>Ga0222662_1000120_pt1 | contig 72371 bp, 57 predicted proteins | sample AntAcemetagen600_FD_179821 | JGI IMG/M metagenome (GOLD analysis project Ga0222662, IMG submission 179821) | Saline water microbial communities from Ace Lake, Antarctica - #600 | ecosystem: Environmental > Aquatic > Non-marine Saline and Alkaline > Saline | place: Antarctica: Ace Lake... | reverse complement strand
CAGAGCCAGTGGGACAAGGACGACCCGGTCCGCACCAGCGTGCTCGCGTGGCTCGGCGCGGCGGCGCTGTTCTTCATCAGCCTCGCCATCCCGCTCCAGCTGGAGCGCTCGTGGTGGACCATCGGGTGGGCGCTGGAGGGCCTGGCGGTCGTCGCGTTGTGGAAGCGGGTGGACCACCCGGGTCTCAAGTGGTTGGCGATGGGCTTGTTCGGCGCGGTGTCGGCGCGGCTGCTGGTGAACCCCGAGGTGCTGACGTACTACGACCGCGGCTCGTGGCGCATCGTGAACTGGCTGGCGTACACGTACCTCGTGCCGGCGGGTGCGCTGATCGGCGCGGCGGCGATGATGCGGCCGCTCGAAGAGCTGCGGGCGCGCCCGTGGGAGCGGTTCGTGTACGCGACCCCGGTGCGGATCAGCTCGGTGCTGGGGTTCCTCGCGGTGTGCGTGGGCTTTGCCTGGGTGAACCTCGCGGTGGTGGACTGGTTCGCCGAGGGCTACACGCTGTCGGTGTCGCTGGAGCGCATGCCGGCGCGGGACTTGAGCTTCTCGATCTCCTGGGCGGTGTATGCGGTGATGCTGCTGGCCGTCGGCATGGCGCGGCGCATCAAGGGCCTGCGCTACCTCAGCCTGGCGCTGCTGATCGTGACCATCGGCAAGGTGTTCTTGTACGACCTGGGCCACCTGGAGGACCTGTACCGGGTCGCCTCGCTGGTGGGGTTGGCGGTCTCGCTGTTCCTGGTGTCGCTGGCCTATCAGCGCTTCGTGTTCGCGGTGAAGGACGACGAGCCGGAGCCCACTCCCGAGCCCGAGCCCACTCCCGAGCCCGAGCCCACTCCCGAGCCCGAGCCCGACACGGAGACGCCATGATCCGCGCTGCCCTTGCCCTGGCCCTGCTGTTGCCGAGCCTCGCGCTGGCCGCCGAGCCCGATCCCAGCACGGTCTTCCAGTGGGAGGCGCCGGTGGACGCCGGTGGGGCGGGCCTCGCGCGTCTCCCGCTGCCGGAGGCGGTGCTCACCAAGTGCGGCCCGGACCTGAGCGACCTGCGCCTCTACAACGAGGCGGGCGTGGAGATCCCCTACGCGGTCGAGGAGGCCCCCCAGCAGACCGCGGTGCGCACGCACCGGGTGGAGATCGACGAGCTGTCGCGCTTCCGGGAGCCCGAGCACAAGCGCTGGTACCCGTGGATCTACGTCGAGCGCTTCACCATCGAGACGCCGCCCGACGGCGGTGAGCATCGCTGGGAGATGAGCATCGACAGCCGGACTCCGAGCTTTGTGCGCGGCGTGCAGGTGTGGCAGGGCGCCCCGGACGCTGGTGGCGAGCTGCTCGGTGAGGGAACGGTCTTCCGGCTCAAGGACGGCAGCCGGAGCCGGCTGTCCATCCCGCTGCCGCCGCTGCCCAAGGGGGTCATCACCATCCAGCTGCGCGGCGCCGACGGTGGCTACCTCGAGCCCATCGTCACACTCACGTCGAGCTGGCAGCTCGGCGCTCCCGACAACGTCGCCATCCCGCTCGCCATCGTCTCGAGGACGGACTCGGCGAGCTCGACGTCGCTGGTGTTGGACCGCCCCGACGCGGTGGCGCCGCGGGCTCTGCGCATCACGACCTCCACCACCACGTTCGACCGCCCCGTCGCCGTGTGGGACGAGGGGCGCGGACGCCGCGACGGGCGGATTGGCGCGGGGGACGTCTGGAGGCTCGACGGCGACAAGCTCGTGCAGGAGTTGGATGTGCGCATCCGCCCGGCGGTGGGGGAGCGCCTGCGCCTGGAGATCAGCAACGGCGACAGTCCTCCGCTGGCCATTGAGCGCATCGACGGGCTGCTGACCCAGCCCACCCTGGTGTTCGACGCGCGCGGCGCGAAGAGCATCACGATGCGGTTCGGCGCGGAGCGGGTCCGGCGGCCCGATTACGACATCGTGGGCTTGCTCGGCGCGGGCAAGTGGCTGCAGGGCGAGGCGGACAACCCCACGCTGTTCGACCCCCGCTCGCTGCACGGCGCGACCCTGGGCACCATCGCCGCCAGCCCTGCGTACTCCCGCGAGCCGGCCCTGGCGTTCGCGAGCCGGCCGGGGCGCGCGCTGGACGTGAGCCTGTGGAGCCACGTGCGCTCGCTCGTGGTGCCTCCATCGGATGACCATCTGGTGTTGGTGCGCCTGGACCCGCCGGAGCTCGGCAAGGCCCGCCCGGACCTGGGTGATGTGCGCATCGTGGACGCGGCGGGGAACCAGTGGCCGTTCCTGCGCGACCGGACCGAGAACCGCACGTCGCCGGTGCGGCTCGCGATGGGCGCGCGGGAGACGTCGAAGACGGGAGAGACCCGCTATCCGCTGAGCTCGCCCAGCGGCCCTGCCCAGATCGAGACCCTCGAGATCCAGGGGCCGGCGGGGTACTTCGACCGCGCCTTCTCGCTGCTGGATGGAGACAAGAACGTCGTGACTCGCGGGCGGTTGGTTCGGGAGGCCGGCGACCCTCGTCCCGTGGCGATCGAGCTGAACGGCACCCGCGCCGACAGCCTCGTGCTGGTCATCACCGACGGTGACGACGCGGCGCTGGAGCTGACCGAGTTCACGGCCCATGTGCGCACGACGGACCTGCTCGCAGCGCTGGCGCCGGGGCGCTACGACCTGCTGGTGGGCAACCCCGACAGCGAGCCGGGCAAGTACGAGTTGGCTCGGGTGGCGTCCACGGTCTACACGGTGCGCCCGCTGCCGGTGACTCCCGACCCGCTGGTTCCAAACCCGAAGAAGAAGCAGGTGGACCTGCGCGGCTCGGGGGTGGAGAAGGGCGTGATGTGGGTCGCTATCCTGCTCGCGGTGCTGCTGCTCGGCGCGATCACGCTCAAGAGCGCGACCGGGGACGACGCGGCGGAAGACAGCGACCAGCAATCGGAGAGCCCCCAGGCATGAACCTCGAACTCGTCTATCAGGTGGCCAATCTACTGGTCCTCCCGGCCTGGGTGGCCATGTTGTTCAAGCCTTCGTGGCGGTTCGGCAGCGACGTGCTCGCGCCGGTCATCACGCCGGCGTTCATGGCGTTGCTCTACACGGGGTTCCTGGTGAGCACCATCGTCAACCCCGGGCCGGGCTCGTTCGGCTCGCTGGCGGGGCTGAGCGCCATGTTCAGCGCAGACACGGCGATGATGACGGGATGGCTGCACTACCTCGTCACCGATGTGTTCATCGGCGCGTGGGCCCTGCGCGAGTCGCGCCGCCTCGGCATTCGCCACGGGGTGATGGTGCCGGTGTTGCTGCTGCTGCTGTTCATGCTGCCCGTGGGTCTGCTCGCCTACTTCGGCGTGCGCGCCCGTCACGCGGGGTTCGCGGTGACCGCGGGGCGATAGCCGACGACTGGAGCCGTTGACAGGCTGGAGGGTCAGGCGTAGCGTTCGGAGCGTTCGGGATAGTCCGAACGATCGGAACGAGCCTTCATGCGAACCCCTGTGACCTGGTCGGACACCCTCGAAGAGATGTCCTCGAGCTTCGCCCGCGCCGCTGGCGTGTACGGGATGAACCCGCTGCTCGGTCGGCTGTACGGGGTGCTGTTCTTTTCGCCGGAGCCGCTCACGCTCGGCGATCTCGCCGAGGCGGTTGGCTCCGCGAAGAGCACGGTGTCGGTGGCGATGCGCAAGCTCGAGGGCGCCAAGATTGTGCAGCGCCACTGGCGCAAGGGCGACCGTCGCGACTTCTACGAGGCCGTCGCCGACCCCCACAAGCTCATCGCGGACTGGTCGCGCACGTTCTTTCAAGCCGAGATGGAGGCCTGGACCGAAGCGACCACGCTCGGCACGGCCGCCCTCGCCGCCGCGCCATCCGACGGCCCCGACGAAGCAGGTCGCGCCGAGATCGCCGCCCGCATCGAGTCCTTCAATACGTTCGGCGCGCTCATGGTGGAGACCTTCAGCAAGGTCCTCGCTGAGCACACCCTCACCACGCCCCCGGAGCCCGCCTCATGAAGCACCTCATCCCGCTCGTGTTGGGCCTACTGCTCGCCGCTCCCGCCACCGCCGCTGAGCCCCTGTCGCTGCAGGCCTTGCTCGCCAAGGTCGACGACGCCGGTCGCAGCACGTCCAGCAGCTCCACCATCACGATGCATGTCAAGACAAAGCGCTACGAGCGCTCGGTCACCATGCAGAACTGGACCGAGGGCACAGAGCGCTCGCTCATCCGCATCGTGGAGCCCGCCAAGGACCGTGGCGTGACCATGCTCAAGGTGGACGACAACCTATGGAACTTCTTGCCGAACACCGGCCGCACCATGAAGGTGCCGGGCGCGATGATGTCGGGCGCCTGGATGGGCTCGCACCTCACCAACGACGATCTCGTACGGGAGACCCGCTTCTCGGACGACTACACGTGCGTGCTCGTCGCCGCGCAGGCTGCTGAGAACGTGCAGATCGACTGCACGCCGAAGCCCGACGCGCCGGTGCCTTGGGGCAAGGTGTCTCTGACCGTGCTGCCCGACGGCGTCCCTGTGGAGCAGGCGTTCTTCGACGAGGACGGCGAGTTGGTCCGCACGCTCAGCTTCGACGACGTCCAGACCGTCGGCACGCAGCGGGTCGCGATGACGATGACCGTCACCCCCCACGACAAGCCCGGCGAGTTCACGAAGTTCGTCTACGAGAAGCTAGAGCTGGATGTGCCCGTGGACCCCGGCATGTTCTCGCTTCAGGCCCTGGGCAAGTGAAGGGCGCGAGGCACACCCCGTGATGATCGTCTCGATGGCTTGGCGCAACCTGTGGCGCCACAAGCGACGCACCCTGCTGACTGCGGTCACGATGGCGTTCTCGGTGATGATCTGCATCGTCATGTCGGGGCTGACCGTCGGGTTCCTCGACGCCGTGCGCGTCGCCGTGGTGGACCGGCAGATCGGGCATCTCCAGATCCACCACGCCGACTACCCCGTCACCAACTCGCCCTACGACACCGTGCCCGACGCATCCCGGGTCCTCGCCCAGCTTCGGTCCGCGCAAGGCGTGACCGTGGCGGCGCCGCGCATCCAGGGATTCGCGCTGTTCGGCGGGGCCGGCGAGCAAGCCACTACCGGCATGTTCATGGGGGTCGAGCCCGCCACCGAAGCGCTTCTCACGGGAATGGACGAGCGAATCACCAGGGGCGCCTGGCTCTCGGGCAACGAGCCATCGGTGGTCATCGGCTACCGGCTCGCGAAGAGCCTCGATCTGACCGTCGGTGACAAGCTTCTGGTGGTCGCCAACGCGCTCGACGGATCCATCGGCGACCGGGTCTACCCCGTGGTCGGCATCTACCGGACGACGAATCTGGCGCTGGACGAAGGCGCGGTGCTGCCACTGCCCGTCGCGCAGGAGCTGCTGGTCCTGGACGACGCCATCCACGAGATCGTGGTGCTGACCGACGACGCCGACACCGTGGACGAGGCTCAACCCAGGCTCGTCGCCATCGTGGGCGACGGCGTGGTCGTGCGGACCTGGTGGGAGATCTCACCCGAGACGCTGGAGATGATGGCCATGCAGGGCGCCACCATCGGCATCCTCGCCGCGCTCATCCTCGGCATCGCCGGCTTCATCATTATCAATACGCTGCTGATGTCGGTCTACGAGCGCACCCGGGAGTTCGGCGTCATGGCCGCCATCGGCACGCGCCCGCGTCAGATCGTGGGGCTGGTCCTCACCGAGTCCTTCTTGCTGGGGACGGTGTCAGCGGTGCTCGGGCTGGTGCTCGGGCTCGGCGCGGATGCCTACCTCGCGATTGAGGGGATCCGCATGGCCACCGGGAGCGACGAGGGCTTTGTGATGGCTGGCGTGGTGCTCGAGCCCCAGGTGTACGCCGTGATCACCGCGGACTCCGTGCTGGTACCGGTCCTCACGTTGTTCTTCGTGGCGGTCGTCGGCGGGCTCTACCCCGCCATGCGCGCCGCCCGCCTCGATCCCGTCACCGCGATTCGCCAGGACTAGAGAGGTGAACCGCTTACTCCCGACGCGTTCCATGGGCCCAGCGCCGCAGCGGCTTCGTTGCTCGTCGGTCACGTGTCACGACACGCTCCCGTCCTCCCGCCTCGCCGCTCCGACACTGGGCCTCACGGCCCACGCCGTCGCAAGCGGATCACCTAACTAGGAGGAGGCCCCGATGCTGATTTCCATGGCCATGCGCAACCTGCTGCGCCGCCCCGTCCAGTCCTTGCTCGCCGCAGGTGCCGTCGCCGCGGGGCTCGCCGCGTGCGTGTGGATGACGAACTTTCAGGACGGCAGCTGGATCAGCATGCTCGACGACTCCATGCGGGCCGCCGCCGGGCACGTGGTCGTGCAGCCGGTCGGATACCAGGAGTCCAAAGACGCGGACCTGATGCTGGAAGACTCGGGCGCCATCGCGAGCAAGCTCGCGGCGCTCGAGTCCGACGGCGTAGTGATTCGGCGGATGCTGGTGAACGGTCTGCTCGCATCATCCAACAACACCGTGGGCGTCGCGATCAGCGCGGTGGAGCCGGGGCCCGAGGCCGCGGTCAGCAGGATGCCGAGCAAGCTGATCGAGGGCGAGTGGCTGCCGAGCGGCGAGGACGGAGAGCGCACCCAGCGCCGGGTGGTCATCGGCGACGAGCTGGCCAAGAAGCTGGGCGTGGGGGTTGAGGACAAGGTGGTGCTGACCATCCCTGCCGACGGCGAGATCACGGCGCTGCCGTTCCGGGTGGCTGGGATCTTCAGGACAGGCAACACCCGCACCGACAGCTTCTATGCGATCGCGCCGCTCAGGGTGGTGCAGACGCTGCTGCCCGGGCGCAGCGACCCGGCGACGCAGGTGGCGCTGTCGGTCCCGGCCATCGAGGCACCTGCGGATCTCATCGACCGAGCCCGCGCCGCGGTTGGCACTGCTGACACCGAAGTACTGATCTGGCAGGAGGCCATCCCCGACGCGGTCACTGCGAGCGAGCTCGACAAGGGCTTCGCGATGTTCATCTGGGCCATCCTCGGCGCCATCGTGTCGGTGGGGATCCTCAACCTGCTGCTCATGAGCCTGTTCCACCGCACCCGCGAGATGGGCGTGATGATGGCGGTAGGCATGCGGCCAGCGGACGTCGGCAAGCTCATCATGTTGGAGGGCGCGCTGCTCGGCCTCGTCGGCGCCATCGCTGGGTTCGGTCTCGGCCAGCTTCTCACCATCCCCATGGTCACCACCGGGATCGATCTCTCCCAGATGCAGAGCGCCGCGCCGGTCTCCAACGTCGCCATCGACACCGTGATCAAGTCCCGTTTCATCTGGGGCAAGGACCTGATGTGGGCCCTGTGGTTCTTCGCGCTGGCGGTGGGCGGCTCGGCCTGGCCTGCCCTACGCGCCGGGCGGCTCGAGCCGGTGCAGGCTCTGCGCCACCAGTGATGTTGCCTTCGACCTTCCCGACTCCCCGAGGAATCCAGCCATGAGCATCGTCTCCGTCCAGAACGCAGCCCGCTACTACGACGACGGCCCGGTCCGCGTCGAGGCCCTCAAGGGGGTCGACCTCACCCTGGAGGCGGGCGAGTTCGCTGCGCTGATGGGCCCCTCGGGGTCGGGCAAGACGACGCTGCTCAACCTCATCGGCGGTCTCGACACGCCGAGCAAGGGCACGGTCGCGCTCGACGGCCAGGACATCGGCACCCTCGATCGCACCGGGCGAAGCGACCTGCGCCGGGACCGCATCGGCTTCATCTTCCAGAGCTACAACCTGGTGCCAGTGCTGACGGCCCAGGAGAACACCGAGTTCGTGATGATGCTGCAGGGTGTGCCGCCGAAGGAGCGCGCGCAGCGGGCGAGGGAGACGTTGGCGTCGGTGGGGTTGGCGGGGATGGAGGACCGGCGGCCGAGCGAGCTGTCGGGGGGGCAGCAGCAGCGGGTGGCGGTGGCCCGGGCCATCGCGACGAAGCCGGCGGTGGTGTTGGCGGACGAGCCCACCGCGAACCTGGACAGCGAGACCAAGGCGGACCTCATCGCGCTGATGCGCAAGCTGAACGAAGAGCAGGGCGTGACCTTCCTCTTCTCGACCCACGATCCCGACGTCATCGAGGCGGCCCGTCGCGTGGTGCGGCTCAAGGATGGGCTCATCGTCTCTGATGAGACGAAGTAGATGACCGCTCGCCTGAGGATGGGGGTGGTCGCGCTGGCGATGCCCTTGCTGATGGGCGCGTCTCCAGGGGAGCTCATCAAGGTCTCGGGACATGTGAAGGCGTTTGGAGTTGGCTCCGTGCCGTATCAGTCCCGGTTGTTCTCGGGGCCGACGGGCTCGGCGGTGGTGGATGCGCGGCTCAAGCTGGCGATCAGGCCTTGGAAGGGGCTGACGTTCGAGTTCGATCCCACGCTGACCGCGTCGTTGGGCGGCGCGGGAGGAGTGAACACCGGAGTGGGGCTGACCGCGCCTGAGCTGCTGAGCATGACCGCGCAGATCGTGAGTGGACCGAGCTTTGGGCTGCGATTTCGGGTGGATCGGGCGCTGGTGCGGGCGGATCTGGGGCCGGTGCGGCTGACGGTGGGTCGCCAGGCGATCACGTTTGGGCAGGGGCAACTGTTCACGCCGATGGATCTGGTGGCGCCGTTCAACCCAGCGGTGCTGGACCAGTCGTACAAACCCGGTGTGGACGCGTTCCGGGGCGATGTGTTCCTCGGGATGTCGGGGCAGATCAGCGCGGTGGTGGCGTACTTGGGGGAGGAGTCGCTGGGTGAGACTGGCGTGCCGGATGGCGGGGATCCCGAGCCGCCGGAGCTAGCAGACGTCGCGCTTGCGCTGCATGGGCAGGGGACGGCGGGCACGGTGGATCTCGGCGGCTTTGTGGGCGCGGTGTACGGCGACTTTGTAGGCGGCGTCTCGGTGTACGCGCCGATCGGGCCGGTGGGGCTGTATGGGGACGTGACCCTGACGGTCGTCACCGAAGAGGAGCCCATGGTGTACCCCCGGGCGGTGGTGGGTGTGGTGTTGCGGCCCACGACCACCACGACGCTCATGGTTGAGGTGTACGGGCAGCGCTTTGGGACCGACACCAAGAGTGAGTACCTGCTGACGTCCATGAGCGAGCGCTACCAGCGCGGGGAGCTTTGGTTGGCGGGGCACCTATACGCCAGCGTGCTGCTCGCTCAGGAGATCACGCCGCTCGTGTCCGCGAGCGCGCTGGTGGTCGCGAACCTGCTGGATCCGTCGGCGCTGCTCATGGGCTCGGTGAGCTGGTCGGTGGCGTCCAACGCGGACCTGGCGGCGGGCGTCCAGATGGGGGTGGGCAAGCGCCCCGACGAGCTGGTGGAGAACCCGCTGGCGTCGGGGCGCAGCGAGTTCGGCATCGTGCCGGTGACGGGCTTTGTGCAGGTGGGCGTGTACTTCTAGAGGACGGCCGGTTTGGGGCGTGGAGGGGCGGCGCGGCGCGGGGCGGCGGCGAGGGCGACGCGGCGGCGGGGGGCGGGCGCGATTACTCGGCGCCGTTCACGGCACACCAGGCCAGCGTGGCGAGGTCGGTGTAGTCCTTCTTCTTGAACTTCTGGTCGTGGTCCTTCCCATCGGGGAAGTCGAACCGCACCTGGGACACGCCGCCGGCCTTGTAGATCTTCTCCGCCTCGGACTTCGCCAGCGTGATCGGGATCTCGAAGTACGTCGTGACCGCGTCGCTGGTCGCCTGAACCGAGCCAGGGACGGGCTCGGTCGGGGTCAGATCAACCACCGTTTCGTCCAGCAAGAGCAACCGAATGGGCTTGGTCCACTCTTTGGTGGTGGCTGCGCCGTACTTGACCCGGACCTCCACCCGCACGTCGTCTCCCTTGGCTGGATAGAACAGGTAGGAGAGCGAGCCGAACCAGTAGCTCTGGTAGACGTGGCGGGCGTCCTCGCCGGTGAAGGGGTCCTTGTCGCCCTTCCACTCACACTTCGGAGGGCCGGCGTTCGCGCTGCCAGGGGCGAGGAGCGCGGGCCCCGCAGACATGGCAACGAGGACCAGGAATAGGGCGAGTCGGCGGGGGATGCTCATCGTGCTCTCCAGGGCGGTCGGGGGTCAGTCGGCCGAGCCTATCTCAGCCCCAACCTCTGTGTGATTGCGCGGGTCGGATGCGTTGCCGGCTGCCCGTACGTCACCCAGGGTCCGCGCTGAGGACCCCGAGAAGGGCGCCCGGATGGATGAGGAGCTGCTCGAGTTCGAGAAGGAGGGACGCGAAGCGGAGCGCTCGCGGCGGGTCCTGCTCTCTGGGCACCTCGACCATCCCCTCATCGAGGGGCTCCAGGTCGATGCGTTGGAGGCGGTGGATCGGGACCTGCACCTGGACTTCTCCGTGCGGTTCGCAGGTGGCTCCGACGTGGTGGACGCCGTTGTGTGGGTCAATCCCCGGGGCGGCACGTGGCGGCAGGTCCCCATGACGCTGGTCGATGGTGCGTACGAGGCGCGCGTCCCCACGCGACAGACGCATACGGGCGGGGTCTACTGGTATCTGACCGTCCGCACGGCCAGCGGGGAAGCGCTCCGGGTGGGTTCACCGACCAAGCCGTTTACGCTCGATCCTTGATCTAGGACAGGCATCACCGGGTGAGGGCGGGAACGGTTCGTGCGATGCTCAACCCACAAAGTGTGCGCTGGCGCCTCTGCGCCCTGATTGGACCCCGCCGATGCGAACTCTCGTCCTCCTCTTCGGTCTGCTCTCCATGACCGCGTGCTCCGGCACTGGGACCTACCACTGCGACTTCACGGAGGCCACGACCGGTCAGGAGGACCGCTGCCAGGAGCGCAGCGTGGATCCCCTCATCGCCGCGACGTCCGAGCAGGCGTACCTCGCTACCTGCGAAGCCGCGCAAGGCGTGCCGGGCAGCGGCCCGTGCGACACCGAGGGCATCGTGGCCGGCTGCCTCTACGACGACAACGGTGGGGCCGAGACGGTCACCGACTGGTACTACGCGCCAGAGACGCTCGCGGAGGTCGAGGCCGAGTGCGCCGACGAGGGCACGGTCGTTCAGCCCTGAGGGCCCGACCCTCAAGGTCCTCGGTTCAGACCTCGACCATGACCCGGCCGCCCTCAATCGAGACGGGCCAGGTGGGGAGCTCCTCGCTGCCGACCGACCCGAGCAGCCACGCCCGCTTGGTGCAGGCGCCGCTCTTGGGGTCGAAGGTTGCGCCGTGGAACCGGCACTTCAGCTCGGCGCCGTCCCAGGTCCCGACCCGCAAGGGCAGCTTCATGTGGGCGCAGGTGGGAGAGACCGCGTAGACGGTGTCCTCGGTGCGAAGCAGGAGGACGCTGGTCCCTCCGGCCTTGACGACCTTCTTGCCATTGTCGGGGATATCGCTCAGCGCGCAGACGTCGTGTTGCATCGAGTGGCCTCCTGGGGCGTGCATGGTACCGGAGGCAGCGCCAACGCCACCCAGGCGCTCCACTGCAGCGCGATGGCCGTAGGCTCCCCGGGGACAAACACCGGCCCGATGGCACCCCGGAGACCGAACGACACCGGACCGGGCCGGCCGCCCACATTCGCTTCGATGAGGACTGGGATCCGCGCCAGGGGACTGCCGACGCGCACCGCGAACGGCACCGCCACGCCCACCGTCCCGATCCCCTTGCCGAAGCTCCCCGCCACCAGCGCGGGCGTGGCGGTGAGGGCGAGCCCGGGCTCCGTGAGCAGCGTCCGTAGGCCTCCCGAGGCGAACACACTCAGCCCCCAGCCCTTTGGCCCTTGGAGCAGGGTGCGCCGGTACCCCACGCTGAGGCCGACCGCCTGACCTCGGGTGCCGACATCCAGCGCGATGCCCAGGTTCGGGAGGAGCCAACCGGCGAGGACGAGATCGTGGGAGCCGCCTTCGATCACCACCTCTGGCCGTTCCCCGGGGTGTCGCAAAGCGGTGGGATCCGCTTTGCCCGTGCGCGGAGCAGTGAGCGCGAGGAGGAGCACCGCCGCGGAGAAGACCCTTGGGAGCCGCGCGACGCGGGGGGCCGCGGTCAACGGCTCAACTCGATGCCAGAGAACACGCCATCGTCGAGGTGAGCGGCGGCGGTGGAGTCGTCCTTCATCCAGGCATCGAGGCAGGTGTCCAGGACGTGCTGAGCGTCGAGGCGGGTGGAGTCCACCGCCCGGGTGGCGGCCCCGTCGGTGCGCAGCTCGGCGGCGGTGGCGTCGTCGGTCCAGGCGTAGTGGTTCATCCCGCCGACCACTCCAAAGACGCGCGGGGCCGCGAAGCGCTCGAAGCCCTGCTCGCGCTTGGCTTCGGGCTCATCCTCAGACCCGACGAGGTGCACGGTGGGTCGTCCTGTGAAGCGCTCCACGTCCGTGTCCGCGGCGGGGAAGGACGCGAGGATGCCGAGGACCCCCCAGCGGTCGGGGTCGTCGGCCCAGAGGACCGCGGCGGAGACGCCTCCCAGGCTGTGGCCGAGGACCGCCGCCGCTGGCTCGGGGGGGAGCCTGCCGACGAGGGGATGGGTGGGGTCCAGGCTCTCGTCCAGGAGATCGTCGAGGGCGGCGTCGGAGTTGTTGCTCGCCAGCAGGGAGAGGTTGGCGTCGTGATCCGCCATCAGGGTCACGTAGCCCCGAGACGCGAGGTGCCTCCCCAGCCAGCGATAGCGCTCCACTTCGACGAACCCACCGTGGATCATCACGACGATGGGCAGGTCATCGCCCTCGGTGGGGGCGACGGCTCCCTGGGCGTCGGCGGGGTAGGTGACCTCGTAGCGCAGGGCCTCGTCGACCCGCGCCAGCGAGCGCTCCTCGTATCGAGCCGCTCCCCACGGGCCGTCGCGCCCCTCGAGCCCGTCGCGGGCGGGGTCCGGTTCAAGGATCAGGGACGGCTCGGAGCCCACGCAGCCAGCCAGGACGACGGAACAGAGCGCGAGGGCGATCAGAGGGTGCATGGCAGCACGGTGCTCCCGAGACAGCCACACGGCAAGGCTCCGGCCGGTTCCGCGCTCCCAGGCTGCGACCTGACTTCCGGTCCGGTACGGTCCGCCCGATCATGAGGACTCGCACTTTTCTGCTCGCGCTCGCCCTTCCCCTGCTCCTCGCGGTGCCGCTGCTGATGGGTCAGGCAAAGACCTGCTCCGACGGCAAGACGCTGGGCTGGGACCAGATGACCTGCTGCTGGCCCGGCCAGAACGTCGGGCCATTCGGTTGCACGGGCAAGCCGACGTCCTGCCCCGAGGGGTTGGTGCCGACCGGTGACGGCTGCAACCCGTTGAACTCCGCTGCGGCGGCGCGCAACGACTACAACCCCGCGCTGCTCGATCCGTCGCTCGCGAACAAGACCGCGCCGGACACATTCTCGGTGAGGCTGGAGACGACGCAGGGGAACATCATCATCGACGTGACGCGGGACTGGGCGCCCATCGGAGCCGACCGCTTCTACAACCTCGTGACCATCGGGTACTACGACAGCGCTTCATTCTTCCGGGTGATCGCGGGGTTCATGGCGCAGTTCGGACTGCACGGCGACCCGAAGGTGAACGCGGTGTGGCGGGTGGCTGAGATCCAAGACGACCCGGCGGGCCTGCAGTCGAACCTGCCCGGGTACGTCAGCTTCGCGATGGCGGGTCCGAACTCGCGCACCACCCAGCTGTTCATGAGCCTGGGCGACAACCACCGGCTGGACCGCATGGGGTTCGCGCCGTTTGGCAAGCTGCGGGAGATGACGGTGCTGGAGAAGCTGTACGACGGATACGGCGAGGGAGCCCCCTCGGGGCGTGGCCCGGACCAGCGCCGCATCCAGGATGAAGGCCGCGCCTACCTCAAGTCCCAGTTCCCCGAGCTCGACTCCATCATCAAGGCCACCGTGCTGAGCCCCGAAGAGGCAGCGGCGGGACGCGCTCCGTAAGGGTTCTTTCACGAGCCCTGACCCTCCCGGCGCCCAAGCCCGGTCGCACGGGGTCAGGAGCGGGGCCATGACGACACAGCGAAATCCATTCGACATCACCTCGCCCTGCGACGCGGACTGGGAGTCCATGACGCCGGCCGGCGAGGGGACTCGGCGCTGCGCTGGCTGCGATGAGCTTGTCTACGACGTCGCCTCGCTCGACCCGACCGCCGCCGCTGCCGCCGCCGCGGATCCCGCGACCTGCTTGCGGGTCACCCGCACGACCGATGGCCGCATCGTCACCAGGGGCCGATTGGCAGTGTTGGCCGCGTCGCTGGTGTTGATGCCCGCCGCGGCTTCGGCCGGGCCCCGCGACCCGCTCGTGAACCATCAGCCGACCGAGGCCGACCTGGAGCGTGGTCGCGCCCAGGCTGCCAAGAATCGCCTTGTCCTGAACGGCACCCTGCACGCCCGACCCCAGCCAGACCCTCGGCTCGACGCGCAGGGGATGCCGAAGGAGCTCCAGCGGCCCAAAGTGTTCCTCGGCCGCCGCTCCTGAGCGAACCAGCGCGCATCGCAATCAGATCTGCGGCGGTCGTCCCGTCAGCGTGTTCACCACGACGCCCGCGCACGCCAGTCCAAACGCGCCGGTGACGAAGCCAAGGGTGCCCTCGATCTGCAGGCGGTCGTCGCAGCTGTGGCCGCGGTCCTCCTTCGGAGGGCACACGCACTGGAACCCCCCGGTCGCCTGGTCGTAGTACAGCGCCGTCGGCTTGATCGGCCGCTCGACCGAGAACACCACCGGCATCCCCGTCCCGTCGCTCATGTCCCAACCGTACTTGCGGCGCAGGATGGCGCGGATGTCGCGCGCGAAGGGGTCATTGAAGGAGTCCTTCAGATCGGCGACGCGGATCTTCGTCACGTCCGTCTTCGCAGCCGCACCCATGCTGCTGACACACGGGATGCCGCGCTCGCGGAGACGATGCAGCAGGTGGGTCTTGGCCGTGATGTTGTCGATGGCGTCCACCACGAAGTCGGGGTTGATCCCCTCGGGAAGCAGCTCGTCGGCCGTATCCGCCCCGTAGAACATCTCACGGGTCTCCACGATCACGCGCGGGTTGATGAGCCGGGCCCGCTCAGCCATCGCCTCGACCTTGGGCTGGCCGACGTTGTTCTTGAGCGCATGCAGCTGCCGGTTGGTGTTGGTCACGCACACGTCGTCGAAGTCCACGAGCGTCAGCTTGCCGATGCCGCTGCGCACCAGCGCCTCGATGCAGAACGAACCCACGCCGCCGACGCCAAACACCACCACGTGGGACCGGAGCAGACGCGCCATCGCCTCGTCGCCCACCAGCCGCGCCGTGCGGTCGAAGCGCCGCTGCTGCCGAGGCAGGGTGTCGTCGGGATCGAGGTCGTCAGGAACCGGGGTCGGCTCCTTGCCCTTGCGCAGCTTGCCGGTGTCCCCGGGCAGCGCGCTTCGGGCGATGCGGGGGTTCGGTGACGCGCTCTGTGCGCTGGACGTCTGGGAAGTGGCGCTGCTCATGGCGGGAACGTGCGTGATTTCTGGCCGTCTGTCCAGCCAGCGATTGGGCCGCCGCGGGATCCCCGCAAATCGCGCCCCGGATCATGTGACTCTGACCCGATTCTCGCGTAGCGTCAAAGCGACCCGATGATGGGAGCTTTGGGGGAACTGATGGGGCGGATTCGGGTTGCGGTGTCGGCGGACGAGGTCCGCGAGCGGGTGCAATATCGGATGGCCGGTGGCGCCAAGGGCAAGATGCCCGTCGCCTGGCAGGCCGCTGGCTCCGAGGTCCTCGTGTGGGCCCGCAAGACCGCCGTGCAGTTCGCCGACGGCTGGCTCCTCGTCAAGGTCCCGATGTCCGCCCGCGAGACGGGCCGCCGCACCCACGTCGTCTCGGTCGCGTTCTTCGTCGGCCGCGAGCAAGGCGGAATGGGCATGCGCGCCACCACCACCCTCGACACCGCCGACCCCACCGGGCTCCTGTCGCTCTGGGGGGAGCACATCCAGGCGGCGACGTGGGACGGGCTGCTCGACGGCGTGGAGATCGCCGCGAAGACCGCGCGCAGGCGGCTCGGCAACCAGGCCACCAAGGGGGGCGGGCTCGTCGGGTTCGCTGCCAACGCCGAGGGCCTGACGGTGGAGTTCTTCACGGGGGAGGAGCGATGAACGCCCTCACATCGGCCGGGGCCCTCCCCGCGGCACCCATCGTCGACATCGGCGTCGCCATCGGCCTCATCGAGCCCGGCTCCACCGCCCAGGACGTCCAGGTCCGCATGGACTGGTTCGCCAACCCCATCGAGGAGGTGCGGGGCGCTGTGGCGGACCCCGTGCGCCGCGCCGCCATCCTGCGCGCGGCGGCGGCGATCCTGCAGCAACTCCCGTCGGCGATCGGCGGCGAGGAGTGGCTCGGCTTCGGCGACGACATCCCGCTGCGCTTCCTGCTCCGCGAGGAGGAGGGCGGCCTGGTCATCGGCGTAGGCGCCGATCACACCTGGACGGTCGGAGCCGACGTCTCGCTCGAGGTGCACGTGGAGGCCGTGGTCCTGCACGCCAGTGACACCGGTCTGCGCGTGGCGGGAACTTCGGTGTTCGATGCGATCGGCGCGGACCCCTTCCCGTTCCTGCGCAGCAAGGTCACGCTGGACCTGCCGAACGAGCCGAGCCCCGTCGATGCGATCGAGCTCACCACCAACCTCGCCCTGACCGCGGTGGACGCCGCCCTGGTCGTGCACGTGGACGGCGTGCCGGTGGCCATCGATCTCGACGACGGCGACGGCGCCCTGTCCGGGAGCCTCGAGCTTCTGCGCACCCTGCTGTGGGCGCTGGCCGACCAGCTGTCGAGTCACGACGAGGTGCGCAGGGTCCGCGACCACCTGTTTGGGATGCTGGGCTGGAACCCGAAGGACACCTCGGTCCCGCCGCTCGATCTCCTCGCGCTGATCCAGGACGCCGAGGCCGAGCTGCGCCGTTGGGCGGACGCCCTGGTGGCGACGCCCGAACACCTGCGCGCGTTCCTGCGACAGATCCTGGGACTCTTCTGGGACGGCGACGTCGGCGCGCTGCCCGATCTCGGGGTCGGCGATGAGGCCTGCATCCCGCTGACCTCAGGCACCGGCGGCGACCCGACCCTGCTGCTGTGCGCCGAGGTCGTCACCACCGCCGACGGCGCCCGACACCTGCGCGTCTTCGCCACGTGCGAGGCGTGGAGCAACCTCGACGCCGACCGCCGGCTCACCGCCCGCGCCCGCGCCGCGCTGTTCTCCATCGGCCTGACCGGCGCCCCATCCATCACAGCCGCGCCGAGCCTCGCCATCACCCTGAGCCTCGCCAACCCCGGCGGTGGACCGGTCTTGTCGGCGGATCTGTCGGCCCATGCAGAGCCCGGCATCGCCGCGCTGGGCTTGTTCTCGGTGGGCACCGCGGAGGCAGGCCTCACGATCTCCGAGGCCGGCGTGGTGCCGGTCCTGGCACTGACCGACGTGCACGCCGCCGGCACCGTGCACGGGCGCCTCGATCTGACGAACCTCGACGCCGTCATCGAGGCAGGCACCGGCGCCATCGAGGCGTCCCTGCGGGCCGCGCTCCTCGCGCTCCTCGGCAGCGAGCCCTTCGTCGCCCGCCTCGCGGCCCTGCTCGGGTTGCCGCCCAGCACCTCGACCCTGCCAGCCCTCGATCTCGCCCTGCTCGTCTCCGACCCCAAGGCCGCCTTCGCCGCCTGGCTCACCGCCCTGATCACCGAGCACGGGGGCGACCGCAAGCTCTCGCTCTGGCTGGCAGAGCTGCGCGCGCTGCTCATCGACCTTGGCGCCACCCTGCCCCCGCTGCCCGGGGCCGGCACCGAGGCCGATCCGTGGCGACTGCCGCTCGTGGCCGGCCCGCCGTCGCTGTCGCTGACGTTCCACGTGGTGGAGAGCCCCGAGGCGCGCTGCCTGCACGTGGGCCTCGTGCTGGATCCCCCCGCCGCCCTGCTGGGCCCTGGCATCGCGCTGGACCCGCGCATCACCGTGCGCCTCCTGCGCGCGTGCGTGACCAAGACAACCGGCGCGCTCACCGCGGAGCTCCTGCCGGGCGCCCGCGCCTCGGCCGTGCTGGGCACCAACCTGAGGCTGGAGCTGGGCTCCGGCTGGGCCGTCACCGCCCACCGCGTCGCGTTCGTCGTGGACTGGGAGCGCGGCAGCCTGCCCGTGCCCGACGCGTGGGTGCGCGATCTGGCGTTGGTGGAGGGCACCCTCCCTCGGCTCTCTTTGCCCAAGCTGGATCTGCGCTCCGTGGGGTGGGATCCGACCGACGCCGACCTGCCCGCGTTCCTGCTGCGGCTGCTCGAGATCGGGTTCGCGCAGTTCGGGGTGCAGAGCGCCGTGGGCGAGCTCGTCGTCGGCCTCGCTCGCTTGCTCGGCGATTCCCAAGGGCGCTGGCCCTCGATCCCCGTGAGCTCGGCGAACCTGCCCGATCTACAGGACCTGCTCGCTGACCCCTGGCGCGCGCTCTGGGCCCGGATCGCCGCCATCTTCACCGACCTCTCGGGCCTCGGGCCCGGCCGCGTGCCGCAGGTCGAGCTGCTGGGCGGCCTGGTGCAGTCGCTGCTGGGACTCGCGACGGACGCGGCGCGCTCGGGCCTCTCGGGCGTGCCGACCCCGCCGGTGCTGGGCGGCGGCACCTACAGCAACCCGTGGCGCTGGGAGCTCGCCAACCCCGGCCACCCCGTCGAGCTGCTCGCGTGGGTCGATCCCGACGGCCCCACCTCGTCGAACGCCATCGCACAGGTGGACCGCTGGATCGCCGCGCACCCCACCTCCGCCGAGCTCACGCTCGACGCCATCTGGACGACCCTCGCCCGCGCGGGCGATCTGCTCCCCAGCCTCGGCGGAAGCCTCGCGTCCATGGGCCGCGCCCAGTTCGATGCCGCGCTGACCCGCCTGGAGGCGCTGCTCGCCAGCCATCCGCTGGTGACCACCGCGGCGAACGCGTACGCCGCTGAGGTGGCGCGCCTGCTGGCCTTGCTGGGCCCCACGCCGTCGTTCTGCGTCACCCTGCCGGGCCAGGCGCCGACGGACTGGGACAAGGTCAAGGCGGCCCTCGACGACGCCGGCCACACCCTGGAGCACATTGACCTGTCTGAGGCAGCGGAGGACACGGTCGCGGAGATCCTGGCGCTGCTCCTCGCCGAGCTCCAGGCGCGCTCCACGCCGCCCATCGTGCTCGCCCACGGCGCGGGCGCAGCCCTCATGCAAGCGGTGGTGGCCGGCTCCGCGTCGTCGCTCGTGGCTGGTGCGGTCCTCGGCACGAGCCTGGTGGCCGCGGGCGCGCCGCTGGCGGTGGGTGCCGGCGCCGAGGCGGACTTGCTGCGGCTGCTGGTGCAGGCCCCGGTCTGGGACGACGGGGGCATGCGGGCCGCCATCGAGCGCATCCTCGCGGGAGTGTCCAACGGCTGGTCCGGCCCTGGCGTGCAGCGCGCGCGGCACGGGTTCGAGTCCGCGGTGGGCGCCCAGTTGATGCCGTTGCTCGGGCCCCCGCAGGTCCCCGTGGCCGACTTCGCGTCCTTGCTGCCGATGCCCAACAAGAGCGGCAGCGTGCGCGCGGCGGTCCTGGGCGCCGTTCGGGCCTGGATCCTCGACACCTTTGGCGGCGCCACCCGGCGCCCCATGACCCACGTCAGCTTCGGGATCCGCGGCGGCGTCGTTCTCGGCAGCGCCCCGGACGTGCAGGCCGACGTCACCGCCCGCTTCGATCTGATCGCGCTGCCGCTGCCCGGCATCACCACGCCGCCCGAGCACCCGACTCCACGGCTGACCCTGCACGCCGACGTGCGCCGCCCCGGCGGCTGGCTCGTGGGCAACCCCATCACAGACCCGCGCCTGCGCTGGATGGAGGCGGACCTCACCTGGAGCCCGGCGGGCTGGGAGCCGTCGGTGCAGCTGCACGACGCGGCCTTCCACGGACTCGCGCTGCCGATCACCCGGCCGACGGACCCGAGCTTCGCGCCGCTGCTGGATGCCTGGACGCTGCCTCCGGGATCTCCGTTGGGGCCGCTGCTCGATCTGCTCGTGGGGATCGGTCTGCTGTCGGGCAACACGACCGACGGCTGGCGTGTGCTGGCCTTGCCGCTGGACGCGTTCCTGGCCGACGCGACCGCGTTCATCACCGCCCGACTCACGGCGCCGGCCGGGCTGGACCTCACGCCGCTGGGGACGGGGCTTGCAGGCTTCGGCTTCGTCGCCCACGCGAACTCCTGGACGCTGTCGCTCGGCACTTGGACGCTGTCGCTCGATCACACGGGCCGGCTCACGCTCACGGCCACCACGGGTCCGCTGCAGGGCTCGTTCTCCATGCAGGTCGTCGGGTCTGGGGCGCCGCCGGCGCTGTCGCTGACGTGCAGCCCCCTGGACCTGGGCGTAGATCTGCACATCGGAGGGTCGCTCCCCGGCCCGGTCTCGGTGATGCTCGTGCCGACCGGCCCGTTGGCGCTGCGCTTGCTGCCGGGGTCCGTCGCTCTGTCCGCGCCCGGCGACCTGGGCCCCACCCTGCTGGAGCTCTTGTGGCGCTGCGCCGCGGAGCTGCTGGCCGGTCGGCTGTTCGTGGGACTCGCGCTGCCGCAGCTCCCGGCGGGCGTGGTGGATGTGCTGCGCGCGCTGGGTTTCCTCGACGCGGGCGGCTTCGTCCCGGGGCGCTTCATCGCGCTGTGCGACGACCCGGCGTGGCTGGTGGATCCGGCGCGCCTCACCCTGGCCCAAGGCTCCGTGTCGCTGGGCGCGCTCGGCACGCTGTCGCTGGTGTCGGCGGGCGGCGTCGCCACGCTGCGGCTGCAGGCGGCCCCGTTCCTGCTCGGCAGCACCGGAGCTGGCGACCTGTCGCTGGCGTACGACGTCACGCTGCGCCTGGTTCCGAACCTGGAGATCGCGGGCTCCGCGGAGCTGCAGGTCCCGCTCGGAGGCGGCTCCAGCCTCGGGCTCGCGCTCGGCTCGGGGGCGGGCGCGTTCTCCTGCGCGTTCACGCTGCGCACCTCGCCGGCGGATCCGGCCCCGGTGGTCCTGCAACTCGCGCCCACGCTCAGCGGCTTCGAGACGCTCGCGGGCTCCGCCGCCCGCAAGCTCGTCCCCCTCGCCATCGAAGCGCTCCTCGAGGAACTCGCCGGGCTCGGCAGCCCCGTGGACCAGGTCGCGGTCGCCTTGCGGGACATGCTGGTGGCGCTCGAGGCCGGCGCGCTCGCCCCGTCCACCGGGCGCTTCGCGTTCCACCCGGGCGCGCTGGACGTCCTCCTGACCGACCCCTTCGCCGGCTTCTCGGGCACCGGCGCCACGACCGGCGGACTCCCCGCGGTCCTCACTGCGCTGTCGAGTCTGTGCGCGAGCGCCGGCTTCCCGGTGGGGAGCCTCGGTGCTCCCGGCCGTCTGTCGCTGCCGCTAAACCCGGGGCTGCCCGGCGCGTCCGGCACGCTGCCGTTGAGCCTGGTTGTTGGCACCGAGGGCACGGGAGCCAGCACCCGGTTCGGCGCGTGGATCGAGGCCGCCACCACCGGCTGGCCCTCGGACGTCCTGGTGGTGCCGTCCAGCCCGAGCGCCCTGGGTGTGCTGTGGGGCAGCGGGGGGTTCGCCCCGAAGGTCGAGATCGCGCTCGCGGTGCGCGTCCCGGCGGCCGCCTTCCCCTTCACCCCGACGCTGAGTCTGTCGGTGCCCGGCGGCGCGCTCACGCTGGTGGTTGGCCTCGACTCTCCGTGGACCACGAACGACCTCGCGATCACGGTGTTGCCTGGGTTCTCGGCGGCTGGCACGGACCCGCTGGACCTGTTCGGAGCCTACGTCGTCCCGCTGCTGCTGCACATCGTCAAGGACCTGCCGGCGCTGGGCCAGCCGATCGCCGGCTCGGCCCTCACCCTGGGCTCGCTCCTCGTGGAGATGGGTCTGCTGAGAGAGACGTCAGGCACACGCTCGCTCCCCAACTCGGCGCCGACGCCGATGAGCGTGGCGTCCGGCGCGATCGCAGCCGCGCTCAAGGCGTTGACGGCCCACGGCCCCGACGCCATCAAGGACTACTTCTACTACGACCCGGCCACGACCAGCGGCATCCGCGAGGCGGGCGTGCAGATCCCCGCCATCGACAACCTGCAGGTGCTGGAGGATCCGTCCATCGAGATCCTGTTCGGGCTCGTGGACGAGGGCTGGTCGGTGCGGATCCCGCTGCTCGTCCTTGAGCCAGCCCCGCGGTTCGACGTGGGCTTCCGACTCGGCGGCCTCGGCGTGCGCGTGGGAGGCAGCGGCGACGCGCCGCTGTTGGCCAACGAGTACCTGCACATCGGCGAGCTCGGCGCGGGCATCTTCGTGGACGTGGAGCCGGGCGGAACGGCGCCCGCGGGTGGCTACGTGCACGGCGGGTTCATCGAGGTGGACGACATCCGCCTGCCGCTCGGGCAGGGCGGCGGCGGCGGCGTGGCGGGCTCGCTGCTCCCCGACACGGCCGAGAATCCGGGGTTCGGGCTGCGCGCATCGTGGTCCGTGGGCACCGGCTTTGAGCTGACGTTCCCCGACGCACCGGAGAAGCCCGAGCTCTGGTGGGAGATCGATCAGGAGTTTGGTCCGCTCGATGTGCAGCGGATCGGCGTGCAGATCCTGCCGAACTGGCCGACCACGGCGGAGCCGCCGGGCATCGCGCTGCTGCTCGACGCGAGCTTCGGCCTGGGCGGGCTCGAGATCACCGTCGACGACTTCGGGGTGCGGCTGCCGGTGCGCACCATCGCGGACCCGGGCACCTGGGAGATCACGCTGGGCGGCCTCGGCGTGCACTTCGAGCAGTCCGAGATCACGATCTCGGGCGCGCTGCGCCGCAAGGACGACACCACCTACGCCGGCGCCGCCATCGTCAAGGCGTTCGGGTTCGAGCTCTCGGCCATCGGCGAGTACAGCAAGAAGGACGACTACACCTCGCTGTTCATCTTCGCGAAGCTCGGGGTGCCGCTCGGCGGGCCGCCGTTCTTCTTCGTGACCGGGATCGCGGCCGGCTTCGGGTACAACCGCGCCTTCGAGATCCCGGCCGACCTCGGCGCATTGGCGGAGCACCCCCTGCTCGGCGTCATGTCGGGCTCGTTGACGACGTCCCAGGCGCTGAACGAGATCGACGAGTCCCTCCCCGCCCGGCGCGGCTCCCACTGGGTCGCCGGCGGCGTGACGTTCACCTCGTTCGTGTTCATCGAGGGCACGGCGCTCGTCTACGTCTTGCTCGACGACGCCGTCACCATCGGCCTCATCGGCAAGGCGAGCTTCCAGCTCCCCATGGGGCTGCCGCTGCTGTCGGTGGAGCTCGCGGTGGAGGCCGCCATCCGCATCGGGCCCGATCCGTTCGTGATGGTGCGCGCCCAGCTCACCGACGGATCCTGGCTGCTGTCCCGCGACTGCAAGCTCACCGGCGGCTTTGCGTTCGGCGCCTGGTTCGAGCGCGGCGACTCCGTGCTCACCGTGGGCGGCTACCACCCTGCGTTCGTCAAGCCCGACCACTACCCCGACGTGCCCCGGGTGGGCTTCCGTTGGCAGGTGGGCTCGGCGATCGTGGCGAAGGGCGGCATCTACTTCGCGCTGACCCCGCGCGAGGTCATGGGCGGCGCGTCGGTGCACGTGTCGGGCAAGTGGGGCCCCGCGCGGGCGTGGCTGGACGTGGGGATCGACGGCCTGCTCGGCTGGGACCCCTTCTACTACGACTTCCGATTCCGAGCCGAAGTGGGCATCGAGATCGACCTGTGGCTGTTCAGCTTCGGCGGCAGCGTGGGCGTGCGCGTGCACATCTGGGGGCCGGACTTCGGCGGCAAGGCCACGGTCAGCATCGGCCCCGTGGACTTCACCATCCGGTTCGGCGCGAGCCAGGACTTCACCAAGGACCCGATGCGGCTGGTGGACTTCGTGCGCGGGCACCTCGCCTCGCCGGAGGCCCAGGACGCCCCGATCATCAAGGTCCCCGGGCTCACCGAGGTCGAGGTCGTGGACGGGAACGTGGCCGAAGGTCAGGAGGACGACGACAAGCGGCCGCTCCAGCTGCGGCCGGAGTTCACGCTGGCCGTGCGCACGAAGATCCCGGCGAGCCAGATGCAGCACCACGCGCTCGGTCCGGTGCCGATTGGGCGTGGTCGGACGATGGCTCCGAACTGGAAGGTCGTGCACGACTCGGGCGCGCAGCAACCGATGTCGTTCCATGAAGAGGTGGACTTCGTGCCCGCCCAGATCGACGACGTGCGGTCGGTGCTGCGGGTGCGGTTCGTGCCGCGGCAAGGCCAGCATGCGGCCACGCCCTCGCACATCGAGGCCACCGTGCGGCGCAGCAAGCTGCCCAAGGCGCAGTTCCGAATGGGGTCGGTGCTCAAGGAGGGCCTGTATCTGCCGGATGAGACCGGGGAGCCCACGGTCGCGCTCATGGACCGGATCGAGCTGCGCGGCCGCACCCAGATGGTGCCGCCGTTGCCGATGGTGGTGAAGCCGGCGGAGGAGCGCAGCGCCGTCCCTCACGCCCTGCCGTTGACCTGCGGCGTGCCGGAGAGCGGCGTGGTGATGCGGGAGTGGCGCGCGTGGCTGGGGACCGACGGGCGCCTCGACCGGCAGCTCAGCCGGGTGGACTTCGAGGCGGTGCTGGTCAAGGCGCCGCAGTGGAGCGGACGGGCGGCGCGGCTCGCGAGCTACCAGGTGGCTCCGCAGGCCGGCACGCTGGGGCGCACGTTCGCGCGGCACGAGGTCGCGGCGAAGCGCGCGCACATCACGTGGGAAGGCAAGGTCGAGCGGCCGCAGCGGCACCGCGAGACGCCCGTGCGGAGCCAGCCCGAAGTCGTCGGACTCATCAGCCAGGGCACCACGATGGTGAAGCCCGCCACGCGCACGCTCGCCAAGACCTCGCTGCCGGACGCGCAGATGGCCGAGCGCGCGACGCGGGTGCCGGCGCCGCGCACGGTGCGACGGGGGCGTTGGCTGGCGGGGGTTGGGTACGCGCAGGTGAGCCTGAGCGGCCCGTCGAAGGCAGCGGGTGCGCCGGCGATCTCGGTGGTGGCTCGGGACGACATGCCCGAGGCGGACGGAAAGCTGCTGGCTTCGTGGACGTCGCGGATGCTGCGGCGCGGCAACAAGCTCGGCGTGGGCGCGGCGCAGTTCGTGGACATGGGAGTGACGGGGGGGCGCCTCGAGGACGGCGCGTTCACCCTCATGCTGTCGGGCAAGCAGGCCACCCGCGTGGTGTTCCTGTCCCGAGGCGACCGCGTGCTCGGCGACGAGGAGGTGGGCCTGGGGAGCAGCGCGATCCCGGTGCCGCCCCAGACCGCGCGCTTCGTCGTTGTCGGGTTGGGAGCACCCACCAAGCCCATGACGCGCACCCAGCCGGACGTCATCGCCACCCACCGCACCCACCGCCCCATCTCCATGGAGCACGCGAGGGGCAAGGCGGCGGCTGGGTTCGACGAGGACTCGCTGCTCCTGCGGGTGGGCGCACGGCTGTACCTGGGCCGGGGCTGTCTGCTGCGGATCGTGAAGGGGGACTCGGTGAGTCCGCGGCGGATCGACGCGGTGCGGGCCCCGGACCTGCTCCCCACCGCGCGGGAGATCGACACGCTGCTGCCTGGAGGCATCGGGACGTTGGCGGTGCTGGTGCGCGGTGCGGCGGGCCAGACCCTGGCCGAGCTCGACCGCGAGGCGCGCCTGCGCGACGGCAAGCTGAGCCTGGTGGCCATGCGCAGCGAGGACGGCAAGCTGGGGCGCCCCATCACGGTGGTGCGAGGCGACGACGCGTTGATCGTGCGGGACTTTGGCAGCAAGGCCGACTGGACGCTGAACCTGATCCGCGGCGCGCACCGACGCATCGCCGGCGTGGCGGTGCTCCCGGGGACCGCGAAGGAGCACGCGGTGCGATTCGCGGCGATGGAGCGGTGGGATCTGGTGGAGGACGGGCCGCTGAGCCGTGGAGGCGGCACGGCGGTGCGGCTGGTGAGGACGAAGCGATGAGCAACGATGTACAGCCAGGCACCCAGCACCTGTTCGACCGGGCGGAGCCGCCGCTCGAGGCGGGGATCTACGACCTGGAGACCGAGCACGACGTGCACACCGCCGATGGCGGGACGCAGCTCATCGAGGGTGGCGTGCACTCCCGGCGCATCGAGATCACCGCACCTCGTGTGTCGCTCCAGCCCGCCGACATCCTGGGGATGTTCCCCGCCCCCGGCGAGACCGATGCGCTGACCGAGCGGGTGGCCCACATCGCCCTGCGCCGCCGCACGCTGCCGTGGGAGCGGGCGTCCCACACGGACGACAGCCCGTGGATGATGCTGCTGCTCTTCACCGAGGACGAGGTGACCGTCCAGCGGGGCACGCTCGCGCAGTTTGGCCGCGCGTACGACGGCCTGGACCCAAGCACGGCGGTGTCGTGGATCGAGGTGGGCCGGGACGTGCTGCGCCAGACCGTGCCCCATCCCCGGGACGAGCTGCCCTACCTCGCCCACGTGCGCCGGGTGAGCCTGCGGGATCAGGAGGGCGAGAAGGACGACGACGGCGACATCGCGATGGTGTTGGGCAACCGCTTGCCCGAGCCCCGCGACGCGGGCGCGCCGACGGGCGTGAAGCACATCGCGTGCCTCGTCTCGCTGGAGGGCGAAGATCTGAGCCGGCCCTGGTGGCCGCAAGCCGAAGTCATGGTCTCGGAGTCGCTGGTACCCGTCCCGGGGGCCGGTGGCGTGCGGTTGGGGCGCGTGATGGCCAATGGCAGCCTGAAGCCCGTGCTGCGCGGGGCGACCCTCGACGCGGCGTCGGCCCGCCCGTCCACGTCCCCGGCGGGGCTGTTGCTGCACAAGCTCCTTCTGCTGCACCACTGGACGTTCCGCAGCGGGGAGGCCGGCGACTTCGAGTCCCGGATGACCGCGCTTGGGTCCCGCGGCCCGAACTCCGGCGGCGTGGAGGCCTTTGGCGCCTCGCTCCCGGGCACGGCCGGGTTCGCCTCGCTCGATCACCGCGGCCGCGACGGAGATCCCGGCAAGGCGATGTACCGCGGGCCGCTGGTGACCGCCGCCACCGCCAACCTGAAGGAGGACGACGTCGCGCTGTCAGCCGACGCCCTGCGGGTCCAGCTCAGCGCGGACTCGGAGGACATCAGCCAGGCCGCCGCGTTCGAGGTGGGCAGGCTGATGGCCCTGGCAGATCCTGCGTTCCTGCGGGCGCTGGTCGAGTGGCGCCGCCGCCGGGCCCGTCGCGTGGCTGGCGGCCGGGTGATCACCGCGCTCGTGGCGCAGAAGCACCTCACGCACCTGTTTGACGCCAGGCACTTCGAGGCGGAGCGGATGTTTGAGCACCCCGCCGAGATGTTCCTCAACCCGATGCTGAGCCAGCTCGGCGCTGGCGTCATCGACCCGTCGCCCATCGAGCAGCTGCGCTCCGATCCCACCGAACTCATGGCGCTCGGCAACCAGGTCGCGGGCTTGAATGAGTCGCTGGTGGGAGACCTCATGGGCCCGTCGGCGTTGGCGGCCCTTAACCCCGAGGCCCACATCGGGGGGCTCGGCTCGGTCTTCGAGACCGGCGGCGGGATCGCGATCACGCCCGACGCTGCGTTCGACCTGCAAGCCGTCACGCCCGACGTGCTGGGGGCGCGACTCAACGAGCTGGAGGTCGCGCTCGCAGACCTGCAAGGCGTCATCCCGGAGGTCCCCTGATGCCCCGTCAGCCCCTGCTTTTTGCCGACGCGCTGCTCTCCGGGGCGTCCTACGACCGCTATCAGGGACCTGCCTGGGAGCAGGACCTCGAGGACAAGCTCTTCGATATGCGGCGCCTGCGTCGCGTGCCGTTTCAGTACCTCGTCCCAGACCCGTCCTTGCTGCCGCCGGAGTCCGTGCGCTTCTTCCACGTGGACCGGAGTTGGGTGGATCGGCTGATCGATGGCGCGGTGAGCGCGGCGCTCGTCGGCAGCGGTGACCAGGAGGAGGCAGCGGAGATGGCGCGGGTCGCCCGGCGCGCTCTCGATGACCGCGAGAAGGTGCCGCGCAACACCTACCGGTTCCAGTCGGCAGCGTTCACGGGCTCGAGCCGCTCGCGATCGCGGGACACGCTGCCCGAGATCAGCGGGATGTTGATGCGCTCCGCCGTGGTGCGGCGGTGGCCCAAGACCGAGGTGCGCGGCTACTCCACCGGTGGCAGCACGGTCCGCGCGGAGTGGACGCTGCTCGACAAGGTGCGCCACGAGCGGCTGTCGGACTCCATCGTGATGGTGCTGTGGGCGGGCTGCCCCGACTACGTCGAGGTGGAGGAGCCGAAGGACGGCGTCCAGTACGGCGTGGACGCCAACGACGGCACGATCACCGCCGAGGTCCGCAACCCCGACGGGAGCCTCTCGGGGCACACGGTCCCAGCGACGTTTCGGGTGGGCGGGCGCCGCGTGCTCAGCATCCGCGATCTTCGGGCGGCGATGGAAGGCGTCCCGGGGGGCAGCGCGCCGGGGAATGCGGCGCTGGCGTTGACCCTGCAGCAGACCCCGTTCGTGCAGGAGTTCCGGGGCGCGGGGGGTGCGTCCGTCAACTTCACGGTGCTCCTGCCCGAGCTGCGGGTACTGACGAACCACGGCGAGATCTTGCTCGCGATCTTGAACGGAGCCCAGGGATGACGCGCGCGCTCAAGGTCCCCATTCACGTAGACACGCTGGTGATGCCCAAGGGGCGGCCGTCCCGCGGGGTGAGCTGGTCGGGATCGACCACCACGCCGGTGTTCGAGGACGCCGAGCCGCTGCCGCCCGGCGTGCACCTGCAGTGGGCGCTGCCCGATGCGCTCGCCCGGGGCGACATCTCGGAGGATGGCGACGTGCGCTTCCCCACGGTGCCGGATCGGTGGCTGGTGGTGCGTTGGAGCCGGACGCGGAGCCGCTCGGACCGTGCGTACGCCGCGTGGATGGTAGACGCCCAGCGGGGCGGTGCCCCCGTCGCGCTGGAGTCGTGGTTCGGGGGGCGCCCCGCGGTGACGACGCCGCGGCTGACGGCGGCGGGGCTGCAGAACGCCGACGGGGAGCTGCTTGAAATTGATGGGGTCAAAGGCCCAACAGTCGCGTCGTACTATCGCGACTGCGCGGGCCGCTTCGGTTTCCACGATCCGCTCAACACCGGCGCGGGTGGACCGCTGTCGGCGCCGGTGGGGTCGAGTCCGCCGAGCAAGGGCCCGCTGAGCTACCTGGTGGTGGGATGGTACGCGGATCCGGCGAGGGACCCGTTCAAGAGGGCGGGCAACTGGTCGGCGCGGCAGGAGTGGCTCGAGGAGATGGGCTGGGCCCTCGATTCGCTGCGGATGTGGAGCCCCTACGGATCGGTCCCGGGGGTGAAGGTAGACACCGCGGCGGCGGGGGCGGTCGGGCAGCCGGCGACGGGATCCATGGTCGGCGCCGCGGCGGCAGAGTTCGACGCGCGACCGCACGTCGGAGTGGGCGTGGAGACGACGATCGACGGAGTCGGGCAGCCGTCGTTCCGCACAGAGAGCGTCCTCGACCCGGCGTTGCGCGGCCCGATCACGGTCGTCGAGATGCTCGAGAACGTAGACCGGTACACGCTGGACACGGCGGTGCCGCCCGACCGCCTGTACCTGCACGGCCAGGTCGTGGACGTGGCCTGGGGCGGTGAGGGAGGAGCGCACTTCGACCCCAACGTGGCGCTGCGGCCCGACGACCGTGACGCTGACCCGCCGCGCATCACCATCGGCAGCTCGCTGAGCGAGGCGCTGGCGCAGTCCGTGGGCAAAGACGAGGTGGGCGTCTTCGTGGAGGCGGTGCAGCACGGGCTCACCGGGCAGTTGGCGAGCGCGGAGGGACTCGAGCGCCTGCCGCACCTGCTGCACGAGCGCAGCTTCGCCTCGCAGCCCAGCACGCCGCACACGCACTACGTGGTGGAGATGTTCGACGAAGACACGCCGACGCGGACGGACACCGGACCGCGTCCCGAAGGAGACGACGGGCCGTCGGTCAAGATCCCGGGCGCCCTGAGCGATCTGAGCAAGGTCCCCCGCGACGTCGACACGCTGGTCATTCGAGACCATCGGAGCGACCGGATGCGACCCGCCGTGGGGGTGGGCACGCGCCCGACCCGCGCGGGGATGGCGTCGAACCCGATGCGCGCGACGCGTCCCGGCGCGGTGCCCCGCACGAGCGCGGGGATGCGCATTGACCGAGAGACGCGCTCGCTGCGCGGCGTGGGAGACCGCGTCTTCACCGGTCCCGTGAAGCCCACCGGCATGCGGGTGGAGTCGATCGGGCAGCTGGTCCAGTTGGCGGACATCGGCCTCGCCGACGGGGTCGTGGTGGGTCGCGGCGTGGCCGCGGGGCTGCTCGGCGGGACGCTCGGCGGCAACAAGGCGTATCTGCGCGCGGTGAAGACCCCGCGGCCCAGGTGGTGGAAGCCCAACGCGCCCGCGCTGCTGGTGCACGGCCCGAAGCGCAGCTACCGCCACGGCTTCGACGGTCGCTTCCACGAAGACGGCAAGCTGGTCACCCGGGCCGAAGGACAAGGCGTGGACTCGCTGCTGCCCCACGACGTGCCGGCGGCGGGGCGCATCCGCGCGGGCGCCGTGGTGACCGAGCGTTCGGACCTGCAGCGCCTGCCTCCCGCGGCCCGCGAGCTGGTCCGCGAGGCGGTGCTGCTGGACCCGAGCAACGCCGAGCGCATGGCGGAGCTGGCGGCGGGAGCCACGCAGGAGGGCCCCGCAGCCACCGGCGCCTACCAGCGGCGGTTCGAGGTGGAGACGACGTTCTGGTGGGGCGCGCGCTCGGCGGTGGCCCGTACGGACCTCGCCGAGCACTCGGGCTATTCGGGACTGCTGCCGAGCCCCATCGCGCTGCGTCCCTGGACGCCCGGCTGGGCGCCGGTGCTGCTGGAGGTCGAGGTCGAGTACCTGCCGACCGACGGGGCGCTGGGCGTGGACTGGCCGCTCGGCGGCGTCGAGCACGCGCCGACCGCCATGCCGCCGTCGTTGGGGACCAACGCGTCTCGGCACAGCTTCCGCCTGCTGCCGACCGCGGGCGCCGTGCGCTCGCTGGCGGACTCCTTGGCGACCCTGGTGGCCGAGCGGGAGCGGACGGGCGGGCTCTCGCAGACCAAGCTCTCCTCGCTGCGGCTGTTGGTCGGACAGATCGAGCGGATGGATCTGCTGACGTGCTCGCTGTCCGGGCTCGACGACCAGCTGCGCGCGGCCGGGCTGGATCTGCGGGCGGGCGCGCTGCGGGTGGTGCGCGCGCGCCTCGTCGACGTGTTTGGCCAGGTGGTGCCGATCACGAAGGCGGGGGCGGCCAACGCTGGCGAGGAGGTCGAGCTGCCCAGCGGCGAGAGCGCGGTGCTGCTGAGCCCGCGGGTCCCGCAGTGGTCGCGCTTGATGTTCCGGCTCATGGACGCCGAGCTGGATCAGGAGGCGACGCCAGGCGGGACCTCGGTGTGCGGCTGGCTGTTGCCGGACCACGTCGAGCACGCCGTGGAGGTCTTCGACGGTGGCGGGCGGGCGCTGGGTCAGCTTCGGCACCGCAGCCCGGACAGCCTGCACGTGGTGTGGGAGCCGGCTCCGGGGGCCGAGCCGCCGGTGGGGCTTCAAGCCATCTCGACCATCGCAGACCCCCGGCTGGCCGGCGTGGTGCAGGGGATTCTGGACGCGAACCTACGGATCCCGCCGGTGGGGGCGCCGTTTCGGCCTACTGAGTCGGCGCTCTCGGCGCTGGTTCGGGTCATCGACACGGTGCAGGGCACCGTCGATCGGGTGGGCGACACGCAGGAGTACTTGTCTACGGTGCTCGGGCGTCCGGTCGCCGTCGTCCGTGCTCATCTGCGGTACGAGGTGAAGGACCCCGACTCGGGGCACAAGCCCGCGCCGAAGGGCCTCGAAGTGCGTCTGGGCAGCCTCGCGCAGCTCGACGACGGCTTGCTGGCCTACTACGTGGATGGTGACTACAGCCGAATCCATCCCCCGGATCCGCTGGTGGGTCGCAGGGCTCGGCCGTCGGGTCCCCGCAAGGGTCTGTTGTCTGCGTCTGGGAAGGTGGCCGCGACGCCCATCGACAACCGGTTCGTGTCGGTGGATCCCACGGTGGATCTGCAGGCGGACGTCACCCGTGAGCTGACGATGCTCATGGACCCGCGGGCGGGGGTGCATGCGGCGATGGGGGTGCTGCCGCGCAAGCGCATCGCGCTGGACCGCGATCAGGTGGACGCGGCGCTCGCGACGCTGGCGCCGACGTTCCGGGCGGGGCCGGTGCTCATCGATCCGGCGGCGAACGCGCTGCCGGTGCCGAGCCTGCAGGGCTTCGCGTGGTCCTGGACCCGTCGCGAGGGTCCTCCGGGCGACGCGGCGGGCTGGTCAGACACCCCGATCAAGCCCAGCACCGGCGCGGCGACGGTGCCCGACCGCACGGTGCCGGCGCACGAGGGGTGGCTGCGGTTGTCGTCGGACTGATTGCGGTTCGAGCCAGGTTCGTCGCTACGGCGCGAGATTCCAGCTCAGGGTGGTCTCGGTGCCCGTCCCCTCGTCGGTGATCACCATGTTCTGCCACACGAGTTGGATTCGCTCCCACGCTAAGGGTGCGACTTCGGGGATCGGGGCTCCCTCGGGGCGCGGCCCGAGGACGATCTCTTGGCCGAACACCCGCACGTCGGTGAGCGCCATGGTCAGGAAGTGCTCCTCTGTGCCACTGGGCGTCGGGCGGAGCTGTTTGACCGTGACCTCGATCTCCTTCCGTAAGTCCACCGCAGCCGCGAGCAGCGGAGTGAGCTTGCCCAGCCGCTTGACGATCTCGAACGATGGCACGTCGGCGCTGGAGCTATCGACGTGGGTTCCATACAGGGAGCGCACGGAATGCACAGGCGTGTACTCCTCGCCCAACCCGATGTGCATGGTCTCCCGGGGGTCGATCGTGACAGCGACCCCGTCGATGACGAAACGAACGTAGGTAAAGCTCATCGTGCTCCTCCTCCTCGGGCCTCGACCCGGGGCCCAAATCGTACCAGCGGGCGGCGCTACTCGACGCCGCTCGGGAGCCCAAACAGCCGCCGCGCGTTGCGCCCCGTCAGGGAGGCGATGGCGCTCTCCTCGGCCCCCCGCGCCTGCGCCACCCAACGCACCACCTCACCCAGCCGCTCCGCGCCGAAGTCGTCGGTCTCCACCAGCAGCGCCTCCGCTGGGATCGCCGCCACCATCGCGCGTCGGGCCTCTTGCTTCGCGGCGTCCACCGACCGCGGCGAGATCGACAGCGCAAACCCCGCCCGCACCCACTCGGTCACCACCTCGGCGGGGCCTCCAAAGTCGTGCACCATCCCGCCCAGATCCACCGGGAAGCCCGCCGTCTTCAGCATCTCCAGGCACACGCCGTGCCGCCGCACCACATGCAGGATCAGCGGAAGCTGCCGCTCCATCGCCAGCTCGATCTGCGCCGAGAACGCCCGCTCCTGCCGGTCCCGCGGGCCGGCCCGCCGCATGGCGTCCAGTCCCGTCTCCCCGATGGCGATCACGTCGTCATCGACCCGCTCCCGCAGCGCCGTGAGCTCCGTATCCAGCTGAGCCTCATCGCCCAGGTACCAGGGGTGCAGCCCCACCGCCCGCCAGATCCCCGCACCCCGCGGCGCCGCGGCGTCCCGCTCCGCGTTCACCCCAGGCACGACCCACAATCCCTCGCCAGGCGGCGCCGCAGCGAGGTGAGCATGGGCGTCGAACAAGCGCATCGCTCGACCCTATCTGATGGGTCAGGGCGACCGCCCCTCGGCGTGGCTAGGTTCCCCGTCCCCCTTCCCAGATCCCGGAGCCCGATGACCACTCTGCCCAGCCGCTGGCCGGCCACCGACCCCACCCGCATCCAGCTCTACTCGCTGCCCACGCCCAACGGCAAAAAGGCCAGCATCATGCTGGAGGAGACTGGCCTCCCCTACGACGCCCACCTCATCAACATCATGAAGGGCGACCAGCGAGACCCTGAGTTCGTCGCCATCAACCCCAACAGCAAGATCCCCGCGATCATCGATCCCCAGGGCCCCGGCGGCGAGCCGCTCGCCATCATGGAGTCCGGCGCCATTCTCATCTACCTCGCGCGCAAGGCCGGGATGCTGCTGCCCACAGACCCACGGGATGAGAGCCGCGTGCTCCAGTGGCTGTTCTTCCAAGTCGGCAGCGTGGGCCCGATGTTTGGCCAGTTCGGGCACTTCTACAAATACGCCAAGGGCAAGACCGACAGCTACGGCGAGGAGCGCTACCGCAAGGAGACAGTGCGTCTGCTCGAGGTCCTCGACACCAACCTCGCAGGCAACAAGTGGATCGCCGGCGACTACTCCATCGCCGACATCGCGCTGGCACCGTGGGTCGACTCGTTCGACTTCTACGAGTGCCACGACGCGGTGGAGTACGCGCGCTTCACGAACGTGCACGCCTGGATGGAGCGCTTCCACGCCCGTCCGGCCGTCAAGCGCGGCAGCGTGATCCCGTCGATGGACTAGTCCACGGTCTGTTTGATCGTGCGGGTCAGAGCGTCCCCATCAGGCCCGGTGGAGGCAGACGTGCGCGCAGCCGTGGTGATCGAGAACGCGCCGGTCTCGAGCGCCTGGTTGTCGAGATCGTCCAGGTGCTCCTCCCACCACGCCTGCGCCTCGACCGGACCCCACTTGTTCGGGAGCGCGTCGGCGATGGCGCCGAGCTCGCCCCACAGGTCCAGCGCGGACTGGGGCCGCTCGTCGGGCGACTTCGCGAGGCAGCGCAGGATGAGCTCGTCCAACGCCGCCGGCAGCGGCGCCGGCGCCTTTGTGGACGGGGGCAAGGGCACCTTCTGCACGTGGTCCATGAGCTGACGCACGGGAGACGCCCCGCCAAACACCAGCTTGCCGGTCAGCAGGGTCCAGGCGGTGGCGCCCAGCGAGTACAGGTCTGCCCGACCATCGATCTTGGCTTCGCCCAGCGCCATCTCCGGCGCGATGAACGCCGGAGTGCCCGTGGGCGAGCCAGCCCCGGTGATCTGGGCGTCGTCGGCCATCGCCTTGACCACGCCGAAGTCCACCACCTTGAGGAAGTCGTGCTCCGCGCCGAGCCGGCACGTGATCAGGTTGCTGGGCTTGATGTCTCGGTGCACCAACCCCATCCCGTGGGCCTCCGCCAGCGAACGACACGCCTGCCGGAGCAGGTAGATGGCGCGCTCCGGCGGCAGCGGGCCTTCACGGTTGAGCAGTGAGCTGAGGTCGAGGCCCGTCAACAGCTCCATCACGAAGAACAGCTCGCCACTGTCGCCCACACCGAAGTCGTACAGCTCCACGGTGTGAGGCGAGCGCAGCCGGGACGTCGCCTGGGCTTCCCGCTGGAACCGCCTCCACGCCTTGCTGCCCTCCAACACCTCGCCGGTGCGGTCCGGCCGGATGAGCTTGACCGCAGCGGGCCGAGCCAGCAGCTCGTGACGAGCCAGCCAGACCTCGCCCATCCCTCCCTCGCCGATGCGCTTGACGAGCCGGTAGTGGGTGTCGCCCAGCGGCGTGGTGTCGTCCAGCATCGAGTCGTCGATGCGGGCGACGGTGCCTTCGGTCTGAAGAACCACGCGCTCGAGCACGTTCTGCAGCTCGCGAAGGTTCCCCGGCCAGCGGTGGCGCTGCAGACGCTTGAGCGAGTCGTCGCTGAACCGCTGGACCCGTCGGCCCATGCGCTCGCCGTGCTGATGCAGGAAGTGCTCGGCGATGGCGGGGATGTCACGGCAGCGCTCGCGCAACAGCGGCGTGCGGATCTCGTCGGTGCGCAGCGCGTCGTACAGATCGCGCCGGAACCGCCCCCGCTGCACCAGGGAGTCCAGGTCCCGGGTGCTCGACGCGACGACGCGCACATTGGGCCGCGGGATCCGGCCCTCCGCCCGCACCTGCGCCATGCCGGCGATCATCTCCGCCATCGCCTCCTGTGTGGGCTCGGGCAGCTTCTCCACGTCCTGGAGGAAGATCGTGCCGCCGTCGCTCATCTCGATGCGGCCGATGTGCTGGCCGCCGGTGCGCTCGAGGACCATGCGGTCTGAGCCCTCGCTCTCCCAGCGCGGCTCAGGGCTGAAGAACCGGCGGTCGGTGGACGAGCGACGCATGGCCCCGCAGTCCACCGTGACAAAGACCTCGTCCGCGCGGGGCGAGTCGGTGTGCACCGCCCGGGCGACGACGGCCTTGCCGGTGTTGGGTGCGCCGGTGACCAGCACCGGGGTGGTCTTGTTGGCGGCGGCCGTGATCTGGGCCCGCAGGTCCGCGACCACAGGGCTGTCGCCGAGCAGGGGGCCGGACTCGCGCACGTGCTGTTCGGCGAAGAGATCGCGGGCGACTTTACGACTGGACGCGGCCGAGGTCTCCAACGCCCCGATGAGGTCGGCGGTGCGCATGCTCGCGGCAGCCAGCGCCGCGAACAGCTCGATGGAGCCGTCGTCCACGTCGTCAAACGCCCGGGCCCGGGTCGAGCTGAACGTGAGCATGCCCACGACCTCGCCCTCCACCCGCAGCCGCACGCCGACCAGGATGGCCAGTGGCTTGCCGGCGGCGGCGGAGTCTGCCGCGTAGGCGATCTCCGAGACGATGCCTTCGGGATCGGTCACCCGCGACGGGCGATCCGACTCCAGGATCCGGCGCAGCACCGGGTAGGCGTCCACATGCCAGTGCTTGCCCTGCATGCCCTGGTCCAGACCATCGGTCACGATGGAGGTGAGCTTGCGGTCTCGCAGTCGCAACAGGTTCGCGGCGTCGGCCCCCACGCTCTCGCGCAGCGCCGCCAGGATCCGCACATAGCGGTCCTCCTCCCGGAGACTCCCGGTGAGATCGAGGGCGAGTTCGATGAGGCGGTGTGGCATCGGGGGCACCCTACCGAGGGGGACGGCCGACCACGCCCCCTCTTGCGTATCCTGCGCGCAGGAACACCCATGCACTCAGCCAATCTGTCCCTTCGCCTCGCGCTTGCGCCCCTGTGCTTGAGTGCGGTGACCGTCTTCACCCTGCCCTCGGATGCGCTCGCGCAGCCCTGGCCCGCATCCGACCTGGAATCGAACACCGAGGTGTTCTGCTTCGCGTCCGGCGACGTGGACGAGGACCAGCGGACCGATCTCATCGCCGGGACCAACGACCTCAGCGTGCTCGTCTACCGGCACGGCGCCGATGGGCTGGAGCTCGCCCAGACCGTCGAGCTCGCCGACGATCCCATGGCTCTGAGCGTGGCCGACCTCGACGGCGACGGCGACGAGGACATCCTCTATGGGACGCGAGGGGCCGCATCGGGCGGCTGGATCCCCAACGAGGGCGACGGGACGTTCGGCGCGCCGATCGTGTTGTTCACCCCGGTGGACCGCCCCACCCGGGTGCTCGCGCTCGACATCGACGGCGACGGGGATCGGGACTTCGTCTACCTGGAGGGGACCGGCAACCAGTCTCTAATGGTGCTCTACAACGACGGAGGGGGCGCGTTCTCCTCGTTCGACGTGATCTCCGAGGGCGTCTCGTCCATCGGCGAGCTGGGCTTCGGCGGCCCCGGCGGCGTCCCCGTCGTGATCTACATCACGACCGCCGGGGAGTACCGCCTCGCGCTCTGGACCGCCACCGGATTTGAGCACGAGACCTACGCCCAGTTCCCTGAGATCGCCTGGGCAGGGCTCGGATCATCCGGAGCGCCCGCCGCGGTGGTGTGGTCTACGGCGGGGGGCCCGACTCCAGTGCCAGCGCTGTTGCAGGCCCAGGCCGACGGGAATGGCTTCGAGTGGCCGGACGTGGGCGCGTCCGTGGTGTCCGGGCGCCCGCTCCTGGAGGCTCGGTACGCGGACTCGAACACCCTGCAGTTCCTCGACGCCGACACCGCCGGCTCGGTGGTGCGTGGGTGGCGCCAGTCGGGCAGTGAGTTCATCGCCGAGAACCTCGCGGAGAACACCAACCAAGGCAACGGGTGGCCCGCGGTCCACCTCGCCGACCTCGACGGGGACTGCGACCTCGACCTCGTGCGGGACGACTTCGACCCTGTGGAGCGCATCGTGGTCGGCTGGAACCCGATCTTCGACAGCATCGGCGACGCCGACGGCGACGGGGTGGGCTTGTGCGGTGGGGACTGCGACGACGCCGATGCGTCCCTCGGCAACATCGGGGACGACGGGGACTGCGACGGCCTCCTCACCGCGGACGACTGCGACGATGCGGATCCCGAGTCTGCGAGCCGCCTCGAGGACGGGGACTGCGACGGCCTCCCCACGGCCGAGGACTGCGACGACGCCGATCCCGCATCCAATGCCATCTTCGAGGACCGGGACTGCGACGGGGCCTTGTCCGCCGACGACTGCGACGATCTGGAGCCCCTCGCGCTGCCCGGAGGCGAGGAGCTGTGCGACGACATCGACAACGACTGCGACGGCGAGGTGGACCAGGGTCTGGATTGCCGAGAAGGCGGCCTGCCCATCGGGGAGGGACCGGGCGGCTGCTGCGCGGAGCCCGACGTCAACGGTTCGTGGGTCGGTCTGCTGGCCCTGGGGCTCTTGGGTCGTCGGCGCCGCGAGCCCGAGGAGTAGCCGCCTGGCTCAGCTCCCGGGCTGAATGTCCCGCAGCGCCACTTCCAGCCAGGAGCGCAGGATGGCCTCGCCCTCACGGTTGGCCTGGCATGGCACCTCGACCACCGCGATCGCCTTCATGCGGGCGCGGGATGGCAGCTTGCCGCCCGGCGGCGCGTCCACGGATGCGACGCTGACGTACACGGTCTGCCCGGGATCGAGGCTGCCGAGCACCTGAGCGCCGGGCATCACCATAGGGTCGGGGTTGTAGTACGAGCCAAAGTCCGCTTCCGCGTAGCAGACCGTGCCCGCCATGCTCCACACCACCTCGCCGCCCCGCGGCGGCGCGTCGGGCGTAATCCGGGCGATCTCCGATCCGCTGCTGTCGCGGGCGACCAGCTCACCCAACGGGCTGCGTCGATGCACGCGCACCCGCTCGCCCGCGGCGAGGTTGAGCGGATCACTCAGACCCTCGATCTGCACGGCGCCGTCGGTGTCGTTGTGCACGGTCAATCCAACGGAGCCGCATCCGGAGAGCAGAACGAGGGCGAAGAGAAGGAGGGCGCGCACCCCCGCAGCGTAGCGCCCGCAGAGCCTCATCGGCGCCGCCGGGCCCGGTCGGTCGGCACCGCGTCGCTGGGGTCCTCGGGCCAGGAGTGCTTTGGGTAGCGGCCGCGCAGGTCCTTGCGCACCTCGGGCCACGTGTTCGTCCAGAACGAACCGAGGTCCTGGGTGACCTGGGCGGGTCGGTTGTTGGGAGCCAACAGGTGCACCAGCATCGGCAGCTTCCCGCCGACGAGCCGCGGCGTCTGCATCATCCCGAACAGCTGCTGGATGCGCGCCGCGAGCACGGGCGGCGAGCCGTCGGTGGCGTACTGGATGCGCACGGTCGAGCCGCTGGGGATGCGCATGCGCTCGGGCACGTCGGCGTCCAGCGCCGCTCGCTGCTGCCAGGTCAGCGCGGCGCTGATCGCCGGGGCCGCCTTGGCGCGGCGCAGGTCGGCGAAGGAGCGCTTGCCGACGCACAGCGCCGGGAGGAGCGAGGCAGGGTCGGAGAGATCGGGCAGGTCCAGCTCTGGGCGGACCGCCCGCAACGTGGCGATGCGGCCCAGCAATCCCTGGGCGTCGGGGTCGAGCTGCAGGACGGACGACACGTCCGCAGACCGGGCCGCCTCCTCCAGAAGCGCCGCCACCAACAGCGGATCGGCCTTGTGCCGCCCGGGCTTCTCCTCGAGAACCAGGGCCCCGAGGCGCCGCACCCGCCGCGCCACCACCGCCTGCTTGTCCCCGTCGAACACCAGCTCGTCCGCCACGGACGTGTCCAGCCACTCGGGGTCCAGCGCCACGGCGAGGCGAATCCAGGCCTCGCTGCGCGCGCCCTTGCGCCCCCCATCGAGCGCCAACGCCAGCAGCATCCGCTCGCCCTGGGTCGCCGACTCCCGCCCCAGTCGTGCGCCCTGCCCCGACGCCAGTTGGTACCGGTCTCCGGTGGCGGAGCGGCGCAGCCCCACCCGGTCTGGGAATCCAGCGAGCAGCGCCCTCACCAGGGCCGGCGCCCGGGGATGCGGCGCGTCGGCGCCGTCTACCCGCTCGGCCAACCGGATCAGCTGATCCCGCACCTGGCGGACCTCGCGCATCGCCCCGCCCCGCACTCCCCGCGCGCGGCCGAACTCCGCGTCCGCCACGAGGCGCAGGCGCATCGACAGGTCGTCGTCGTCGGGCGCCGCCGGCGCGTCCCGACCCACGATGTCCCGCCCTTCGCTCAGGGCGGCCGCCGTCGCTGCCGAGGCGAGCACGTGCAGCGAGCGCGCAGCGAGCAAGACGCGGCCCAGTCGTGGGTGCACCGGCAGCGCTGCGAGCTGGCGTCCGATGGCGGTCAGTCCCCCGTCATCCATCGCGCCCAGGTCCCGGAGCAGCGTCGTGGCTTGCTCCAACGTGCCCGGCGGCGGGCGCTCGAACCAACCGAAGGCGTCCGGCGCGACTCCCCAGGCCAGGATCTGCAGCGCCGCGGACGTCAGGTCGGTGCGCCGCACCGCCGGCGTCGAGGCAGACGCCAGTTGGCGATCCTCCGCCTCGGTCCACATGCGCAGGCAGCGCCCTGGCGCCGTCCGGCCCGCCCGCCCCGCTCGCTGGTCGGCGGAGTCCCGGGCGATGCGCTCCCGCTGGAGCCTCGTGGTCCCCATGGCCGCGTCGAAGCGCGGGACCACGGCCATGCCCGAGTCGATGACCACCCGCACGCCGTCGAACGTCACCGACGTCTCGGCGATGTTCGTCGCCAGCACCACCTTGCGACGCCGAGAGGGCGCCAAGGCAGCGTCCTGCTCCTTACCCGGCAGGCTGCCGTGCAGGGGAAAGACGCCGACGCCGCCCAGATCACCCAGCGCGCGCCGGGTCTTCTCGATGCTCGCCACCGACGGCAAGAACACCAGCTGATGCCCCTCGGGCTCGTCGGCGAGCAGGCGCCGCACCGCCGATGCGACCTGCTCCTCCATGGGGCGCTCCGAGCTGCGCGGCAAGAACTCCAGTTCCACGGGGAACGTGCGGCCCGACGCCTCGATCAGCGCGCAGCCCGGCCCCAGGAACTCCATCACCGGACCGGGGTCCAGCGTCGCCGACATCGCCACGAGCTTCAGGTCGCCCGCCGCCTGGACCTCCCGCAGCAGCGCCAGCGCCAGATCCAGATCCAGCGAGCGCTCGTGCAGCTCGTCCAGGACCACCACGTCCACCCCGTCGAGGAAGGGATCCGCCTGCAGCCGCCGCAGCAGCAGGCCCTCGGTCATCAGCTCGATCCGCGTCGCCGCGCTCGCTTTGGTCTCGAACCGCGTGCGGTACCCGACCTCGCCACCGAGTCGACACCCCCGCTCCTCAGCGATCCGCCGCGCCGCCAGCCGCGCCGCCACCCGCCGGGGCTGGAGCACGATGATCTTGCCGTCGCCGCCAAGCCCATCGAGCAAGGCCGGCGGAACGCGGGTCGTCTTGCCCGAGCCCGGCGGAGCGACCACGACCGCACACTTCTCGCGCCGCAGGGCGTCGAGCAGCGCGGGCAGGACGGCATCGACGGGGAGTACGAGTCGAGTCGGGGAGGAGCTGGCGATGTTGGTATTGTGCCCAGCGCGGGCTCCGCTGCTCGTTGGAGGCGCAGATGCTGCGACGTTCTCTCTTGCTCTTGACCCTGCTGTCACTGCTTGGCGCGCTCCCCGGATGCGCGGTGCGCGGGGGGAACGGCGACGACGATGACGACACCGGAGACGACGACGACTCCGCGATCGCCAACGACGACGACGCAACTGCCAACGACGACGACGCGACCGGCGATGACGACGACGACGCCACCGGAAGCGACGACGACGACGCCACCGGTGACGACGACGACTCGACCCTGGTGGAGGGCAACTCCACCCTGCAGGGCATCTGGTTCATCCAGTACTGGTCGGACGCTGGCGCGAGCCTGCCCGTGTGCCAGCAGGCCTATCGCTTCGACGGCTTGTCGGAGACTCGGGTGGGCGTGCTCGGCAACAGCTGCCCCTCGTGCACGGCCAAGATCGAGATCGTGAACATCCTCAACGTCACCGCCGGCATCGCCATCGGCGACCCCTTGGAGGCCGCCTACGCGTCCACCGTCAGCTCGCCCTGCAACGCCACGAGCTTCCCCGGCGGCCAGGCGGACTACGGCTCGATTCTTTCATCCACCACCATGTCGCCCGGCGGAGACTTCGTCCTCACCCAGGGCCTGGTGGACGCAGGCACGGGCATCGATCAGGGCCTCAACCTCACCCAGGACGGCAACACCAGCTTCGGCGGGCTCGCCGGCAACTACGCAGGCAGCGGCGTCACTTTGACCCACGTCGGGTACGTCAACGAGTCAGGCGGGGGCCAGCTGACCCAACTCGGCCTGGACACCATCGCGGTCGAGGCGCCGCCCGAGACCGGGTACTGGCCCTACTGGAGCTACTACACCCAGGCGGGCGCGACGGACGGGCGGCTGATCGGCCAGTACGGCATCGGCTCGCTGTGGCTGCTCAACAGCAACGGCCAGGGCGTCGACTACGAGACGGTGACGTTTAGCGGCACGCTGCTCGGGCAGTAGGACCGTGAGCACGCCCGAGGCCTCACCCGCGCTCCTGCTGGTTGACGACAACCGGGGATTCGTCGACCTGACCGCGGCCCTGATTCGACGCGCCTACCCGAGGGCCCAGGTCGGCGTGGCGGGGACCGGGGAGGAGGCGCTCACCCAGCTGGGCAAGCAGTCCTGGGACGTGATGCTGCTCGACTACCGCCTGCCCGACATCGATGGTGTCGAAGTGCTCGCCGAGGTGCGCAAACAGGGCTGGGACGTGGCGGTGGTGATGGTCACCGGGGAGGGCGATCAGGAGCTAGCGGCGGATCTGTTCCGCATGGGCGCGTACGACTACCTGGTCAAGGGTCGTATCGGCGGGATGACCCTGCGGCGCACCATCGACCAGGCGCTGACCCGGCGGCGGCTCGAGGCGCAGATCCGGGACCAGTCCGATGAGCTCACCCAGACCAGCCTGCAGTTGGCTGAGCGCGCCCGCGCCCTGGACACCGCCTACGCAAAGCTGCGGGACCGCAAGGAGCAGCTGCTGAGCCTGTCCGAGTCCCTGGAGCAGACCGTGTTGCAGCGCACCGGAGAGCTGCGGGAGACCACGCGCTTCCTCAACAAGGTGCTGGCCAGCGCCGAGAACCACTTCATCATCGCCACCTGCGTCGAAGGGACCATCCTCACGTTCAACCGGGGCGCCACCGTGGCGTTCGGGCGGGACCACGAGGAGCTGGTGGGACACGCGCACTTCCGGGTGCTGTTCTCGGAGATCTCCGAGGACGACGACGCGCTCGCGGAGCTGGTGGCGGAGATCATCGAGGGCGGCAGCATTCAGCGCACGCTGACCGGCATCGCGGAGGCGGGGCGCCCGTTCGTGGCGCAGGTGACCCTGTCCCAGCTGCGGGACGGGCCCTGGGACGAGGAAGAGACGGACCGCCGGGACCCCGACGCGTCGATGCCCACCACCCATGCGAAGAACGGCATCGTGATCGTGGGCTCGGACGTGACCCACGAGGTGGAGCTCGAGGAGAACAATGCGCTGTACATCGAGCAGATCGAGGTCGCCAACGCGGACCTGCGGCGCAAGAACGAGCAGATCCTGGAGGCCACCCGGCTCAAGTCGGAGTTCATCGCCAACGTGAGCCACGAGCTGCGCACCCCGCTGAACGCGATCATCGGCTACGCGGACCTGCTCAACGGGGGCATCTACGGGGACCTCGCGGACCGGCAGACCACGGCGGTCGGGGGGATCAGCACCCGGGCGAACGATCTGCTGCGGCTGATCAACGAGATCCTCGATCTCGCGAAGATCGAGTCGGGCCGCGCCGACCTGCACCCCGAGGAGTTCAGCGTGCCGCCGCTGGTGCACGAGCTCGTGGAGACCGGCCGCATCCTCGCGGGCGACAAGGTCTTGAGCATCGAAGCCGAGCCTCACGAGGGGGGCGGCACGATGTTCACCGACCGGAACCGGGTGTGGCAGATCTTGCTCAACCTGGTGAACAACGCGGTCAAGTTCACGCCGTCGGGGTTTGTGACGGTGGAGAGCAGCGCACACGACGGCTGGCTGACGGTGAGCGTGGCGGACACCGGGATCGGGGTGCCTGCGCCCGAGCTCGACTCCATCTTCGACGAGTTCCGGCAGGTCGATGGCACGTCCACCCGCCCCTACGAGGGCTCGGGGCTCGGCCTCGCCATCTCCCGCAAGTTCGCCACGAACCTCGGCGGGGCGCTGACCTGCCGGAGCGTGTTGGGCGAAGGCAGCACATTCGAGCTACGCATCCCCATGCGGCTCGGCAACCTCGTGTAGGCGCCGGCCACGCCTCCTACATCGCGCCCACGTTGGCTACCGCCTGTCGCAGCTCGTCTTCGCCGTCCGTGTCCAGCTCGTCGAACATCCAGGTGCGCAGCTCGCCTTTGATCTCGGCGGCGGCGGGGCGGTCTTCGGGCGTGTTCGAGGTGGCAGCCGCGAGCAGGCGTCGCAGGGTCCGCGGCAGGTCGGAGCTGGCGATGTCGGCCTGCAGATCCAACGAGCGTCGGGTGCGCGTCCAGTCCGACACCGGAGAGCCGAGGAAGGAGTCGGCGCCTCCCAACGCTTCGTACATCAGCGCTCCCAGACCGAAGACGTCGGCGGCGGGGCTCGGGCGGGCGCCCTTGATCACCTCTGGCGCGGCGAACGCGGGATATCCCTCGTCCACCTGCCGGGCCCCGCTGTCGAAGCGCGCGTTGAGCTCCGCGCGGGACAGGTTGGTCAGCCGGACCTCACCCGCCGCGGACACGATGATGTTCGACGGAGCGACCACCCGGTGGGAGATCCCGTGCTGGGCCCACACGTCAGCCCGCAGGCTGTGCAGGTAGCTCAGCGCACGCGCCACCGACACGCCCACGCGGATGCTGGCGGCCGGGGGCAGGCTGCGGCGGGAGTCCCAGGTGCGTGCCAGGAGCGGGCGCATACCCACGCCGACCACCCACTCGCGCAGCAGGAACAGGCGCTGGCTGTCGCGGCCCAGATCGAGCACCTGCACGAGGTTGGGATGCCCGACCCGCATGCCGATGCGCGCCTCTTCCACGATGCGCTGGTTCACGTCGGGCGCCGCGCTCAGCGGCTCGTTCGCGCACTTGAGCAGCACCCGCTTGCGGTAGCCGGACACGCCGGGGCGCACCGCCATCGACGACGTGATCCCGCCAAAGTCGGCCATCACCTCGAGGATCTCGAACTCGTCGAGCCTCGGTGGGGCGATCTCGAGGTCCTGCTCGACGATCTCCTTCCCCGCGGCGGCCGAAGGCTTGAGCTGGTGGGTATCAGCCAACCAAGCTCTCCGTGGGCGTGCTGATCCAGACCGCGTGGCCTTCGGGATCGCGCGTCCCGCAAGAGCGAAGCCCCCAGGGCTTGTCCTCGGGCGTGAAGTCGAACGGGATGCCGTACGCCGCGAGGTCCCGGTGGGTCTTGTCTACGTCGGCGACCCGGAACTCGACGATGACCCCCTTGCCGCGCGCTCCGGACTGCTCGTACGCGGGGCGCCGGGCGTTGCACGACAGGTAACTCGCTGCCCCGGTCCGAAACGACAGGAAGAAGTCCGACTCGTAGATGACCGGCAGGCCCAGGATGTCGGCGTAGAACCCGCGCGCGGCGTCGAGGTCGCGCACAAACAGGATCGTCTCGGTGGCGGTGGGCTCAATCACGGGCTGGGTCTCCCGGGGAGTTGGCTGGCGGCGATGAAGGGGAGGGCTCGGTGGGCTCAGTGTCGGGCGTGGCCTGCCCGGGACGGGACGGGGGGAGGGCTTTGAGCCGACGCTCCGGGGCGGGGTTCTCTCCCAGCGCCCGACGGATCGGGCTCGTGATCTTGGGCGTGCTTGCCTCGCGCTGGACCTCCTCCAGCCAGTCCACCACCGTCAACGATGCCAGAGGCACGCCGATGGCCGCCACGAGCCACGCGACCGTCGCCCACAGAGGCCGCTCGGCGGTGTAGGCGGGGATCTGCGACTCGGTGGCGGTGTCGTCGTGGTCCTCGGCCGCCTCGGCCTCTTCGGCAGGAGACGGCCCGGGATCCGACACGACGCGCAGGTGGGCGCGGTCAGGCGCGGTGACGATCTGCCTGCCGGGGTGGGACCCGAGCTCCAGCGGCTCGACGGGCCGAGACAGCTGCTCCACGCGAGGACGCGAGACGGGGTGCAGTCGGGGGCGCCCCGGCGGCCGCAACCGCGCACGGGGCTGCTGCGGAGGTGGGGGTGGGTTCGCGATGCCCACGCCCATTGCCTTGTGGGGGGAGACGCTGGACGCCGCGGTCACCTGCTGGCGCGGCTGCTTGATGGGGGTGCGCCCACTCGGCGACGCCAGCGCCGGGTGGTCGTCGAGATCGAGGCTGGAATCGTGAGCGGGGTTCTCGGCCGCCCCGTCGAAGTCCCACTCGTTGAATACCGGCACCCCTGCGTCGGTGCGCTCCTCGATGTCGTCGAGCACGTCGTCGGGGACCTCGTCGAGTCCGCGCACCGGACCGCCGGGGTGGGCCTCCGGCAGGAGCAGGTCGTCGAGTGAGGAGTAGGTCGGCCCGAGCTGTTCGGCCGAGCCATAGGCGCGCATCAACACGCCGGGCTGGGTGAGCACGCCGTCGGGGTTGTCGTCCTCGTCGACCCACTCGTCGTACGAGGTCGGCTCCGTCGGCGGGTCGCTCTCCATGTCTTGCTGGCCGAGAGCTGCCGTGGACACGCCCGCCTGGGTGATGTCTGACGGGCCCGGAGCGTTGGGGTTGATCCCCAGAGACGCGGCCTCGATCTCTGGGGCGGTCTCGTCCCCGGCGACGGCGCCGGACCCCATCACCAGCCGCCCGCCCGCGGCTCGGGCGACATCGCGGCGCACAGCGACGGGCATGGGGACGGCCATGGGGGCCAGCCGATGCGCGAACAGCTCCCACGGCGGCGCGCCGAGATCCGCAGCGGGGGTCTCGACCCCGGTGGGGGTGCGCTCGGGGAAGACGTCCCGCAGGAAGAGCACCAGCTGGTCCGGCCCCTCGTCGGTGCGCAGGGCGCGGATGACTTCGGCCAGATCCCGCCGCAGATCGCTCGCGCTCTGGTAGCGCAGATCCGGGTCGGGCTCGAGGCAGGCCAGTAAGATGCGGTCGAGCTCGGTGGGGGTGTCGGGGCGCAGGAAGCCCGCCGGCTCCACCTCCGCCTTCTCGACCGCCTCCATGGTCTGGAAGTCCGTCGAACCCTCGAACGGGTTCACGCCGGTCAACGCCTCGTAGAGCACGATGCCGATGCTGAAGATGTCGGAGCGATGATCGACGTCCACCTGCCGCACCTGCTCGGGCGACATGTAGGCGTACTTGCCGCGGAGCACGCCGGGGCGCGTCTCAGCCTCGCGGTCCGACGCCTTGGCGACGCCGAAGTCGGTGAGCTTCACCTCGCCGTGCACCCCGATGAGCACGTTGGGCGGCGAGACGTCGCGGTGGATGATGGCGCGGGGCGTGCCGTCGGCGGACTTGAGGTTGTGCGAGTACTCCAGCGCGCGGGTGAGCTCATGCACGATGTGCAGCACGACCTCGACGGGGAGCAGGATTCCGCGGCGCCGGCAGCGATCGAGCAGCTCCTCGAGATCGGGGCCGTCCACGTACTCCATGGCCATGAAGTAGTCGCCATCGAACGAGCCGAACTCGTAGGTCTGGACGATGGACGAGTGCTCGAGCTGGGCGGAGAGGCGCGCCTCATCGCGGAACAGGACCGCGAACTCCTCCATGCCCGAGTAGACGGGGAGGATCTTCTTGAGCGCGACGCGCTTCTCGAACCCAGACGGCCCGCGCAGGAGCGCCAGAAACACCTCGGCCATGCCCCCCCGCGCAATGCGGCGGACCAGGCGATAGCGATGAAACGTCTGACCCCTACTCATCCGCGGGGAAGCCTATCAGCCGCGCGTCCGGCGCAGCGAGTGCATGAGGTCCGCTCAGACCGAGACGCTGCCCGGGTCCTTGAAGACTTCGCGGCGGTAGAACCGCAGCTCTTCGATGGACTCGCGGATGTCGTCGAGCGCGAGGTGGTTGCCGGCCTTGGGAGGCGCGGGCAGCGCGGGGTACCAGCGCTTGACGACCTCCTTGATGCTGGACACGTCGATGACCCGGTAGTGCAGGTAGGAGTCCACCCCGGGCATGTAGCGGCGCAGGAAGCGGCGGTCGTGCCCGATGCTGTTGCCGCAGAGCGGGGCGCGGCCCTTGGGGACCCACTTCTCCATGAAGGCGAGCGTGCGACGCTCGGCCTCCGCGAGATCGATGGTGGACTCCTCGATGCGCTTGGTCAGGCCCGAGGCGCCGTGGGTCTTGATGCACCACTCGTCCATCAGACCGAGGACCTCGGGAGGCTGGTGCACCGCGAGGCACGGGCCCTCAGCCAGCACATTGAGCTGCGCGTCGGTGACGATCGTGGCGATCTCGATGATGGTGTGGGCCGCGGGGTCGAGGCCGGTCATCTCGAGATCGACCCAGACGAGGTTCTCAGGGTCCTGCATGACGCGGCACGGTACCAGAGCCCCATCCCGGGGACTCTCATGCGGTATCGTCGCGCGCCGCGGAGTCGCGGGCGCAACGGAGGCGGGACCATGCTGCTCATCATTCAGATCCCCTGCCTGAACGAGGAGAACACCCTCGCGGAGACGATCGGCGACCTGCCGACCTCCATCCCCGGCATCGACCGGCTCGAGCTGCTCATCATCGACGACGGCAGCACCGACGGCACCGTGGAGAAGGCGCGGGAGCTGGGTGTGCACCACGTGGTGAGCTTCCCGAGGAATCGGGGTCTCGCGGCGGCGTTCCGGGCGGGGCTGGATGCGAGCCTGCGTCTCGGCGCGGACATCATCGTGAACACCGACGGGGACAACCAGTACCGGGGCGACTACATCCCGAAGCTGGTGGAGCCCATCCTCGCCGGCGAGGCCGACGTCGTGGTCGGCGACCGCGACCCGGGCAACAACCCGGAGTTCAGCTGGCTCAAGCAGCGCCTGCAGAACCTGGGCAGCGCAGTGGTGCGGGGCTTCTCGAACACGAGCGTGGCCGACGCGACCTCGGGGTTCCGGGCGTACACCCGCGAAGCGGCGATGAAGCTCAACCTCGTCAACAACTACACGTACACCCTGGAGTCGATCATCCAGGCGGGGCATGGCCGGCTGACGCTCAAGAGCGTGCCGGTCGAGACGAACTTGAAGACGCGCGAGTCGCGGCTCATGAAGAGCATCCGCAGCTACGTGCAGCGCTCGGCGGTGACGATCCTGCGCAGCTACCTGCTGTACAAGCCGTTCCAGAGCTTCCTGCTCATCGGCGGAGCGACGTTCGGACTCGGCGTGCTCGGCGGGCTGCGCTTCCTCTTTTTCTATGTGACGGGCAGCGGCGGCGGGCACGTGCAGTCCGTCGTGCTCAGTGGAGTGCTGCTGATCATCGGCGTGCAGATCATGATCACCGCGCTGCTCGCCGATCTCGTCTCCGCGAACCGCAAGCTCACCGAGGAGGCGCTGGTGAAGCTGCGACGCATGGAGTCGGCGAGCCCGGGACTGGCTGCCGATGCCGGGGTGCGGTCGCTGAATCCGCGAGCGACCCCGAAGTGAGGTTGATCTTCGATGTCCTGCACCCGGCGCACGTGCACTTCTTCCGCCATCTGGCCGAGGTGACGATGGAGCAGGGCGGAGAGGTCCTGTTCACCGCCAGGGCCAAAGACGTCACCCTCGACCTGCTGCGCCATCACGACCTGCCCCACGAAGAGCTGACGGGGATCGGCGGCGGCATGCTGGGGCTCGGCAAGGAGCTGGCCATCCGCACCGTCAAGCTGGGACGACGGGTGCGCAGCTTCAAGCCGGACCTGATGTTGGGGATCATGGGGCCGGTCATCGCGCCGCTGGGACGGGTGATGCGCGTGCCGAGCTGGGTGTTCTACGACACCGAGACCGCGAAGCTGACCAACCAGTACGTGTATCCCCTGTGCGACCGGCTGTATCTGCCGGACGCATACATGGGCGCCGCGCCCCGCAAGGCCATCCGCTACCCGGGCTATCACGAGCTGGCGTACCTGCACCCGAGCCGATTCACCGTGGATCCGGGCGTGCGGGCGGAGGCGGGGCTCGGGGACGAGCCGTTCGCGGTGGTGCGCATCGTGTCGTGGGAGGCGTCGCACGACGTCGGCGACACGGGGTTCAGCGACCCGGTGGAGTTCGTGCGGTGGCTCAGCTCGCGCATCCGCGTGGTGGTGAGCGGCGAGCGCGGCGTGCCTGATGGGATTGCAGAGTTCGCGCTGACCCTGCCGCCGTGGCGCATCCACCACTTGCTCGCAGAAGCGTCGCTGTACGTGGGCGAGGGCGCGACGATGGCGGCAGAGGCGGCGATCCTGGGCACGCCTTCGGTGTTCGTGCACACGGCGCGGCTGGGCTACATGGTGGAGCTGGAAGAGCGCTACGGCCTGCTATGGAACACGCCGTTGCAGAGCCGGGCGACGGAGCTCGCCAGCGGGGTGCTCGACGACCTCGACGCCGCCGCGTCGGACTGGACGCGCAAGCGGGCCAAGATGCTGGAGGAGCGCATCGACGTCGGCGCGTGGCTGGTCAGCCAGGTGCAGGAAGCCGTGGGGTAGAGAGCGCGCGGGGCACGTAGACTCGTCGAGGCATCGGACAAGGGAGCTCCTCCTGTCCGAACCATTTAGTCGGGGGCCACATGCGTACCAGTTCGATCCATGCCTACCGCCTCGGCGTCGCCGTCCTCGTGCTCGCCATGCTCGGCGCCTGCTCCTCGGTTGATCCCACCGCCGAGCCCACGCCCGAGCCCACGCCAGAAGACCCTGGCCCCCTCGAGCCGCTGTTCTCCTTTGTCATCATCGCCGACCCCCACATCGCCGGTCCCCTGGAGCACGAGACCCGGCTCCAGGCAGCAGTGGACTGGGTAAACGCCAACGCCGAAGCCGAGTCCATCGAGCTCGTGGTGGTGCTCGGCGACATCGGGTGGGGGACGCGTCTGGAGGCGTCGTACGAGCTGCTCGCCCAGCTCGCGCCTCCGTGGGTGCCCATCATGGGCGACAACGTCCTGCACTCGTCCGGCGACGACGGCTTCGCCGAGATGTTCGGACCGCAACTCGATGCTCTGGCCGACACGCTGGACGGCTGGGAGCAGGCGCCTTGGCCGGTGTACGACGAGCGGCTCAGCGACGACGCGTGGCTACAGAACCTGCGCTTCGAGCACCGCGGCGTGCGGTTCGTGGGCCTCGACTGGAACATCCGTCATCTCACCGGGACCCTCGCCGAGTTCGGCGACTTCAACGATGTGCCCGGCGGCTCGTGGGAGTGGTTGGAGGACTCGCTCGTGGACGCCGAGGAGCGCGCCGACGAGAGCGTGGTGATCCTGTCCCACGTCCCCCTGCTCCCCGGCGTCTTCTCGCTGGACGAGCGGGCCCGTTTCGCTGAGCTCATCGGCCCGGTCCGTAGCAAGGTGTTCGGCAACCTCGCGGGGCACCTTCACATCGACTACTTCGAGCGCTTCCCGGTAGAGGGCTACTCCACCTGGGTCACGGACGCGACCTGGGACGACGACAACCTCATCCGGGTGGTGCAGGTGTCCGGCAACGGGGCCAGCCGGTCGTACGAAGAGCGGGGGGTCATCCTCCCGTGATGCTCTTCCTCATCGTGCTCGGCGTGCTCAGCTCGATCGTGGGTGGTGCCTTCGCCTACATCGGATACAAGATCGAGCAGCCGCCCGTGGGGCCGCCGCACGCGGTCCGGCGCGCGCATCCCGACCGGCCCATGCTCATCGTGCTCGGCGACTCCCACGCCCACGGGCGCGTCGGCACGGACTGGGTCGGGCGTCTGCGCGGCGCGGAGGCGAACTCGCTGGTGGTCGGCAACGCGGGCCACAACGGAGACGTCACCTGGACCGCCGCCCAGCGTCTGCCCGCCTGCCTTGAGGCGCGGCCTGACGCGATGGTCCTGATGATCGGCAGCAACGACGTGATGGCCGCCGATCTCCCGGCCCGCGCCGCCATCTACATGCGCCAGCAGAAGCTCCCTCAGATCCCCAACATGACGTGGAGTGAGGGCCAACTCAACGCGCTGCTGCGCGAGATGACCCGCTCGGTGCGGCATGTGGCGGTCTGCACCATCCCGCCCCTGGGCCCCGAGCCTGACGCGCCGATCGAGGTCGCCGTGCGGGCGTGGAACGAGCACGTGCGCAAGGTGGCGAGCAAGCACCAGGTCCCGGTCCTGGACGTGCACGCTGCCCTGAATCCGCTGAACGAGGGCGGTCACCGACCCTATGTGGGTGCGTGGAGCGCGACCCTGCGCGAGATCAGCGGCGCCGTCGCGCAGCGCTACCTTCTGGGTCGGTCCTGGGACGCCATCGCGGACCGCCGTGGCTTTGGGCTGACCACCGACGGGATTCATCTGCCCGACCGCGCAGCCCCGCCCATCGTCGGGCTGGTGCAGGAGTGGCTGTCCACGCTGGACCTGCAGCCGCCGGATTGACGCGCTGTCGCTATCTGGTGCGCCTCGCTATCGGGTGGGCCTCGGCGCGAGCGCCTGCATCCTGTAGCACCGGTGCTCGGCCGCGAACCCCTTGAGCGAGACGGTCTCCGCGCTCTTGACCACCGCCCGGGCGCCCAGCGAGGTGCGCAGGGCGTCGGACACCACGACCTCGCCCTCTCCTGCCTCGCTGCAGAGTCGGCTCGCGAGGTTCACGACCGAACCGATCAGCGTGCGTTCGCGCCGGTCCTCGGAGCCGATCTCGCCGAGCACCACAGACCCCGAAGCGATCCCGATCCCCACCCTTACGGGGCGCTCGAAGACCCCCTCGGCGTTCATCTGTGCGATCTCTGACTGGATCTGCAGCCCGGCGGCGACCGCCTGCTCGTCCTTGTCTTCGCCGCGGAACACCGCGAGCACGGCGTCGCCGATGAACTTGTCGATGATCCCGCCGTGCTCGCCGAGGATCTCGGCTTGCCGGCGCAGGTAGAGGTTCAGCATCTCCACCACTCGCTCGTCTGACAGCCCCTCGCTCATCTCGGTGTAGCCCCGGATGTCCGAGAAGAAGATGGCCGCCTCGAGGCGCTCGGTCTCCGGCGCCTCACCGCCCCCGGCCCGTCGGTGCACCGCCTCCTGGGTGTGTCGCGGCAGGAACTTGAGCATCTCGAAGCGCTCGGACAGGACCTCGGCCATGCGGTTGAACTGGGCCGCGACGAGCTGGAGTTCGTCTCGACTCTGTAGCTGGATCCTGTGTCCGTACCGCTCCTGTTCGATGGCCACGGCTCCCTCGCGGATCTGCTGCAGCGCGGTCTCCAGCCGGCGGGCGAACAGCAAGCTGCCGAGCACAGCGAGGAGCACCGCGATGGACGAGATCGCCACGATGGCGAGGAACTCGTCTCGCAGCGCGGCTTGAAGTGTGCTGACCTCGTAGTCCGCTTCGAGCACGCCAGTGACGTTCCCGTTGCTGTCGAGGATGGGCGCAAACGCGGAGATCCACGCGCCATGGTCGTCCGCGTACAGCGCGGTCCGGCTCGCCCGCTTCTCTCGCAGGGTGCGCAGCATCGGCGCCCGATTTGGCTCCGGCACCTGGTAGCGATCCCCGGTGTACGGGGTCGCCTGGAGCATGACCGCGGCGGTGGCGAGCATCGAGTCATCGACGTGCACCGTGTAGAGCAGGTCCCGGCGCAGCTCGTTCGTCTCCTGGACCCTGCGCAGCTGATCGCGGAGCCGCACGAAGTCGTCGCTCCCCGCATCGGCCAGCGTGCGAATCCCTGCGTGAGCATCCCCGTCCACCTCCAGCGCAGCCGTGGCGACCACCCGCTCCAGCGATGTGCCGAACCAGTTTTCCAACTCCGCGCTGCTTCGCTGGTACGTGAGCACGCCGATGAGCGCGATGCTCGCCACGACGAGCAGCGTCACCAGCGCCGTCAGTCTGAACGCGAGTCGGCGATGCACCGGCATTCGCATGGCGTCCCCCAGAACCAGCTACTCCTCGTAGTCGCCCTCGTCGCCTTCGCCCTCGTCCTCGCCCTCGTCCTCACCCTCGTCTTCGCCCTCGTCCTCGGGCACGACCTCGTCGCTGAGATCGTTGGTGCGGTCGAAGTCGTCGCCGGGGGGCTGGGCGATGGGCCGACCATCGAAGGTCTCGCGCTCCTCGCCGCTCTCCTGCGCGAGCCGCCGCTTCTCCATCAGCTCGTCGCGCTTCGCGCGCCGCTCCTCGCGCCGCCGCAGCCGCTCCTCGCGCAGCGATGCCCGCTGATCCTCGATCTCCTGGCGCCGCTGCTCGTCCATGGGCTGCCGCGAGATGGGCTCCTCGTTCTCGTCCTCGTCGGCGCCCATGCGGTTGGTCGTCCGACGCGAGGCCGCGCGGCTGGCCGGTGGTTCGTCATCGCCGCCCTCGCCGTTCTCGATGTCTTTGGCCCGCGCGTTGCGCGCCCGACTGCCGCTCGCGCCCCGGGCCACCCGCCGCTCGGTGAAGCGCGGCTTCGTCAGGCGCCCCTGGCCTTGGTAGTGAAACCAGCCGTCGCTGTCGCGATGCCGGCTCGTCTCCTTGAGGCCCGCGATGGAGAGCATGCCCTCCAGATCCTCGCGCACCTTGAACTTGATCCGCAGTGACAGCGTGCTCGAGAGCAGGTTGGGCTTGAGGTTGATGAATCCGTCGACCTCGAGATCGAACACGTCGCTCTCAAAGGCGGTGTTGCGGAACTCGGCGCGGCCCTTCGCCATCTTGAGGTGGGCCTCGGCGCGACTGAACGTCATCGGCGGCAGGCCCATGCCGGCCACCTTGAGACCTTCGAGCTGCAGGTCCGTGAAGCGCAGATCCACCGAGCCCGAGGTCTTCTTGCTGTCCTCCCAGTGCCACAGCACGTCGGCGTCGGCCTGCAGGCGGCCCTGGGGCGAGCCCGAGAGCAGGTTCGGCGGCAGCGCATACGCCGACAAGTCGAGACGCCCGGTGGCGAGCGCCACGCGCATCGCCTCCTTCTCCTCGTCCTGGAGTCCTAGGGTCACGTCCGCGCCGTACATCTCGCCGTCCACGGACACGGTGCCGAGGGCGCTCATCAGCCGATGCATGAGCTCGCGCTGGCTCGCCGCGCCGCCCTCGGCGGAGATCGCCCGCACGGTCAAGAGCGCTCCTAGCGCCCCGCCGATGCTCGACTTCACCTTGAGCTTCTCGGCCTGGAGCCAGGGCGCGCCGCCCTCCTCTTTGGAGAGCGGGCCCACGATGAGCCCGCGGGCGCGGGCGCCGATGATCGCGGGGCGCAGGCTGTCCGCGCTGAACGCGATGTCGCTGTCCGCGGCGCTGACTGTGATGTTGTCGGACACGCGTCCCCAGGGGAACGTGAACCAGAGGAACACCACGAACATCAGCGAAAACCACGCGCTGTATCCCGCGTAGCGGAGCAATGGCTTCAAGCGCTCCATGTCACGCACCTCCGAGCGGCTTGAGAACCGCCAACTCGAATCGTACATCCAGCTTTTCGCGGGACTTGTTGTCGGTCTTCACGCGCAGGTTGGTGATCCGTAATGCCTGGGGCGCTCCCTGCATCTTGTGAAGGATCTTGACCAGCTGCCGCAGGTCCATGTCGTCCACCACGACCTCGACCTTCTGGGCTCGATAGAACTCGCGCTCCTCGACGCCACGCTCCTGGATGGACTTGATGTTCTCGGTGAGGGCGAGCTCGTTGCCCAGCTGCTCGAGCCACGACGCCGGAGAGAACCCTGCGCCCGCGGCCACGCGCTCGTCCAGCGCGGTCACCTCGCCGCCAAGCTCGGCGTAGCGAGCCATGAGCACGTTGACCTGCTGTTGCGCGGTGGACGCCGAGGCGAGCTGCGCGCGAAGGCCTTTTGTCTGGCTGTTCATGGCGCCAGTCACGAACCAGCCCAGCACGAGGAGGACCGCGAGGCCCATGACGCCGAGCAGGATCCGGTCCCGTGGGGTCAGGCCCCCGAGGAAGTTGCGGATGGTGTCACCGAGTGAGTCGATGGAGTCGCCGATGCTCATCCTTCGTCCCCTTCCTCATCTGTGGGCTCGCGTGGGATGGTCACCACAAAGCGCATCTTGCCGTCTCTGGCTTTGCTCACGTCCGACTTCTTTGCCTCGGACCACCCTGGGCGGGCCTGGATGGCGGCCTCGATGGTGTCCACCGAGGCGAAGGTGTCCGTTTGCCCACGGATGCGGATCATGTCGTCGTTCACGAGGTACTCGTCGACGTTGACCACCACGTCCTTGGGCATCGTCTCGCTGATGATCTTGAGCGCGTCCAATCCCGTCATGCCGAAGCCGCGCAGGGCTTCGACGCGGTCTTCGACGTCCACCAGCTTCTCCTGCATCACCGCGATGGCCTGGCGATCGCTGCCCAGCGAGGACTCGGGGACCTCGGGGAACGCGCCGCGCACCGTGGTGACGAGCAGCGCGTTCTGGTCGGCGATCTGCCCCTTGAGGGCCGCGACCCCCATGAAGTGCACGGCGACGCCGCCGAGCAGCAGCAGGATCAGGGCGGCGGTGGCGGCGACGGCCAGGCGGGCGTACAGGCGGGAGTCGGCCTGCCACGCGAACTCGTCCTTGCGGAAGTCCACGGGCTGAGAGCCCTTGATGAACGCGCGCATCGCCAGGGCGTAGGCGAGGGCGTGCTCGGGCTCCGGCCGGGGCGACTCTTCGGGGTTGACCTCGCCCGGTGGCATGGGCAGCGGGTCCACCTCGATGCCGGTGGCCTCGTGGATGGCGTCGTCCAGCCCGTGCCGATGCACGCCTCCGCCGCACACAAAGATCCGCTCCACCGCGAATCCGGCCTGGTCTGCGGCGAGCAAGGTGGCCCGCACGTCGCCGACCCAGGTGCGCAGGAGCTTGGCGACCTTGTTCGGTCGGTCTTGCTCCGCCTCGAAGGCGGCCGTGTCCAAGGGGTCGATCTCGTCGGCCTCGTCGCGGTCGTACTTGCTCAGGAACACGGTGCCGCGGTCGAGGCTGCGCATCCAGCGAGGCTGGCCCTGGGGACACACGGTCACCAGCGTGCGCGTGGCGCCGATGTCGATGATGACCGGCGTGGGCGTGGGCGGCGGCGGGCCTTCGCTGAACTCGTCGTGCTCGGGCGCCTGCACGCCGAGGTCGAGCCCTTCCACGAGCACGCTCAGCGCCGCGGCGTCCACGGTGAGGTAGCGGGGATCGACGCCGGCTTCCTGGAGTCCCTCGAGCATGGTCTGCACGCGGTCGCGGGGCGCCATGGCGGCGAACACTTGGGCTGGTGGGCCCTTCTCGAGCACCTGGTAGTCGAGCACGACGGTGTCGAGATCCCACGGCACGTAGTTCTCGACTTCGAACGGCAGCGTGGCCTCGAGCCGCTTGGTGTCCGAGAACGGCATCTCGAGCAGCCAGGTGGACAGGCGACCGGCCGGCATGCCGACCACGATGCTGGCCTGGGGCTGATCAATGGTGTCGAGGATGGCCTTGGCGGCGGCGAAGACCGCCTCGTCGGTGGCGAGACCGCCGTCGTCCGGAGCCTCGGGCTCCAGGGACAGGAAGTCCTCCACTTCGTAGCCTCGGAACGAGCCCTTCAAGACCGCTGCTTTGACGCAGGTGCGGCCCAGATCGAGCCCGATGACGTAGCCGGGCATTATCTCTCCCTCCAGTCCAGGACTCGCTTCTGGTTGCGACGCATCCGGACAGTGACATCCATGGTCCGCGCTGAGTCACCGAAGTAGCCGGTGCTCGTGAGGCGGAACGTATTCGATTTGGTCTTGATCAGCTTCTTGATGCGGTCACGAAGCGTGGTATCGGGGTTCAGCGGCAGCCCGGGAATGGCGGGGCCGGTGAGGCTCGCAAAGCCGTTGGCGATGGCGGCTTCAAAGCTCTTGGCGTCCCGGAATGGGATGATCTGGCGCTGCACCATCAAGCTGGGCATGCGCGCGTCGATCAGCAGGTCACTGACGATGCCGGGATCGGTCAAGGAGCGCACCAGCGCCCGCATCACGGTGGCGTCCGCCGTGTTGATGTTCACCTGGTAGGCCCGGTTGTGCACGGACCAGCCTTCGCCGAAGGTCGCAAAGGCCTCGTCGGTCATGCCGGCCACCATGCGGACCTCCTGGACCGTGTCGAAGAGCCGGTTCTTGGGCTCGTAGCGGGGCTCGAAGTCGGCGTAGCTGCGGCCTTCGTCGCCGCCAAACGTGTGCGAGCGCTCGTCGTCCACGTCGATGTAGTCCTTGATGTTGGCGATGAGCTCCCAGCGGTCGATCTTGAGCCGCTCCTCGAACAGCGGGTCGTACTCCTCAGGCGAGAACTGGCCGAAGAGCATGAGCGCGACGGGGTGCTGCTGGAGCGGCAGGGTGAAGAACGCGGGCTCGGCGAGTCCGTTGAGATCGAGCTTCGCGGTCTCGTCGGCGCAGTGGACCTTTACGTCGCCTTCGAAGTCGAGCAGGCCGCGGCGTAGGGTCGGCGTGGTGTTGGAGCCCAGGGCGTTCACCTCGCCGCGCTGCGGCGCGAGGTTGTCGGGATCGTCGCCGCCGAGGCCGACGAGATCGAGCAGGCCTTCCTCTTTCTGGTCCGAGCTCATGCCTTCGGCGCCCACGAGGAAGCGCAGGAACGAGGTGTCGAACGCCGGCAAGTCCTTGCAGATCATGGTGGCGCCATCGATGGGCGGCAGGCCGAACTGCTCGAACATGCCCTTGAGGAACTGGTTGCCTCCGATCTCGTTGCCGAACGCGAGCAGCAGCGTGTAGATGCGGATCCCGCTGTTGGCGAGGTACAGCGCCTTGAGGTCGTCGCGGGCGTGGGCGGCGGAGAGGATGCGCGCGCGGGCGCTGTAGTTGAACTCGCTGATGTAGGCGGTCATGAGGACCACCATGATCAGGGCCATCAGCAAGGCGACGCCTCGCTTCTCGGGAGCTTCACCGGGACGGCGCAGGCGGGTGCGGCGGATGCGGGGGTGCTGCATGCCGAGGCCTAGAGCGCGTGGGGCATGATGCGCCCCCGGGTGAAGAAGGATGCGGTGTTGCCCTTGGTGTCTTCCAGCTCGAGGATGATCTCGACGGCGCGGGGAGCCTTGCCGGCCTGCTCACCGTCCTCGCTGTCCCACTCGTCGAGCCACTCTTCCTTGATGTTGTCGTAGTAGCGCAGGTTGAGCTTGCGCACGTTGTGGGCCATGGGGAGCACGGTGCCGCCCCGGTCCCACTCGGCGTCGATGGTGGCGTCTTCGCGGTGGATGAGGGTGGCAAACGCGCCGCCGGTGCGGTCGGACTCGGACACGTAGGAGACCTCTGCGAGGTCGGACTCCTTGGACGCGGCGTAGCGCTTCTCGTGCGCGCGGGTCACGAAGTGCACCTCGTCGATGGGGTCGCGGTCGACGGCCTTGAAGAAGGTCTGCCACTCCTCGGTGGTCTGCTTGCTGACGTAGGCCATGTACATCTCGCGACGCATCATCTCCATGGCGTTGCGGCCCATCTGGGAGAGCTCCGTACGGTCCCGTATGTCCTGCTGGATGTCGGCGGAGTTGCGGAAGACGAGCACGACGGAGACGGCCATGAAGGCCAGGGTCGCCATGGCGATGAGGATCTCGATGAGCGTCATGCCGCGCTGGTCGTTGGGGCGCAGGTGCTTCATCGGCGTTGCCCCCCGGAGTTGTTCAGGTTGTCGATGAGCTCGTCGACGTCCTGGCCGGAGTCTTCGAGATCGTTGATCGCCTCTTGCTGTTCCGCGGTGAGGACGCGGCCGGTGGGGTTGGCCAGGTGGGTGACGACCTCGATGCACTCTTCCTCGACGTCTCTGCGGGCGCCGCCCTGACCGGGAGTCCAGCAGATGCGGACCCGGGCCTCGCGCAGGTACTGGCTCATCTGCTCGGTGAGGAAGGACATGTCAAAGCCGAGCGCGCCGAGGGCGGCGAGATCTCCGCCGGGTTGCTGTCCCGCGCCGGAGATGCCGACGGCCTGGCCGACCTCCTCTTCGCCCTGGCCGAGCATCGACATGAGGTTGCCCAGACCGGGAAGCTCCACCTCCACCTTCTCGACCTCGTACTCCCAGCGATACTCGTCGAACTGGTCGTCGAACTCAGCGTCGTTGAAGTCGCCGTCCTCCTTGATCTCGAGCTCGCCGAAGCCCTCCTTGAGCATGCGGAGCTCGAGGTCGGTGAAGACCTTGCGCGCCAGCATCGTGGCGGTGTTGATGCGCGTCGCTTCCTCCTGGAGGTGCACCGCGGTCATCTGGGACTGCACGAGGATCATGATCGCGGTGGTGAGCAGGAGCAGCGCCATCATGACTTCGAGCAGCGTGAACCCGGCCTGGGGACGATCCTGGCTCATTCCCGCGACTCCCGGTCTCGGGTGTCCGGCACATCGGCCACGCCCTCTTCCACGACCACGCGTCCGATGAGCGGCTCGACCACCAGCGACGTCACGTCCTCGCCGCTGGCATCCGACACGTAGACCACCGAGTCCTCCATGTATCCGCCAGGGAAGACGTGGGTGTAGACGATGCGGAACTTCGGGTCGGACTCCTGCTGCACCTGCTCGAGCTCGAACTCGTCGTGAGGCTTCTGGATCTCGTTGAACATCGGCGTCCACACGCCCCAGAACCGCACCGAGCTCGGGAACTCCACCTTGCCGCCCATCATCCCGTCACCGATGGGCTGAAAGCGGTTGACCTGGAACTCGCCGCCGCGGGCGCCGGGCAGGAGCCCACCGCCACCCAGCAAGCCGCCCAGCAGACCGCCAGCCTGCGGCATCTCGCCGTCCTCACCCGCAAAGCTCGTCAGCAGCTCGCTCAGGTTCTGCTGCGCGCTGCTGCCCGCCGCTGCCCGGTCACGCACGCGCGCGTCGGACTCGAGCTTGTCCTCCATGAACTCATCGAAGGCTTCCTTGGCCCGGTAGTCCTTGTGGATCCGCACGTCGCCATCCGCCGCCTCGACCCAGTACGTGCCGTGGTCCAGATCATAGGCGATGCGCATCGACTGGTTGCGGATGGTCGCCTCTTCGTACGTCCACCGCATCGTCGCCGCCAGCTCGCGGCTCGCCTGGCGCTTGTCCACGCCGAACACGATGCTCAGGGAGGGAATCGCCACCGCCATCATCAACGCAGCGAGCGCCAGCACCACGATGATCTCGATCAACGTAGTGCCGGCCTCCGCGGATGCGTGATGGGGCAGGCGGTGGCTCATCGCGCGTTCAGCCCTCCCAGTTGCTGATGTCGGCTGCCGTGGCGGTGCCGCCGGTCTGGCCGTCGCTGCCGAAGCTCACGATCTCGTACTCGTGGTTCCCCGTCGTGGACGGGCTGAAGTACTGGAACGGGTTGCCCCACGGGTCCGTCAGCTGCTCGGCGTTGTCCATGAACGCGCCCGGAGTGCGGCCGTTCTTCATGGGCGGCGGCGTCACGAGAGCGTTCAGGCCCTCGCTGGTGCTGGGGTACTTGCTGTACTTGAGCTTGAAGTTCAGCAGCGACGTCTCGAGGTTCTTCATCTGCAGACGCGCGGCGTCCACCTTGCCCTCCTCGAAGCGCCCCAGCACGTTCACCGCCAGCACCGTCATCACGATGCCGAGCAGCGTCAGCACCACCATGATCTCGATGAGAGTCATGCCCTTGCTGCCTTGCGCCGCCGTGCGACCCATCAACGTGTTCCGTGTGCGCAGAATTCTTGCCTTCACCATCTCAACCTCCATCTCCAGAACCCCCGAATCCACGGGTAAGTTCCTGGTTTCGTAAAAGAATCAGCTACCCAGAGCGTTCATCTGAAGCATGGGCAGCAGCACAGCCATCGCGATGAAGAAGACGACGCCTCCCATCACGAGAATCATCAGCGGCTCGAGCAGGGCCGTCAGGGTCGACAGCTTCCGCGAGACCTGCGCCTCGTAGCTGATCGACACCCGGTTGAGCATCGGTCCGAGGTCGCCGGTGCGCTCGCCCACCGAGATCATGTCCACCACCATGGGTGGGAAGCGCCCGGACTTGCGCAGCGGCTTGTTCATGGGCTGGCCCTCGCGGACCGCCTCCTGGGCCTCCTCGACCACCTGACGCAGCACCACGTTGCTCATGATGTTCCGCACGATCCCCATGGACCGAAGCAGCGGCACGCCCGCGCCCATCAGGGTCGCCAGCGTCGAGCTGAACCGCGCGATGCTCACCATCATCAGCATCTGGCCGAACACCGGCAGCCGCAGCAGGTTCTCGTCGACCTTGTGCCGCCCCTTCTCGGTTCGGTAGTACTTGATGAAGCCCCACACCGCGCCGATCGACGCGATGATCATCAGCCACCAGTAGCCCTGCACCATGTCGCTGACCCACATCACGAACTTCGTGATGGCGGGCAGGTCCTGGCCCATGTCGGTGAAGATCTTGGTGATCTTCGGCACCACGAATCCCATCATGAACAGGATCACGCCAATGGCGACCACCATCATGATCAGCGGATACGTCATCGAGGCGACCACCTTGCCGCGCAGCTCCACGCTCGCTTCGGTGTAGTCGGCGAGCCGCTCCAGCACGAGCTCCAGGGCGCCGGCCTGCTCGCCCGCGCGCACCATGTTCACGTACAGATCCCCGAACATCTTTGGGTAGTCCGCCAGGGCGTCGCCGAGGTTCTTGCCCTCGTTGACCTTCTCGCGGATCTCCCGAAGGGCGAGCCGTAGCTTCTCCTTCTCGGTCTGCCGGGACACCGTGGCGATGCACTCCACCAGCGGGATCCCCGCGCCGATGAGCGCCGCGAGCTGCCGGGTGATGATGGCGATGTCCGCCACGCCGACCCGCTCGAGGTACTTGCTGAAGTCCACCTCGACCGAGAGCCCGCCACCGCCGCTGCTCTTGCCCTCGCTGGAGCGGCGCATGCCGCCGCCCTCGGCCTTGCCTTCGACGATGTCGGTCGTGAAGGTGCCCTGCTTGCGCAGCTTCTGGCGCGCGGCCTTGGCCGACTCGGCATCGATGATGCCGTCGACCTTCTTGCCCGCCTTGTCGAGCCCCTTGTATGCGTAGACCGCCATGGTGTTGCCCCGGGATCGCTAAGCGACCGAGGCGTCCTCCATGATGTTGGCGTCGTCCTGGGTGATGCGCACGACCTCTTCCAGCGACGTCAGCCCCTGCAGGAACTTGCTCGCGCCATCGAGTCGCAGCGTGGTCATCCCGCCCTCGATGCCCGCCTGGCGGATCTCCGTCGAGCTCAGGTTCTGCACGATCATCCGCCGCACCTTGTCGTTCACCGTCAGCAGCTCGTAGATGCCGGTTCGGCCGCGGTACCCGGTGTTCAGGCACTCGTCGCAGCCGCCCTCGCGGGGCCGGTACACCACCGCCTTGTCGGCCTCGCGCGGGTCGATGCCCACCTCCACCAGCGCGGCCGGATCGGGGGTGAACTCCTCCTTGCACGTGGAACAGAGCCGGCGCAGCAGACGCTGGGCCATGATCGCGGTCAGCGAGCTGGCCACGAGGAACGGCTCTACGCCCATGTCCACGAGGCGGTTCACGGCGGTCGCCGCGTCGTTGGTGTGCAGCGTGCTGAGCACGAGGTGACCGGTCAGCGATGCCTGAATCGCGATCTCGGCCGTCTCCAGGTCACGAATCTCGCCGACCAGGATCACGTCGGGGTCCTGGCGTAGATAGGCGCGCAGGCCGCGGGCGAACGTCAGATCGATCTTCGGGTTCACCGCCATCTGGCCGATCCCCTTCATCTGGAACTCGACCGGGTCTTCCACCGTGAGGATGTTGATGTCGGGCCGGTTCACCTCGGAGATGGACGCGTACAGCGTGGTCGTCTTGCCCGAGCCGGTGGGGCCGGTGACCAGCAAGATCCCGTGGGGGCGCCGGATGTGCTCGCGCCACTGGGGCAGCTTCGGACCCTCGATGCCGATCTGATCCAGCGAGAGCAGCCCAGCGCTGCGGTCCTGGAGGCGCAGCACGATGCGCTCGCCGTGGGCGACGGGCACGGTGGAGACGCGAATGTCTACGTCGCGACCGGCCACCTTGATGCGGATGCGGCCATCCTGGGGGAGCCGCTTCTCGGCGATGTCGAGCTGCGCCATGACCTTCACGCGCGAGCTGATCGCGGCCTGGAGCCGCTTCGGCGCCTCGACCTTGTTGTACAGGATGCCGTCGATGCGGAACCGCACCTGCATCGTGCGCTCGAAAGGCTCGAAGTGGATGTCGGAGACCCGCTCCTTGAGGGCCTCGGTCAGCAGCGAGTTGACGAAGCGGATGATGGGGGCGTCGTCGTCGCTGTCGACGATGTCCTCGATCTCCTCCAGCAGGTGGTCCTCGTCGGTCTTGTCGTCTTCGAGCTCCTCGATCACCTGCCCCGCCGACCGCGCGAGCTGGTCATAGATGCGGTTGATGGACTCGGTGATGAGCGTGGGCCCCGCGATCCACGGGCTGATCGGGCGATCGAGCAGCACGCGCAGGTCGTCCACTGGCGACATGGCGAACGGGTCGGCGACGGCGACAGCGACGGTGCCGTCGTCCTCGTCGATCCACAGCGGCATCACGAGGTGCGTCTTCGCGAACCCGATGGGCAGGTCCCGGTAGAGCTCCAGATCCACCGAATCGAGCGGGATCTTCGCCAGCGTCGGTCGCAGCGTCTGCTGGGACAGCGCGTTCACCACGTCGGCTTCCTCGCACAGCCCCAGCTTCACGAGCGCCTCGCCGATGCGAATCTCGTGCTTGAGTCCATACTCGGCGGCCGAGTCCGCGCCGTCCGGCGCGATGACGTCGGCGTCGATGAGCAGGTCGCCCAGTCGTCGCTTCTTCAGGGCCACGCTATTGGCCCCCGTCCTCATCGGGCTCTTCGCCAGCGCCTTCGTCGTCGCCGGGCTGCTCTTCGCCAGCGCCTTCGTCGTCCTCAGGGAAGACGATGTCGTCGTCGCTCACCGGCACGTACTCGCCGTCGGGCGTGATCAGCACCTCGTTGTCGTCGGCGGCGTCGAGCAGATCGAGCAGCTCTTCGCTGTTGGTCTGACCCTCGGGCGAGGTCAGGTCGACCTCCCTGGGCCGCGAGATGCGGTCGCGGTAGACGCTGGGCTGCTCGGGCAGGTTCATCGAGTAGCGCAGCAGCGAGCTGAGCTCCGCGGCCTGCTCGGCCCGGCTCTTGCCGTAGAAGCGCCGCATGAACTCTTCGCGCTGGAGCATCTTGATGCGGTAGACCTCCTGCAGGTCTTCGGCGCCGTCGATCACGTGCGGGGTGAGGAAGATGAGAAGGTTGGTCTTGCGCTTGCTCTTGACCTTGTTGCGGAACAGGGCGCCGATGAGCGGGATGTCGCCGAGGATCGGCACCTTGGTCTCCGACTCGGTCTCGACCTCCTGCATCAGGCCACCGATGACGATGGTCTGGTTGCTGCGCACGGACACGTGGGTCTCGGCGCTGCGCTTGGTGGTCGTGGGGCCACCGGCGGATGCCGTGCCGGAGCCTTCCTTGACCTCGCTGATCTCCTGGTAGACGTCGAGCGTGACCCAGTCGGACTCGTTCACCTGGGGGGTGATCCGCAGGATGATGCCGACGTCTTCACGGGTGAAGGACACCGAGGGGATGGCGCCGAGACCCGCCGCCGCGCCGCCCAGGCCGCCGAGGATGCTGCCCGTGGGGAACGGGACCGTCTCGCCGACCTCGATGGTCGCCTCTTCGTTGTCCAGGGTGAGGATGTTCGGCGCCGACAGCACGTTGGTGCTGTTGTCGTTCTGCAGGGCGCGCAGCACGATGCCGAAGGTGGGGATCGAGATGCCGCCTTCGACGCCGGGCAGGGCCAGGTCGATGGCGTTGCCGAAGATGCCGAGGCCGGCGCCGCCGAGCAGCGAGCCGTCGAGCAGCGCGCTGGCCAGGTTGAGCGACTCGGTGCCGCGGCCCGCGATGACGTTCACGCCTGCGGGGCTGTCCTGGTCGCCGGGCTTGCCCGCGTGCCACGAGACGCCGGAGTCCTTCCGATCGTCGTCGGACACCTCCATGATCACGGTCTCGACGAACACCTGCTTGCGCGCGATGTCCAGCGCGTCGATGACGCGGCGCAGGCGGTAGTAGTCGTCCTGGCCCGCGGTGACGACGAGCGAGTTGGTGGGCACATCGTGGGTGATCCGCACCTCGCCAGCGAAGTTCCCGCCGAGGTTGCCCGCCGCGCCACCGGTGGCTCCCGCGGCCGTGTCCGCGCGGGCGTTCGTGGGCGTGCGGGTGCGGCTGGTGGTCTGGGTCGTGCGCTGGTTGCTCTGCTGGATGAGCGAGTTCAGCGTGGCGGACAGATCCTCGGCCTTCGCGTGGGACAGGTAGAGCACGTGGATGCCGGCGTCGGCCGACGGGTCGGTCTGGTAGTCGATGTCCTTGATGAGGGCCTTGATCTCAACCAGCGACTTCTCCGTCGCCAGCACGATGATCGCGTTGGTGCGCTCGTCCGCGATCATCTTGCCGATGAAGCTCGCCTCGCTGCCCACCGACGTGCTCGTGGCCGTCTTCGGGGCGGCGGCCTTCGTCTTGCTGTTCCGGTTGCTCCGGCGGCTCGCCCGGGTGGATGCGGGGGTGCTCGCGGCGGCGGCGCCCGAGCCATCCTCGCCGTAGATCTCCTTGACGATCTCGACCACGCGGGCGGCCTCGGCGAACTGGATCTGGATGACCTCGAGCTGCTGCCTCGGAGCCGAGATGTCGAGCTCCTTGATTATGTCGAGGATCCGGCGGATGTTGTTGCCAGAGTCGGTCAGGATCAGTGTGTTCGACGGGTTGTAGGTCGTCAGGTCACCCGCGCTGCTGATCATCTTGCTGATGACCTTGCTGATCTCGTCCACCGAGACGTTCTCGAGCTGGATGATGCGAGTGATCAGCGTGGCGACGTTGGGCGTGCTGCTCCGGTACACGCCGATGGGCTCCGACTTCGCCTCGCGGCTGTCGATGATGCGGATGAGGTAGGCCTCGCCCCGCGCGTCGCGGCCTTCGACCACGGTCGTGTAGCCCTGCTGGTCCAGCGCTGCGAGGAAGATCTTGTAGGCCGCGTCCCGGGTCACCGGCTTCGGCGAGATGATCGTGACCTTGCCGCTGATCTTCGGATCCACCAGCACGTTGAGGCCGTAGCGCTCGCTGAAGTCGGTGATGACCTGCTTGATCTCGACGTTGTCGTAGTCCACGTGGAAGGTCGCGGTGGACGGGTACTCCTTGGTGACCTTGCGCGAGCCAGCGTCCTTGAGCCCGTTGGGGCCCGCCTCCTCCTCGTCGCCGTCGGTCTTGGTGGTGGCCTGGGCGACCGCGTTGGAGCGAGGGCCGCTGAGCGGCGGCGGGACGGCGGCCGGAGTGTCGGTGCCCTCAAAGTCCTCGGGTGAGCCTTCGGTGCGGATCTGGGGGACTCCCATGCCGGGCGCTGGTGCGATGGACGGGCGCTTGCGCAGGGCATTGCGCGCCCGGGCCTTGGCCTCGTCGGTGGCCTGGGCGGAGGCGTCACCCTCCTCCTCGTCCTGCGCTTCGGGCAGGTCCTCGGGCGGGGGGGCGTCGTCCTCGGACAGCGCGAGCGCCGGGCTCGACAGGGCGAGCAGCAGCGTCAGGATCAGCGGGTGCAACAGGGTCTTCAAGGGGTGTACTCCAGGAGGTACGGCGGAATCAGGCAAGGGTGCGAAGGCAGAGGAGCGGGCGGTCATTTGATGCCGTACTCCAGGGTCACCGGCTCGCCATTGCGCAGGACCTCGAGCGAGAAGGAGGTCTCGGACTGCAGCTTGCTGTACAGCTCCAGGGCCTTCTCGGTGTCGCTCAGGTCGTTGCCGTTGATGCCGGTGAGGACGTCGTTGTTCTTCAGGCCCATCTTGCGAAGGGCGGAGTTGCGGCGGATGGCGAAGACCTTGAAGCCGTTGGTCTTGCCGTCGGCGAAGTTGGGCACCACGCGGGCCTCGCGGGACAGCTTGTCGAGGTTGCCCAGGGCCCAGTCCACGTCCTCGCGCGGCACTGTGTAGGCGTTCTTGCCATCAGGCTCGATGCCCCACTCGTGCTTGCCGGGGCGGCTGGGCTTCTTCTTGTTGTCCGATGCCTTCGCCTTCGCGCTGGACTTGCGCTTCTTGCCGCCGGCCTCGATGTACTCGAGCACGCCGTTGCGGAGCAGGATGATGCGCGCCGACTTTTCGCCCTCGGGGCGATGGATCTCCTTGATGGTCGCGTCGAGCAGGGACTCGTCGATGCGATAGACCTTGGTGCCTTCCTCGTCGGTGGTGACCAGCGCGGTGGACCAGATGGGCTCGGACGCAACGGATGTGGACACGAGCGTGGCGGCGATGTCGGACTCGCGGTCCACCTCCCCGTCGCTGTCGGGCTCCACGGGGCCGGTGTCGGGCTTGGCGATGAGGCTGTTCTCGGAGTCGAAGATGTTCCGGTTGACGATGGGCGTCATCCAGAAGTCCACCTTGCGCGATGAGGGGCGGTTCTTGCTCGTCGAGCTGGTGAGGGCGGCGCCGCCCTCTCCGTCGGCCAGCGACGTCGAGCGTCCAGGACCTCCCGCATCGGCGGTGGCTGTGCGCGCGGCGGGGACGCCGGACCGTGCGGCCGCGAGGCGCTCGGGGGAGACCGAGAGCTTGCGTGCCACGAACGCGTTGGCGCCCAGCGCGAGGCCGAGGGCGAGAATGGCTAGCAGGGCCAGCACGAAGACGGGTCGGGGAATGCGATCGAGCATTGCGCCCCGCTGAGAAGCAAGAGGTGTGCCGGTTGGCGGCGGGAGCGAGCAAGAGCGGGGGATTCAGGGGTTGAGGCGCTCACCCGTCGGCTGGATCAGGTAGGCACTGCAAGGATCGTGGGATGGAGTCGAGGTGTCGGCTCCGCGGCGGGGCGCCGCGACGGGCCGTCTGGCCTGCGGGCTGCGGATCCGTCCCCCGAACAGACAAAGTGGCACGGCGGCTCATCGGCCCACAGGGTGAGTGACAAAGTGGCAAAGGATGGGGGCAGCTCCGTCTTGGCTTGATGCGCGTGCCGGCCGGGGTGTGACTCCGTCGCTGTGTGCTAGCGTTTACTGCCCCCAGAAGGGGTGGCGCGCCTTGCTCGGGCGGCCACTGGAGATGCTGTCGCCATGGACGAGGAAGCGGTCTACAAGCGTGTTGTCGAGGAGTTCTGCGAGGCTCTCGGGCTGGACGAGGACGAGATCGAGCCAGACTCGACCGTCATCGACGATCTCGGCGCCGAGTCCCTGGACTTCCTGGACATCGCGTTTCGGCTCGAGCGCGCGTTTGGCGTCAAGGTCCCGCGGGGCGAGATCCAGCGGTCCGCCGAGGCCGGCTCCGACGAGGAGTTCGAAGTCGAAGGCAAGCTGACGGAGGCTGGCGCCGTGGCGTTGCGGGTGGCCATGCCCGAGGTAGACCCCAGCGAGATCGAAGAGGGGCTGCTCGTGCGCGAGATCCCGCGCCTGTTCACGGTGCGGACCTTCCACAGCATGGTGCTCAAGCTCATCGCCGAGAAGGAAGCGAGCGCCTAGGGGGCGACCCCGGCCTCGCCTGATCCATGGCGACTCCCCCCACTTCTGCGCCCCCGCCCTGGCGCTCCGCCGAGGGGCGGATGATCTGGGTGTTCGACCTGCTGTGGATGCTCGGCGCGGTCCCTGTCTACGGCGTAGCGGGGCTCGCGGGTGGCTCGGTCTTCTGGTTCGGCGGCACGCTGCTCGGCTGGCCGCTCGCGTGTGCGGTGGCGCCTGTGGCGTACCTCGCGTTCCTGATCGGGCTGGTGGCCGTCGTCAGCCTGCTGCGGCTGGTGATCCCTCGCGAGAAGGAAGGCACGAGCAAGGTCTTCGCCGACCGGGACTTCTTCGTGTTCCTGATGCACTGGATGCTCGAGAGCTACGTGGTGCCGCCGTTCATCACCCACATCCAGCTCCTGACGTTTCTGCGCCTGGCGTACTTCCGCGGCCAGGGCTGCACGCTCACGTGGAGCACGCACATCTCGCCCGGCGCGCGGGTGTGGAGCGCCGGGCTCATCTCGTTCGGGCACCTGACCTATGTCGGCGAGTTCGCGCACGTCACCGCGCACCTCTCGCGGGGCGACAAGCTGCTCATCGCGCCGGTGGTCATCGGCGACGGGGTGAACATCGGAGCCCACTCGAACATCAGCCCCGGCACGACCGTGGGCAAAGGCGCGCGCATCGGACCGCTCGTGGACATGGCCCCTGGATGCTTTATCGACGACGGCGCGGTCATCGGGCCCGCCTGTCAGCTGGGGATGAGCGTGCACGTGGGGGCCGGCGCGGAGCTCGAGCCGCGCACGTTCCTGAACAGCTGGACCCGAGTCCCCGACGGTGAGCTGTGGGGCGGCGACCCTGGCAAGAAGATCGGGATGGTGCGTCCGAAGCGCGCGAAGAAGGCGAAGAAGGCGACCGCGGCGTCCTGATCGGCGTGTGGTGAGCTCGATGCTGTGACAACCCGTCACGCTCTCCACGTTGACGCGGGATCGCTCTCGTAGGACCCTGTGCGCCCCAAGGGTTTGGGATTCCGGTGCAGATGCGCCGGGGGAGGATGTGGGCATGAAGGTAGAAGTAGAGTCGAGGCCGTCATATGGCATGGCGGTGGTCACCCTGAACAAGGGTGAGACGTTCATCTCGGAGAGCGGCGCGATGGTCGCCATGAGCTCCGGCCTGAGCGTAGATACGAAGTTCAACGGGACCGGCGACGGCTCGTTCATGGGGAAGATGAAGGCGATCCTCGTGGGGATGGCGCGCAAGTTCCTCGCGGGCGAGTCCCTGTTCGTCAACCACTTCGACGCGACCCAGGACGGACAGCAGGTGATGCTGGCGCCGTCGCTCGTGGGCGACGTCGAGAAGCTGCGCATGACTGAGGGTCGCAAGGTCACCGTGCAGGCCACCAGCTACCTCGCGTCGGGCAAGAACATCGACGTGTCGCTCGTGTGGGGCGGCTTCTCGATGCTGTTCGGGGGTGAAGGCGCGTTCTTCCTCGAGTGCACGGGCAAGGGTCCGCTGCTGATCAACAGCTTCGGCGCCATCGAGAAGATCGAGGTGACCGGCGGCTACATCGTGGACACCGGCCACGTGGTCGGTTGGGAGGGCGACCTCGAGTACAAGATTCGCAAGGCTGGCGGCTGGAAGTCCACGCTGCTGTCCGGCGAAGGCCTCGTGCTGGAGTTCACCGGCACCGGCACGCTCTGGCTTCAGACTCGCAACCTTGGCTCGTTCCTTCGCTGGATCACGCCCCAGCTGCCGAACTAGGAGGGAACACCATGCAGATTCAAGTACATCACCGTCCGTCCTATGCGCTCGCCGAGGTCCTCCTTGAGGCCGAAGAGACCGTCGTCGCCGAGGGCGGCGCCATGGTCAGCCAAGACACCCACGTCACCCTGACGACGTCCGCTTCGGGCGACAAGAAGGGCGGCATGATGAAGGGGCTGATGAAGGGTCTGAAGCGCGCGCTCGCGGGCGAGTCCTTCTTCCAGAACCGCTTCACCGCCAACGGCGCCCCCGGGCACGTGACGTTCGCGCCGACCATGCAGGGCGACATCGTCGTGCATGAGATGACGCAGAGCACCGTGATGCTCCAGAGCACCGCGTACCTGTGTGGCTCGCCCGACATCGTGCTCGACACGAAGTGGGGCGGCGCGAAGACGTTCTTCGGCGGCGAAGGCCTGATCATGCTCAAGGCGAGCGGGTCGGGGCTGCTGGCGTTCAACAGCTTTGGTGCCATCAAGGAGATCGAGGTGGACGGCGAGTTCATCGTGGACACCGGTCACATCGTCGCGTTCGAGGATGGGCTGACGTTCAAGGTCACCAAGTTCGGTGGCGGCTGGAAGTCGTTCATCTTCGGTGGTGAAGGGCTCGTTTGCTCGTTCTCGGGCAAGGGCAAGCTCTGGATCCAGACCCGCAACGCCGCTGGCTTTGGCCAGCTCTTGGGCAGCCAGCTGCCCCCGCGCGATTAGAGGAGGCTGTCATGCATCACGAGATCAAGAACAAGCCGGACTTTGCGTCGCTGCACCTCTTCCTCGAGCAGGGCGAGCAGGTGGTCACCGAGTCGGGGGCCATGATGGGCATGAGCACGTCTCTGAAGATGGAGACGAACATGAAGGGCGGTCTGCTCGGCGCGGCGAAGCGCGCGCTGGGTGGGGAGTCGCTCTTCCTCAACACGTACACCGCCGAGGCGGAGAAGCAGCGGCTGGACGTCGCGCCGTCTACGCCTGGTGACATCGTGCACCTGCCGATGACTGGGGCGGGGGTGATGGTGCAGAGCGGCAGCTACCTGTGCTGCACGCCGGGCGTCACCGTGGACAGCAAGTGGGGCGGGGCGAAGTCGTTCTTCGGCGGCGAAGGCCTCTTCATGCTCAAGTGCACGGGCGAGGGGGACATGTGGATCAGCAGCTACGGAGCGATTCATCCCATCGACGTGCAGGGCACGTACGTGGTGGACACGTCGCACATCGTGGCGTTCGACGAGACGCTGACCTTCAAGGTGCGCAGCGTCGGCGGGATGAAGTCGCTGTTCTTCAGCAGCGAGGGGTTGGTGTGCGAGTTCTCGGGCCACGGGCGACTGTGGATCCAGACCCGCAACGCGCCGGCGCTCGCCGGGTTCCTGCATCCGTTCCGGCGGGTGAAGAGCAAGAGCAACTAGAGAGGTGATCCGCTTACGACGGCGTGGGCCGTGAGGCCCAGTGTCGGAGCGGCGAGGCGGGAGGACGGGAGCGTGTCGTGACACGTGACCGACGAGCAACGAAGCCGCTGCGGCGCTGGGTCC
>Ga0222662_1000116_pt1 | contig 73757 bp, 43 predicted proteins | sample AntAcemetagen600_FD_179821 | JGI IMG/M metagenome (GOLD analysis project Ga0222662, IMG submission 179821) | Saline water microbial communities from Ace Lake, Antarctica - #600 | ecosystem: Environmental > Aquatic > Non-marine Saline and Alkaline > Saline | place: Antarctica: Ace Lake... | reverse complement strand
AAAAAATGCTTTTTTGTTTTTTCTATTGTGCTCAGGAGGCGGCGGGGCCACTATCCTCAGTTCAGTAGTCCCACAGTGGGGCTACCTGAGTAGTTACCTCATTTGCCTACTTACAGCTCGATTATTCAGGCACTGCATATGCAATAGAAATAGCATGAACCCTGATTTTAACCGATTCACCGAGAAAGGCCGCGAGGCGATTGTCGAGGCACAAGCCCTCGCGCGGGAAAACCAAAATTCCCAGATCGAGCCTGTCCACCTTCTCGCCACTTTAGCGCATCAGGAGAACGGTATCGTCCCGGCATTACTGAACCGACTCCAGATCCCTCCCCATGCGATCGTCCTCGCTGCAAACCGTGAGATTACCAAATTAGCGAAGATCTCCGGTGGGTCCGGTCAGGCCGGACTGGGCTCGGACTTGCAAGGAGCGATAACAGAGGCCGAGAAATTCGCGAGCAAGCGCAAGGATGAATACGTCAGCACAGAGCACTTGATGCTCGGATTGATCGCCAACGGACGCCCGGCATCGATCAAGGACCTATTCAAGAGCTTTAACCTGGATGTGAAGAGTTTGGAGAAAGCCTTGCAGGAAGTTCGCGGTGACCAGCGGGTCACTACCGAAAACCCGGAGGCCTCCTTTGAAGCCCTTTCCAAATACGGGGAAGACCTCGTGCAGAAAGCACGGGACAACAAACTCGATCCGGTTATCGGCCGGGACGAAGAAATTCGACGCGTTATCCGTATTCTATCGCGGAAGACCAAAAACAATCCCGTACTCATCGGTGAACCGGGCGTTGGTAAGACAGCCATCGCCGAAGGATTGGCCCAGCGGATCGTCCGTGGAGACGTGCCCGACGGCCTTAAAGATCGAACTCTCTTCTCACTCGACCTGGGGTCGCTCGTTGCCGGAGCAAAGTATCGCGGCGAATTCGAAGAACGCCTCAAAGCCGTATTGCAAGAGGTCAAATCAAGCGATGGTCGTATCATTCTCTTTATTGATGAACTTCATACCATTGTCGGCGCGGGCAAGGCCGAGGGTTCCATGGATGCGGGCAACATGCTAAAGCCCATGCTAGCCCGTGGCGAGTTACACTGCATCGGGGCTACCACTCTGGATGAATACAGGCAGCATATTGAAAAAGACGCGGCCCTGGAGCGACGTTTTCAAACGGTCCTGGTCGATCAACCGAGTGTTGAGGATACGATCTCCATTCTCCGCGGATTGCGGGAGCGATTTGAAGTCCACCACGGCGTGCGCATCCAGGACAATGCCCTCGTGCAGGCCTCAATCCTTTCCAATCGCTACATCAGTGACCGTTTCCTACCCGACAAAGCTATCGATCTGGTCGATGAAGCCTGCGCTCTCATCCGCACGGAAATGGACAGCATGCCCGGCGAAATGGACTCCTTGAACCGCCGCATGCTCCAATTGGAAATTGAGGAAGCCGCTCTAAAAAACGAGAAAGACGAAGCGAGCAAACGTCGCCTCGAAACGCTGGGGAAAGAACTCTCCGACCTCCGCGAAACACTCGATGGAATGAAGGCTGAATGGGACAACGAGAAAAAGACGATCAACGTGGCTCGATCCATCCGCAAGGAGATTGAGGACACGCGCTATGCCATGGAGACCGCCGAACGGCAGTACGACCTGAGCACTCTCGCCGAATTGCGTCACGGAAAACTCCCACAACTGGAAGCGAAACTAAAGAAGTATGAGGAAGCTGAATCGCAGACCCATCTTTTAAAGGAAATTGTATCCGCAGAAGAGATCGCCGAAATTGTCGGCCAGTGGACTGGTATCCCTGTATCCCGACTCTTGGAAGGGGAACGGGAAAAACTGCTCCGGCTGGAGGAAATTTTGCACGAACGGGTGATCGGGCAGGAAGAGGCAGTCTCCCGGACCACCGAGGCGATTCTACGCTCCCGCGCTGGCATCAAAGACCCGAACCGCCCCATCGGTTCCTTCCTGTTTCTGGGACCTACGGGTGTCGGCAAGACTGAGCTGGCAAAAACTATCGCGAGAACTCTCTTTGACAACGAATCGAACCTGACGCGGATCGACATGTCTGAATACATGGAGAAACATGCCGTCGCGCGATTGATTGGCGCGCCCCCCGGATACGTAGGTTTCGAGGAAGGGGGTCAACTGACCGAAGCTGTTCGCCGCAAGCCATACAGCGTCCTACTCTTTGATGAGATTGAAAAGGCACACCCTGATGTCTTCAACGTTCTCTTACAGGTTATGGACGACGGACGGATTACCGATTCTCACGGGCGTACGGTCGACTTCAAGAATACGATCATCATCATGACCTCGAACATCGGGAGTCGGTTCCTACAGGAAGGCGTAAAGGGAGATCTAATCCCGGATGCCGTCCATGAAGCCGTCATGAATGAGTTGCGACAATCCTTCCGCCCGGAGTTTTTGAACCGGATTGACGATACAGTCCTCTTTAAACCTTTAACGCGCAAGGAAATCGGATCTATCACCCATCTTCTCATCACAGACCTGAATCGGCGCCTGGCAGACCGCCAGATCTTAGTGGAACCAACTGATGCCGCCTATGAATGGATATCAGACGAAGGGTATGACCCTGTTTACGGAGCGCGCCCCCTCCGTCGCTTTATCCAGCGACAGGTGGAGACTCAACTCGCACGTGCAATGATTGCCGGTGAAATAACAGAGGGACAAAAAGTTCGTTTGGATCACGCCAATGGCGTGACCAAGATAGAAGCATCCGGTGCTTTCAGTGAGTAGAATTTAATCTACTCGGAAGCTTTGGCAATACCGATGACGGCCATTCCAACTCGTGCTCCGGCTGCGCCTGTGGGCTGCGAGGTTAAGTCATCACGGTCAGCGTGAACGATGAGACCGCGGCCGATGATGGAGGCAGTCCCATTCATCTCTAATTTCTTGTCGATGAATGAGAATTCAGCAACTCCATCCTCGTTGGCGGTAACGTTACCCAAGTCACCGATGTGGCGATGAGCGTCTTCCGGGCCGGCGTGTGGTTGCGTCATGGGATTAAAGTGACCTCCAGTTGAAGTTCCGTCATCGGCAGTGAGATCACCGTATTGGTGAACGTGAAATCCGTGCTCACCTGGAGTGAGGCCGGTAATTTTACCTGAGACCATAATGCCGTCTTTGACCTTTTCGAAAGTAACGACACCTTCTGTAATATTGCCAGCCGTCGGTTCAAAGACGGCGATTAGTTTGGTTGGAGCCTCCGCTTTCATTGTCTTCATGGCCGGTATGTGGATTGTCTTGGTGACCGGTATGTGTTTGTTTCCGGGCATATGCCCATGTTCTTGAGCGGCTCCGAGGAGACTTGTAAGCGAGAACGTCGCCATTGAAAGAGTAAGTACTGCTGCTTTGATCATAGTGAAAAATCATAAAGGAGACAGGGCGAGCCTGTCAAATGGATGAATGGATGGTTTGGCCCATCGAATTTCAGTGATCAGAGTATCACTTGGAACCTGGAATGGGAAACCCCTCCACCACGCTTCGCGCGGTCCCCCTCCCCTTGCAAGCAAGGGGAGGAATTTTAATTCCATAATATTGCATTACTATCTATGACTCCCCTCCTCACTAGCGAGGAGAGAAGCTGTATTTCTAAGTGTTATATTACTATACTTGACTCCCCTCCTCGCTTGCGAGGAGAGAAGCTGTATTTCTAAGTGTTATGTTACTACACTTGGCTCCCCTCCTCGCTTGCGAGGAGGGAGGGGATCCCGCGTCCGCGGGCTGGGGTGATGTCTTTCCGTGCGCGATCAGGCTCTCCCCTGAAACAGTCATGTGATATCGTACGGGTGACATTCACGCCTGACACGAAGACCCCTTACACTCGGCGGCACGGAGTACGCTCTGCAGGGCGCACAAAAAAGCTCCCGGATGACTCCGGGAGCTATAAAAATCGCAAAGTGCGTGACAATCAAGCCATGCTCGTCTTCGGCAACTGCGACGGGAGATCAACGGCGTGAACATCCTTTCGCTTCACACGACGCAGACGGGAGCGGCGGCGCAGCATGCGGTCCAGCTTGTCCACCATCTGATCGATCGAAGTGTACATATTTTCAGATGTTTCGGTCGTGATCAATGGATTCCCAGAAATTTCAATGTGACCTTTCGCAATTTGCTCATCCTGGCTAGTCACATTCTTATTGTACTCCAGCTCAACTCGTAATCGGATGATCTGTTCTTCGTGCTCAAATAGCTTCTCAGCCTTTCGGTAAACCGCCTCTTTCATCGCTTTGGTTAGTTCGATATTGCGACCCGTGACAATGACATCATGTTGCTTCATGCGTATTCCTCTTTCTTTATGGTTATTGTGTTGCTTGGGCGTACCTCGAGTGGCACGTCAAAAAAATCACTTTTCCGAAATATGAAAAAACCAGCATCCAACTCTTTATCCTCTTTTGATCGTATCATCATCACTGGTGGAACTTCTGGCATAGGCGCCGCGCTTTTGCGGCAAATCCAAGTCTTAACGACCGAGCCAGCGGTTTGCAACCTTTCTCGTTCAAAAGCCGAAATTTCTTCCTTCGGCGAACGGCTGACCTCCATCCGCTGCGATCTGACAGACCGCGAACAGAGTAAGACTGCCCTATCTGAATGCCGGGAGTGGATCGAAAAATGGGACAAAGGAGGCAAGATATTATTGATAAACAACAGTGGGTTCGGTGGTTATGGAAAATTCCCTTCTCCGAGCACTGACCGAAACCTATTCATGCTTGATGTAAACGTGCGGGCACCGGTTTGGATGACCGGTGAGTTGTCCGAAGAGCTGATAAAGTCCACTGGGGCGGTGATCAACATCGCCTCGACTGCCGCTTTCCAGCCCACTCCCTATCTATCAACGTACGGGGCGACAAAGGCCTTTGTTTTACACTGGAGTCTGGGTCTTTCCGAGGAATGGCGCGAATACGGTGTGCAGGTTCTCTGCGTCTGCCCGGGTCCGACAGAAACCACATTTTTCAAAGAAGCGGGCTTCCGCGAGGCACCCCTAAAGAAGGGATCCGGCCAAACGGCGGATCAAGTGGCTGAGATTACCATCAAAGCACTCAATCGCGGGAAATCTCTCGTAACCTGCGGGCTTGGAAACAGCTTTCTAGCCGCCCTTTCCAGCAAGCTCCCAAAAAAAGCAGTCACCCGTATGACCGGGATGATCATGAGAAAATTACGCTTGGAACAATTTAAAGACTCCTAAGATGCGTCGTGGTCTGGCCATCCTGACGGGAACCACCGCCTCCGGTAAAACATCCACCGCCCTGGAATGGGCGCGGCAGACAGGGGGATGGATCCTCTCTTGTGATGCTCTCCTCTTCTATCGAAGCGCGGATATTGGCACCGCCAAGCCCACGGTCGCCGAGCGGGAGGAAATCCCTCACTTCGGCATCGACCTCTGCAATCCATCGGAGGTTTTCGACCTGCCCCGCTACATTCGATACGCACTGGATGTCTTAGAGCGAGCGGAAGAGGAGGACAAACCCGTCCTCGCCGTGGGTGGGAGTGGATTCTATCTCGCCTCCTTTCAACTGGCACCCCCGGATCCGATTCACGTGCCGGAAGAGATCCGCTTGAGAGTCCACGAGGTCGAGGAAACCCGCGGCACCCTTGGCTTGCAGGAACTACTCAAATCCATTGATCCGGATCCGGATATTGATGTGCAGAATCCGAGGCGGTTGGTTCCAGCGATTGAGCGTTGCCTGACAACTGGCATGACCACACGGGAATTGCGCAAGCGCCACCAATCTCTCCCCTGCCCCTTCGAGAGATGGACGCGCAACTGGTATCAGGTGAATTGTCCCCAAGATGAACTTTCCATGCGAATTCAAAAGCGAACCGAGCAAATGCTCGAAAACGGATTAGTTGATGAAGTGAAGCAGCTTTTGAAACGGGGAATTCTCGACAATCCAACCCTCTGCTCAGCGATCGGATACCGGGAGACTCTCGCCCACATTGAACACCCGACCTCTAATGAAACGCTGATTGGGGAGATCGCACAGCATACCGAACAGTTGGCATCCCGCCAGCGAAGATGGATTCGCAACCGACTGCCACATGCCCAGGAAGTGCAGAGTGCAGAAGATTTGTTGGTATAGGAAAAGCGTTATTGTGTAGCGTGTCCACTTGTGGACGCCTTCGTCGCACCCTGTCCCACTCTTACGTTGGCGCCCGCAAGCGAGCACGCTACAGGATATTCTGTTCGTTGCGTCTTGGAATATCCGTCTGACCGAAAGCCTCTCTTCATTCAATCAGGTCCGTTTTTCTCTGAACCTGAGTCCTGAACAGGCTACCCCGTCAACAAGAGCGCCCAGCCGACCGCTGAAGCTACGAAAGAGAAACCAAGGAGAAGCCAGAGACTGGTGCGAACCTGAGCGGTTTCGCTGAATTCGACAGTTGCTCCCTCCGGGAGTTTCGCTCGACGCGTGAGTCGTCTACCGAGCGAGAAATTGATCAGTGTTCTCCCATTCACCGCCCAACCGGCCGCATCGAGCAGAGGAGCCAAGGTCCTCTTTCGCAGACGCATCCAAGCAATGAACATGGACGGAAGGGAGATGAGCAAAATAACCCCTAGAAAAACCAGCGGAATTTCCCACAGGGGCATAGAACTTAGGGTTTCAAACAAGGAGGCTAAACCAGCCCCGAGAGCCCCCAGGGCAATCCCCCCAGCGGCAAGCATGGCCGCGATACCGCCAAACTGGCCCATCCCGCCCCCGGCAGCTTTCGGCTTTGCCCCGACGTTTTGAACCCCGGCTTGCATGGCTTGCTCCGCAGCGTTGGCACGACTCGTTGCCCACTTCTCCATCTGATCGCTGATAAAGCGCCCGATCTTGATGTAGGGAAGAAAAAAAGCTTCATGAATACTGATCGGATTTTCAACAATCCGAGTAACCGTCGCATCCCACAAAACTCCCGATCGATCCCGGAAAACCCCATTTCTCCCAACCCTGAGGTTTGCCGAATCACCACCCGTCACGACAACCGCCAGTGAAAAAACCTTGGGCGAATCCTTTCTCCGGCATTCGCAATACGCGACAAAGGCCCGCGAAAGGGCGGCCATCGTCGCGTGTTTGGCAGGGTCGGCGACGCGGATACAGAGACGACATTCCTTTCCATCCAGAAAGAGAGTACCAGCCTGAAAAATGGCCCCCTTTTTATGATGATAGAAATCGGAGAAGCTGACAAAATTCCGTAACACCCGCAGCAAATCCCGGTGCATTCTCGCGAGCTTCAGTACCTCGTCGACCGCCTTGAGGCTTCCGGCTAAAGCCAGATCATCGGAAATAATTTTCTGTAGTCTTTCTTCCTGATCAGACGCTATTAAATCCCTGATCCGCTGAATACCGAGTGGCTCTATTCCCGTATCAGGCTTCTCCTCATTCCACTTTCGATAGTCAGTAAACGTGGCTCGGATTGATTGCCATTCATCTGCTTTCAATGCCGTCCCTTCGCCCACTCCGAGCGGACCCACGACTTTCGTCCGAAACTCCACTACCTTAGCCTTCCACTCTGGATTTAAACCGGATGTCAGCGGCAGGAGAGCATCCCCGGAAATCCGCGCTATCGGCAACGTGACAATCTCTTCCCTCGGTATGGAAAAATCCTCCTTCGCGACCGATTCGTACAGAGCAGCCTCTCGATTGAGTGGGGCCTGTGCACGCTCATCGTAAGCGGCCAGGCGACAACGCCCGAAAAAATCGTCACCCTTCTTCTCTAGAGCCAGAAAGGATGAAAATGCCGACGGGGTCTCAGCGCCAAGAGGAAAGATATTGGTTCCCTCCCCGGACTCACTCTCTCCCTTATCCCACCAGTCCCGGAACGCTTTAAGATCCGCAAAAAAACTTCCAACCAAATCCGAATTGAGGCCCTGCTGGCCACTTCGATCCACCACGGATCCTTTGATGCTAAGAATCTCATCAAACGTCTGAGCGAGATCCGCATCCACTCCGTCTCGGGCAACAATGCCGTCTCCATTGAAAGTGGATCGGGCGAAAATAGAGCCAATGTCAGCCGCCTCCTGGACCGAAACCGTTGTGATATCGTCTCGGTTGGAATGTTCCTGAATTTTTTTCGCTGACGCGAGAAGTGCTTCCCCCTCGGGACCTTTGGCTAAAATAGCCTTCAGCGGAAGTGGGCCACCTACAAAAAGACTGGAACAGTCCTTCAATCGAGAAATCGTCCATTCGACAGCTGCCAGGATTTCTTCGATTCGCACTCGCCCATCCTGATCAAAGTCGATCAGTGACAGGGTCTCCCGGTCGATCTCCAGCCCATCTACCGGGCAACTCAGGACGGTCCAGAGCTTGGGATCAAGCTCCGAGAGGTGCCGCAGGTCGGCGGCGGTCTCCATCCGGACCTGAAAAGTTTTTCCCAAATATTGGAATTTCCACAAATGAGGCTTGGCGCTGTGACGAGAGTGCTCCATGGAAAGTAAGCTACTGCAAGTACCCTGCCGGATGAAACCTATAAAATCTACAGACCCCTCTCTTTTTGATCCCCGCGCCTTCCAAGTGGAAGCTCCGGAAATGTCTCCCGAGGAATTCCCCCCCATTATTCTTTTCGAAAATGAACGGGTTCTAGCGGTAAACAAACCTGGATGGCTCGTCTGCCACCCATCGAAGACGGGCCCTGGCTCCAGCTTGGTAGGCGCGGCAAAGCGCTATCTGGATGTCGAAAAAATACATTTGGTCAGCCGACTGGACCGCGAAACAAGCGGGATTGTCGTATTCGCAAAGGACCGGGGAGCGGCCCGCTTCATCCAGATGGCCGTCGAGGCCCGCAAGGTGGAAAAATCCTACCTTACGATTCTGGATGGTGTACTGGAAGCAGAGACGACGGTTGATCGTAAAATCGTCGCAGACAAAACCAGCGAGGTGCGGGTAAAGATGCGCGCCCTACCCACCGAAGCCGATCCAACCATCCGGACGCATTTTCAACCGATCCGCACATGGGATCAGCTTACTCTTTGCAGGGTAATGACCGACGGGGGCCGAAAGCATCAAATTCGAGTGCACGCCAATCATCTGGGTATGCCATTGGTCGGCGATAAATTATACGGCCCCGACGAGCTTTACTACCTGGAGTTTTGCCAGGAAGGCTGGACGCAAAACCTCTCCGAAAAGTTAAACTTTCACCGCCAAGCCCTTCACTGCGGCGAGTGGTTTCTTGAGAACGAACTCGGGCTGCCCTCGATTACTGTCCCTCTGCCAAGCGACTTGGAATCACTCGTCAGCAGTAATTAGAGTAGCTTACGTCGCTTCGGCGCAAAAGATCTACTTCGATCCGGTCTTCTCTCATTCGGAAATGAAGTAAGCGCCTTTAAAATATCGCCGGTCTAGCAATCTGAAATCCACCTGCATAGAGGTTGTTGACTCCGCCGTTTCGATTAAAAAGTGCAAAACTCTGGATTGGATTTTTAACAGGGAAAAACTTGCGCTTTGGAAACTCATGAACTCGACCGTTCCCAAGAGTTTCGATGCGCAAATCATATGTTCCTTGGGCCCCAAGGATCACGCTGACCTTAATTCCCTGTGGATCAATGAAGATCCGAGTATTGAACCGCGGATCTGCATCTAATACCTGATAAGTGCTTAAACCCTCGACTGCGGCTATCGCCCAGATCCTGCCACGACCCATATCCTCTATGCCTTCTGCACGGGACCCCTCTCTGAGGGCAAGGCCCACACTGGATAACTCGGGTGAATCAGAGTCAAACTTACTCCCAAATCCGTCAAATTCCAAATAAAACGAAAAAGTATCATCCTCCCCAAGGGGTTCATCAATAGAACGAAAGGCAACTGTTTCCTCAAAGCCGATCCCGTTGGCAAAGATCCCGAAGGCTTTGGATTGACGAGCTGCCTCAGACAGATCCGCTTCCTTGTTCGCCTCCGCAAGAAAGAAACCCGCATACCGATCCTCCCCCTGCGAATAAGTTGGAGCCACCAGCTTCCAAGGACCGAATCCAGACCCACCCTGGTCTCCCGTTTGCCACCCATCCTGATAAGGGCCAAAAAAGGCCTCGTCCTCAGCCGCGAAATAAGTGGCGGACTGCGAACAAAGGAGGCCGGGGACACCAACCAGTAACAGAATCGCACCGCAGAAGCGGACGAAATGCGGGGTTTTGGCATAACTCATGAAATGATTAAAACGGATTTATCCGCACATGGACAGGAGTCAGCGGAGTCAACAGTTGAACCAATAGGCTTGAAACTTGTTTTCGTAGGGCCAGACCTTGTGTCCGCGCCGGGTTGCCTTTCTCCTTACATATCACGGCAACCGGAAAACCGCCGCACTCAGGGGGGGAAGCGTCGTCGCGTCTGCATTGGGATCGGTTGCATGGAGCAACTCGGCCTTGGTGAAGAGTGGAGATTTGAGTGGAAAACTTTTATCACCGCGATTGATCAGAACCAGTAGACGTGAACCATCTAGGCTCCGTTCAAATGCAAATACCTGAGCTTGATCATCCGTTCCAAGAACACGAAAGGCACCTCGGCGAAAGGCAGGCTCGGAATTTCGCAACCGAAACGCATCACGATAGGACTCGAAAATTTCCCGGTCGAAGCCAATCGACTGAGCCTCTGTCCGTTCTGAACCGTCGGGCATAACGCTCTGCATCTCAAAGTCTAATTCGGGCCACCACATGGGCATGCGGTCGTCGGGGTCGTCGGCACCGATCATGCCGGCCTCCGTTCCGTAGTAGATCATGGGTGCTCCCACGTAGGTCGCCTGAAAAAGGGCGATCATTTTCCATATCCTACGACCATCGTCTCCGGGAGTATTGAGATTGTAGCGTGGAACCATAGCACTCACCCGGTCATTGTTGTCATAGTCAAACTGGTCGGCCGACAAGTAACGGTAGAAAGAATCGCGGTTGGCGACCATCGAGCCGACCCGTTGGGTGTCGTGCGAATCCACTAAATTTTGCAAAAGAAGGGGCGTATCATCAAGATGGGTTTCGCGGGAATTCCGGAGAAGTTTCGCAAACTCCCCGGCGGAAATTGAGCCATCGATCAACCAGCCTTTTACCGGAATGGCGAATCCATTATAATTCATCGCCGAGTCAAAACCGGCTTCTCTTATAAATTCGGCGGAAGGTTTCCATATCTCCGCGGTGGTAAAGGCTTCCGGATTGATCGAGCGGACGAGGCCGTGCCAGTCACTCCAGAACCCGACCGGAACCTCCTCGGCCACGTCGAGCCGCCACCCGTCGACGCCATCAGATGGATCTCCATCGCCGTCAGGATCCATCCAGCGCCGGGTGGCGTGGAAGATGTATTCCTTCGGACCTGTGGCCAGGTTGCGGCCGTCTTCCGACCGGGCGAATTCCGGCAGGCTCTTGTGCCCCCACCAGCCGTGGTAATCGAATTCATATCGACCGGTCCCCGGATCATCGAAGCGGATCACTTTAAACCAATCGGCGTACCGGGAACGTTCCTGATTTTCCAAAAGATCTTCGAATCCAAAAAAGCCCCGGCCCGTGTGGTTCCAGACCCCGTCGATGATCACCCGGATATCGCGGGCCTTCGCCTCACAGAGCAACTCCAGGAAGAGGCGGTCGGCGGCGGTTGCATTCCACGTGGCCGGATCCTCTGTCTCGCCTTCCATCAGGCGAAGATCCCCCTCAGGATCGGGACCGAAGTAAGGATCGATATGGTGAAAGCTGCTTCCGTCGTATTTGTGAAGCGATTCACCGTAGAAAATCGGATTGAAGTAGATTCCGGTGATTCCAAGGTCCTGCAAATAGTCCAGGCGATCAATGACGCCCTGCAGATCCCCTCCATACCTCCGGTGATAAACTGTATTATAGAAATGGGGGCTTTTCTCCTTCTCCCAGTCCGCCCGGCCGTACCAATCCGCCGTCCAATCCATGACCGCCCAGCTTTCCGGCAAAAACTGCGGATAACCGGTCGATTCCCGGGTCGGATCGTTGTCCGGATCGCCGTTCGCGAACCGTTCCGGGAAAATCTGATACCAGATCACGTCCTTGGCCCAATCGGGGTTCGCCTCGGTGATAGGACCAATCGTGGCGAAGGCGCTGAAAATGAGAAATGCAAAGCTACAAAAGCTGGCTTGAAGTCGGTGAAAAAAAGGCTTTCCACGGAACCCATGCCCGAGCGCGCTCAACACTTTCCTCGCTAAAAAGAGGATCTTTTTTGCCTCCGCCTTACGAAGCAGCTCATCCCCATCAGTGTTCATCGATGCCATTTGCTGCGCCCTTTTGGTTGCGTGTTGCTTTACTCGAAAGTGGTTGCATCATTTCCATTCCCTTAGCGCAACATACCAATGCGATAGACTGAAATGCTATGAGCCAGCGCAGGGATCACGAGAGAGGGTAAATCGCGCTTCCATCGAGGATCCCATGCAACGGGGGGGTCTTCTGAGGGAAAAACGGGAAGCAAAACTTCTCCAACATCCAGCAAAGGCTGGCCAAGACGGTCCGTCAGGGGCATGTGGGTTTTACGGAGACCGGCGGTGCCCTTCCGGTTGGAGGCATTGACAACGACCACCATGGTTTCGAATTCCGGGTGGGTGCAGGCAAAGGCGAAAACTCCATCGTCGGCCGCTGAAGCGGGACTGTCCGACCAGAGAGGATGAAAATCCCCTACAGCGAGGGCGGGATAACGCCGACGGATTTCTGTGAGGGCGGAAATCTGTTGAAAGGCGGGATTCTCACGGGGTTCTGTAAATGCATTTGGATTGTCGGCAGAGAGATAGGTAAGTCGTCCGGTTTCGGTATTTGGGCCGATGGCACCTTGCCCATCCTCGAGATCGATTTCGGTTCCGTAGTAGAGACAAGGGATTCCCGGAAGAGTAAGCATGAGCGCATTGGCCAGTTGATTTTGCTCTGCGGAAACACCACGCACCCGGAAGCGATTTATCCCGTCGTGGTTTTCGGCAAAATTGAGTAGCTTGTCGGCGGGAGCGATGCCATCTGATCCAGGATACTGCTGATACAATGGGCGGTTGTCCGGGTTCGTTTCCGGGATCAGTGGAAGCCTTGAGGCCAAAGACTTTTGAAGACCCGCAGGATCACCCGGTTGACCGTCGGGTTGGCGCAGGTAGTCGCGAACGGCGAAGCAGAGCTGGAAGTCGAGAACGGAGTCCATACCCGAGCCGGTATTTTCCGGCCAGTCGCTGCGGTACGTGTATTTACCGAGAATACGGGGATTCCCGTCATAGACCTCTCCTGTGATAAAAAGCTGGGCGGCCCGCTCTGGCCCAATCCTTTCTCTAAGACGTTCGGTGAAAGCGTCCCAGAACTTGTGGTGCACGTGCTTGACGGTATCGATGCGAAATCCGTCCACCCCTATTTCTTCCAGGTAGAAGGAATAAATTTCGACAAATTCGTTTACAAGCTCATCGAAGTGAGGGGAATCCGGACGCGTATCGAGGTCTCGCAGGGAAATGAAGTCGCAGAGCATCTCTTCCCCATCGGTAGCAGCGAGACTGCCGGCAGACATTCCCCGGCGGCCATAGGTTTCGGTCTTGGATAGAATGCCGGTGGTATGGATCTTATGGCCGAGAACGGTGACAGGGCCGTCCGGTTCTGTCGGCATCAAGTTGATCCCGGGTCGCTCAATCCAGGTGGTGGTGGTGTTCGGGGTCTTTTGATACGGAATAATCCATTCACGGTCCGAACCGCGATACGGCTGATTATCGCCATCGAGATCATAGAAGAAGACAGGCCCGGCATGATTGAGAACAATGTCCTGAATAATCCGAATGCCATGACGGTGGGCGAGTTGAACGAAGTCACGATAATGCTCCATCCGTCCTTCGCGACTGTCCGGATAGGTGCGGTTTCCGTCAAGAGAGGTGCGGGAGGTCAGTTGGGGGTCGATATCCAGAAAATCCTGGGTCCAGTAGCCGTGGTAGCCCGTTTTGGGTAGGCCTCCCGAATCATAACGAGTTAGGCGCACATTGCGGACAGGAGGGGTAATCCAAAGGGCGGTAACACCGAGGTCATTGAAGTAGCCGTCGGCGATGGCTAGCTCAAGTCCCCGGAGATCGCCTCCATGATAAAGGTCGATATTCTCCTGATCGGGATCGTAGACGGAGGGATCAGTCCCAGGGGGGGTATTATTTTCCGGGTCGCCATCGTAAAACCGATCCGTCAGCACGAAGTAGATAACTTCCCTATTCCAGGGTCGGTCGATTTCACCCGCAGCTTTTGCCGATTCCGCGGTAAAGGTGAATAGGAACATAAAGCTGGCAATGACTGCCACACGGGAAAGCGGAAAGGAGTTCACAGTGGGCTCAAAGGTTATTCGACTATGACTCGGTAGAATTTTCTAGTTCCGGGATCCGTGTCGGTCCATGTGCCACTGGTCAAGCCGAAGCCAACCGTTGACCACGATACTGTTTTTAGGTTGATGGAGGTCTGGACCGCATAGGTGCGACCGGCCACCGGTTCCCAAGTCAGGGTAAAATCCCCATTGGATTCGACTACACTGGATTTGACTGCGAAGTAGGACGTCACATCGCGGGGATTTGTCCCGGCTGTCTTTTCATCAGCGTTTGATCTGCCGTCGCCGTCTTCGTCGCCATCTGCGGAAAGCAACTTGATGGCGAGACTCTGCGAGCTTGTGGGGCCGGTGTTTCCCGGGTCGTTCGGGTTTACGGCTCTCACGGAGACGGAGACTTGCTGACCTACTTCCGCAATAACAGTGAACTCGCTGTCTTGTATGATGTAGGTTGTCGGTTGGCCGCTATTGATGATCACGGTAACTTCGTAGTGGGGAACGATGCCCTCCGAATCAGCAGCCACATCCGCCCAGTCGAAGATCGCATCAGTGCCTATCTCGTAGTCGTGATTGTTAGGCATTACAGGGGTGGCCGGAGTCGCCGCGGGCGCGGTGACATCGTAAACCTTGAGATACTGCGCCTCGTAGGGTGCCGTGCTCCAACCGCCCACGGTCGTTGGAACTTTTTTCATGCCGACAAAGAACCCATCGGTTTCCAATTGGGTCTTGGTGTAGTCCAATGGCCAAAGCAAAGCATCACGACGAGTGGAGTCCTGTGCGGTGTATGCGGCGAGGTTTCGCACGTTGTAGTTGCGCCCGTCTTTGAGCCCCAGGAGGGTGGAAAGAGCGGCGGGAATTTTAAAGTTGTCGCTTTGGTCGTTGTTGCGATCAAGATTGGCGAATGCAAGGACTACATCAGTGGTAACCGGTGATGCGTCGGCCGTTTCGTATTTTGCGGCTGCGAAGATTTGGCCGTTGGATCCATCGCCATCGAGGAACCAGCGATTTGGGCTGCGAAGGGCTGCACTATTTCCACGCGCCGTTTGGATGCCGGAGTGCACGGGGTAGAGTTGGTCGTTTCCAAAATCGCTATCGTTCCATGCGGGAGTCATCGAGTTCCAGCGCTTGAAGTGTGGAATCTGTTTCCCGAAGTTCTCTTCATAATGCTGGTAGCCAAAATTAAAGACACCGCTGCTGGTATCGGTCGAAATGCCTAGCTCTTGGCCAGGAAAGATGAGGGTGGCACCATCCATCGACCCGGTAGCTGCATTGCGCACCATAACTTGCCATGGATCAGCATAGTTTTCTTCGTCGTGGGAAACACTATTGGTGAGCACGAGCGCTTGCCCATAAGCGCTGCGGCGACCTTCGAAAATGTTGCGATAGTCTTGTGCGCTACCCGCCGACTTTAGCGGGAAAACGATATTCTCATTGAGAATTTCAAAGTGGCGGCTGGAGCGATAGGTGACTGCGCCACCATCGAGTGATTCGCTCATCATAACGAAATTCCATTTGTAGCTACGGGCAACATTGATGATATATTCCCATGCTTGAGGAGGAAGGCCCTGCCCAAAGTCACAGCGCAATCCATCGATGCCGCGGGCGTCCCACTCGTAGCGCTCTTCGACGCTGAGACTTACGAGGGCGTCTTCGCTGTTCATGTTTTGATTATCTGGACGGGTTTTCTTCAGCCAGTGCACGGCGTATTCGGCGAAGTAGTCCCAGACGCGGCGTGTGACGTTCCATTGTTGTCCGCCTTGGGTGAAATCATTCGCTGTCCAGTCCGAGTCCAAATAATCGAACCAATCACCTTCGTTTGTGTAGCTGGATCGTTCCGGTTCGGAGTCGAATTCTACGAGTGCATCGTAACGACCGAAGAAAACATCCTTCACATCGCGCCACTTGCCGAAGTCGTAACGGTCGGGGCCCGCAGCAATATCGGCAGAAGAAGAAGCGCGGTTGCCGTAATTCGAACTGGAAGAAAAAAATCGAGCCTCGCGATTGCGGATTTCGTCAGTAGACGACCATGTCTCGCCCTCGCGCTGAAATAGGTCGACGCCGATTTGTGCGAGTTCGACATCGAAGGCGGTGTGATTGAAGGGTGCGTCGAGCATGATGCCAACACCTTTGGTGTCGGCTGCGGTGGCAAACTCTTGAAACGCCGCCATGGCAGCGTCGCGGTTTTGCTCCAGCGAATTGGCGCCATTGTAATCGACAGTCATCAGCTCGTTGACTGCGAAGAAGTTTTTCACGGAGTATGGGCTGCCGGGGTCGTAGATTGGTGTTGCTGTATCGTAGCCACCGCTGGGTTCACGGCCATCGATACCGACGGGGTGAATTGGTTGGAACCACAGCCAGTTCATGCCTAAGCCTTTGAGGTAGTCCAAATTCCATTTACTGCCACCGCCACCAAAGTTGTGCGCGGCGTCTGAAGCATCATGCAGATCCTCAAGCGTAGACCGGGTGGTAAAGGTGTCGCCGCTTGCTTCGACGTTGAAGACGTTCATGACATAGAGTTGGACATCTCTTGAATCGACGGGTGCGACAACGACAGCGTGATCGCGCAGGCCATACCAGATCCAGTTGTTCGGGTCGTTGTTATTTTCTGGGATGGAGTCCGACGTTTTGAAGCGAGCAGTCAGGCGGTAGGCACCTGTCTTGCTTGCGGGTATGGTCCGTTCCCAGATGCCATTACTATCGCCGTCCGTCATATTAATTGGAGCGAAATAATGACCTGTTGTCGGATTAATATCGCTTGCAGAGTCCGTGATGGTATTTCCATCGATAGGTTGAATGCCATCGGCATAGCCGTCACTGTTTTTGTCGATGCGCGCGAGGTCACGCCGATTCACGTTCGTAAAGACTTCAACGTCTGTGATGTTAGAGAAACCTGTGAGTGTCCACAGCACTTCAAGGTCTGCAGTCGTACCTGCAACCTCATCGATGAATACATGGGAAGTGGAATATTCGGCACTGCGGAAATCGTAGCCAGGTGCGCGGACTTCGAGAAAGCCAACAGCGAAGATGTTTTGGCCGAATCCTATGAGAGTCGCGATGAGGAAGGGTTTTATTTTCATCGGAGGAATAGAATTAAGGGCGGTAAATTTCGATTCGATAGAAACGTCGATCAACGGTTGAAGGGGCAGGCGTCGTCTGGCTTCCGTCGTCCGTCCACTCGTAGGAACTGTCATCGGCGTTTATAGAAAATGCGGAGCCAACTGGATCCCAATCCACTAAGTCATCCGAGTACCAGACTCGGTAGGAGCGGCCGGCAAGAACCGGGAAGGTAATCTGGTAGCCACCCGCTTCTGGACGGTTTATAGCGGCGCGGGGATACTGTTGACGGTCGTCAACCCGTGGATTGAGACCAAGAACAAATTCAGTACGGTTGTTCATACCATCGTCATCGATATCTCCCATCGGACCATTGTCTACGCTGCCGGTTCCATCGTCATCCGGGTCGAGTTGGTTGATTTCCTCCCACCAGTTGGGTAAGCCGTCATCATCATCGTCGGTGGACCCGGTTTCGAGAGAGACCCCGAGAGTGAAAGCGGTTTGACCGGTAAGATTTTCGAACTCTACCTGGTGGGTCAGGGCCTGGTTGCGCATGTTGACTGCGTCAAAGAACAGACCCCCGCCGTCATCCACCGCAGCCACATTAAAGGCGGTGGTGCTGGGATCGTAGGAAACGGCGGCGATTACGGGTTCGTAGCCGGCGGTATTCCAAAGGGATACACGACCGGATCCGGTATCATGATCGAGCGGGGCTAGATGCGTCTGACCACTGCGGACAAGATCTGCGAGATCCGGGCTCAGTCCGAAGCGGACGAAAAGTTTGTCGACCGGACCGGTCAGGGCATAAGCGGCTTCGACGCGAGCCGAACCATCAGCAAGGGTCACGGTTTTGGCTACTGCGCCGTCCGAACTCGTGAAAGTCCAGCCACTCAGACCGGCCGCCGCAACCGAGTAGACATCATTGACGTAGGCGTTGCTGCCCCCGCCGGTGCCGTCGGCAAACCAATCTTTGAAGGCTGAAGTGCGATGAGCATCAACCCCGCCATTTTCCACGTTGGCATCGCCCTCCGTCTCGCTGTCCGTGCCCGCATAAGCGGGATGCGTGCCGATGATCTGGTGAACGCGACCACGGGCTGTATCGAGACCAAAACCGGCAACCATGCGACCCCCTATGGCTTCGAATACGGCAAAGACCCGGTTATTAGCGAGCAGGTACTCGTTCTCTCCGTCCAAGTCGATGTCCTCTGCGGTAGCTGTCGCGACGGCGGGTGGGTTAGACGCCCAGGCGACGACTCTTTGGTAGAGTGCAGCATTGCGCATCTGCCCTTGAGCATTACGAGAAAAACCGGCGAGGGTCTCAAAGCCGGTGTCTGGATTTAGATAATCGCCAGTGCTGAATTTACGAAGGTCGACACCATCCTGGTTGTGAAAGGCGGTCACGAAAAGAGAAGCTTGGGCGGTCATGCGGCCGAGATCCCCGCCAAGGTTCTCGTCGAGTCCTGCCACGGCAGTCCAGGCTGCGGCGGCGATCCCGCCCTCCCCCACTTCGCCGAACGGCTGCGGCAAGGGAGCCCCGGGACGAATATCAAATGTGGTTCCGGCAAGTCCTTCTTCGAGGCCTAGTTGGCCGTAATACCAGTTATCATAATCGCCCTGAGTAGCGTAATCGATCCAGTCTTTGGCCGTGCGGTCAAGCGGCAGCCCGGTCCCGCGTTCCACGACTCCCCAAGTGTCCCCAAGACCATCCGGTGGTTGGGAAAGGTCGACGGCTCCAGCGGCTACCTCCTCGAGGGTGAGAATCTCGATCCATGGACGGTTCGCCAGCCAGCGCAGATTTTGATCGTAGGCATCGGCCTGTGCGAGGTTGCCAAAGTCCTCCCAATCATAAACAAGGCTCAAGACCTGGTCCTGCGAACCTCCCCGGGCACGGCGACTGAGTAGTTCCCTGAGCGGAAAGTTAAGACCACCGTCGTGGGTATCGAAACGGAAACCGCTGGCAAAGTCGTGAAGGGGGAAGAGGTCAATGCCATTTGCCCGATTGATCCGATAGCCATCTTCTCCAAGAGCGCTTGTGCGACCGAACCATAGGAAGAAGTGGCGCATCTGATCGGCTACGGTGTGCGTAAAGCCGAGGTTTGAGATGGTGGCGAGAACACTGTCATCAATGACGCGTTCGGCGGGCCAGAATACACGGTCCGAGGGGGCTGCCCCGTAGATTTCGGAGAGCACGGAATCCGCGAGAGCGACACTCGACGCGGTGAAGGCGTCCGGCGTATAGGGCAGGATGTGGTCGGCAAAAGTTGTGCCGAAAAGAGTGGATCCGCTATCGAAAAGCTGACCGATCCGACTATTGAAAGCAGGGCCGTCGCGCCAAGGCTTGCCCGCGGCCGGATCGACAGCTGCCCACTGGATTGCCGAGGCAAGTGTTGGGGTGATATGCAAGTTGACTGGCTCCCCGAAAGCCTGATGAGCGTCGACCAAACGGTGATAGCCCGCGCCGTCGTCATCGTTGATCAGATCCTGGATCCGGCTGGACGGAAGGATCGCCTGATTGCCGTGAACAACGAGAGCCACCTTAGCCCGCTTGCCCCGGTCATTGGCACCGCTCATTCCGAAATAGGAGCGCAGGACGCTGCCGGTGCCTCCGATGATGCTCTGGTCGCGCCAATAGTCCGAGGCTATGAAATCATCATAGATCGTGTCACGGATATCCGAGCGGCCACCGATGTCTCCGGCTCCGACCGGGCTGTTCTGAGTGCCGTCGCGGGTTGTATAGACCTGAAAATTCAGCTTCGTTGAATCTCCGCTCCAGCCGATGTCTTCCAGCGCAGTGCGGCTGATCGAGAATTCGACGGCGTCGAGTTGACTGTTGAAATAGGCGAGTTTGAAGCCATCGGCGGCGGATTGGTCACGTCGCACTACACCGTTGGCGAAGAGGTCTTCGGCGATGGCCGTGGTGTTGTTGCCGATATCCGTATCCAGATAGACCGCGCCGTTGTCCGTCTGGTAGACGGCGACCACGGCTTCCCACTTCATATCGGTGCGGGTATCGACATCATCCGGCAGGGCGGACTCGCCGACGGTCGGGCTGTTGGTGTCGATCACAACGTACAAGTCCAGATTTCCCTCTTCGGCTAAAGCGGTGAGATCGTGCAAGTCGACGCGGAAGTAGAGGCGGTCATCAGCTCCGCCGTCGCGGAAGTAGAAGGCGACGAGGTCGCGGGACAGGTCGAAGCCGTCGTAGCCCTCGTAAATATCAGAACCCTGATTGTTGCCGCCATTGCCTTCGTATTCGTCCAGCACAATCAAGTCGTCGATTGTCCAGTCGGTGAATTCGTTTTCGTTCACTACACCGCCGCTGGTGACCGTTTCCCCCACGCCGATGATGATCGAATTGGCAGCTGGGGGCGGCAGGGTGTCGTCTTCCCTCGGACGGGTTCCGTTGGCGAGTTCCTGGGTATTGGTGAAGCCATCCATATCCGGATCGCCGGAGGCGCCGTTATCCGGGTTGCCATCGTCCACGGCAGCAGTGCCAAGATCGTCGGTGCCGTTATCGAGCGGGTCGAGTCCATTATCGATTTCCCAACCGTCTGGTAGTCCATCGCCGTCGGTGTCTTCGTTCAATGGGTCGGTTTCAGTCCATGCTTCACCTGCATCGTAGTTACGATCTTCGTTAGTATCTCCACCAATCTTGCCGTCGAAATTTTTGTCTTCGCCATATCCGTCAGTTGCACCATCGAGGTCCGTGTCGCGGTTATTGGGATCGGTTTCGGTCCAGGCTTCACCGGCACCAATCAGGCCATCTGGCCAGCTGCGGCCAAGTGTAGGATTCGCCGCCGGGCTGATGCTGGTACCGTCGCCATCGACCCAGCCATTGCGGTTGGCATCTTCGATACCATCTATGATGCCGTCACCATCGGAATCCGGATTACTCGGATCGGTGACGGAACCTTCAAGTTGTTTAGCCCGGTCGCCACCTTGGGAGGCGCTGTTAACGCCGGGGACGGAGCCTTCGTTGTCGAGGGTGTTGTAGAAAGGAGGATCCAGATCCGCAATAAAGTTGGGGAAGCTGTCGCCATCGGTATCCGTTGCGGTATTGGTGTCGGGGTTTGCGGCGGCGCGCCACCCGACTTCGAGCGCATCGGGCAAGCCGTCACCGTCGCTGTCGGGGGAGAGCGGGTTGGAGTTTCCGTAAGCGTAAAACACATGCACTTCACCGTTGGTCCACTGTTCCGGGTTTGGTTTCGGAGCGGGGAGGATGCCGTCAGGGCTTTGGTTAGGAAGAAGTTGAGCGGTGTTCTCATCGCTGTCGAGCAGGCCGTCGTCATCGTCATCCGCATCGTTGGCATCGGCTGCTATCAATTCGCGAAACAGGACGGTAGCATTGCGGGAAGCTTCAGCCGACCCGCCGGGAGAAGTGGCGGTAGCCGTAAAGCGATAACGACCTTCGGCGATGGCACCCCAGGTGAAGTCCCAGAATTTACTGTTTCCTTCGGTGGCTGTGGTCGGTGCACTGAGAGTCGAACCGGCAGTATTGACAAAATTGATGCTGACTCCCGTAGCATCCAAATTAGTGGCAACGCGGATGGTGAATTGGCGATCTTCCGTCGTGGGGGATGCGAGGTCTTTCAGAATGATTTCAAACGGTCTGCCGTCGGAGTCAAGTTCAGGGGGGTTCACGATCAATACCCGAGGGGTGGTGACCGGTAGGGCTTTGATTAATCGGGTCGCTTCAAAATCAGAAGCAGGGCTGGGACGGTCGTGAACGACGGTAATTTTGTGCAGATAGTCAGGCACGTCGTTGTAAAGATTAGGCAGATTGTAGGCCAGAGCATGGTATTCAGCGGTGGCGTTATATTGGATACTGTAATCGTCTCGGTTCTGAGCGATGCCAGCATCACCCGTTTCATTGGAGCCAATGCGGATCAGAAAGCGATCGATGAGCTGTTGCTCAGTCAGTCCATCTGCTAGTGACTTGGTGAAATACGTTTTCATCACGTAATCGTCTCCGACGATGTCTCCATCATTGGAGGGGAAGGCGACAAACATGCGTTCGTTTGGCCCGGCCGTGTTCACCGTGCGGGTCAGGGTGGTGTAATGACCGGCTACATCCGAATTTGCGAAATCGGCATAACTATCCGAGGAGATTTCACGCATGCGAACATTGATGTTGGCCGTCCCTGTCGGCGGAATATTCACGTAGTTGAGGCGCCATTCTTTGGTGTAAGAGGCATCGCTCGGAGTGATGGCGAGGCTAGGGGTGATTTCGGTGGCTTTCACCCATGAAGTGGTGAGGTTGCTATCCCAAGTGCTGTTACCGTTCAGATCTTCGTAATTTTCAGACCCATCGCGGGTGCCGTTTTGATTGGTATCGGTAAAAGGTTCGAATCCAGCGCCATTGCCGTTGCGAGAGCCGGTGGCGGTGTCGTCGTTCGTGCTGTCACTGTCGGCGATGTTATACCAGACTTCGGTTACACTCGAGTCCGTGCGAACGACCACCCCGTAGTTCGTGCCGCCGACGGTGTCGCCGTTATTCTCGGGGAAACGGATTTCACCCTGCGGCCGGGCGGCATCGTAATAAAAAGTCTGTTTGAAAGTATTATAGATCGGCGATTTGCCGTCCCGTTTGAGAAAGGCGCGGGCTTTAATGATGTGCATGCCTTCTTCGAGACCCGTTTCAGTGATGAAGTTATCTTGAGGGTCTTTGGCGAAATCATAGTGGGGGAAATATTCAACCGCGGTCGCATCGAAATTATCGACTTCAAACTGAGTCAACATTTGTAACTTGCGATCAACGGATGACGGACTGCCCGGGAACCAACTGGGAGTGGGAGTCGAGCCGTCGTCTTGTTTGAAGATGCCGATCTTATAGCGGCTGGTGGCGGGGTCAAAATCGCCCGGCATGGCGACGCTCGCCCACCAGTCGCTACCCCCGCCGCTTTGAGTGGCTTGATAGCTCATTTCGACCACTTTAGTCTGGCCGACGCCGCTGCCGGCTGCTCCTTCGGGGAAGTAGCTGCCGTCAGTCGTGTAGTAAACAAACATCTTATAGCCCGCGCCGACGGAGTTTGTCTTTGCCCAAAGGTTGGTGCCATCCCATTGATTGAATCCTTCGCCATCGACGAGTGCGGCGGGATCGTGGAAGAGGAAGCTGGCTGTCTCGCCGTCGATAAAGTTGCTGCCGGAGCCCTGATTCAGCACACCGCTTGTGGTGTACGTTTCGGCACCGGTCGATCCGGTGATGTTGCGTGCCCCGGTGACTTGTGCTGCGAATAACTCGGGTTGAATGCGGCGAATAAATGTGGGTTGCTCGTAGCCGAGAAACATATCCCATGAAAGAGCGGGCGGGTTGTCGCGGTTGACGGGGTCTTCATTCGTCAAGCCGACGTTGGTCGAGGCGGGTCTTGTTCCATTCAGGTCGATGCCGCCGTCGAGCCGAATGAGAACGTTCTCTGCCGAGCCATCCAAGCGAGTGACAATACGGAGATCACTGCCATCGGTCACCCGGGGAATGGTGGCGGTGTAAGTGTAGTCGTCGGGCTCGGCATTGTTGATGATGGGGCGTGCCTCGAAAGGCAGGGTATCGCCGTGAAAGTCCGCATCACCGTTGGGGCCGTCGCGGCGGAGCACATCGACGGTGCCGACTTCTTCGCCGTTCTCATAGATTGTGATAGGGCGACCGCCGCCGTTTGCCCAGAGTTGAGAGGGGTCAGGGTTTTTGAAAGAAAAGACAAAATACTGTCCGGCTGGGATGGACTCGGTAGTCAATTCGCTTCCATATTTGTAGAAGCCGACTTGGCTGCTGCCGAAAGGACCGCGTGCGTATTGATAAAGGTAGTCGCCTGGCAGGAAGCCGACATCGGCGCTAAAGCCGCCCTGGTCGGAAAGACTGACGCCGCTAGAGTAATTGTCGTTGAGCAACAGAATCATGGAAGTGGCATCGGCACGGTTGCTTGCCCCAGTACGATAGTCCTCGCGGGTATACGCGACGACATCACTACCCGACCAGACACCGCCTTGGTTTCCGCGGGCAAATTGCTCATGAATATAGAGGAGGTTGGGCACGCGTGGGTCGTCCCACTGACCGAGAAAGGAGGTGTTGGAGTGGCGGGGGAAGGCACCACCCGACTCCCCGAGCGTTTCGGCCTGATAGTTGCCGTCAGTGTAGAGGAGTCCTAACCCCGCGCGGGTGAAATACATGGCGTGCTGAAGTTCGCGGCGGGCGGCGTAGTCGCTATCATGACTTTGGGCATGCATCACGGTGAGGGAGGGATCAAAACCGCCTGCTCCGGGGGCATCGAAGCCGTTGAGTCCATTAGACGGGCTACCGAGGCGGTTGTTGAATTCAGTGCGAAGGGGGTTATCGACCAGCCGCATGCCGGAATCAAAGTAAGGCCCATACCCCGGAGGTTCGCCCAGGTGTTCGCCAAAGAGCATGGCATCATCCCGAGGGGCTTCGGTGTCGAAAACGGTGTCGCGGTGGTTGGCATCTGTAAATCCGCGGGTCAGGTTGAACTGGCGCTGCACTTGACCGGAATAACCGTAGTCATTGGTGTCTTTATCCACCCCAAAGGTGGCGCCAAAGAAGTCAGCACGCACATGTTTAACGGCATCAAGCCGTAGACCGTCTGCCTTGGTGCGGTCCATCAACCAACGAGCCGCACGATTCAGGTAATCACCGACATATTCTTCATAAACACCCGAGTTGTCGTTCAGATATTGTTGGGCACGGGTTTTGATTTCAGCCTGGGTTGGGCTGGCGTTGCCTTCGCCATTGAGCAGCGTGGTAGCGAGCGTGAGTAGGCCGCCGAAGCCGACGTAATTGCCATCCTTGTCATAGGCGTATTGTTCCGGACGCTCTAGATCGCGGATAAATTTAATTTTAGGGTTGGTGCTGCCTTCGCTGGGGCCGAAGTTGAAGTTGGTGGTGCCCGGCTCGTTCGCAATGTCGATAAGGTCTGCTAATCCGAGGTTCTGCACCTGCCATGCGCTGTTCCAGTCGCGGGTGTTATCCCACTTGCGGTAGAAACCCTCCTGAGTGGTTCTTAAGTGGAAATCCTCCGGAACCATCCCAGGATAAATATCGATGGGGGTATTTTCATTAAACCCGGGAATGTCGAAAGCCCGGTGGTTCATGATGTTGTCAAAATAGACCCGGATCCCAAAGCGATGCGCGACCCGGATCAATTCCAGTAACTCCGCCTCAGTTCCATAGCGGGTACGCACCGTATTTCGCTGATCTTTGCCGCCCAGATCAAATGGATCCCAGAGATCGTACCCAACCGAGAGTCCCCCACTCGCTTTGGTCGGCGGAGGAAGCCATAGCGACGAGTATCCCGCCTCAGCCAACTCGGGCATTTTTGCTGTAATTTCGGCCCAGCTTGTGTTGAAATATTGCAACATCGACTCAGCACGGAGGGACGCAGCCAGTGTCAAAAAGCACAGGACGAATCCTAAAAGCAGTGAACGCTGAGATGATTTTATAGTGAAGGGCATTGAGTCGGGGTTTTGACCAGAAAGATAGCCTCAGTAGTAAGAAGAATCAAACCACCAAACTATTCCAAAAAGAGTACATTACTTTGCGGACAAAGTAAGAGGTTTGACCATTCAACAGTTGAGTTATATCTTGCTTCGTTTTGAGGGAACGATTGTGAAGATATACACTAATTTCATTGCAACACCCTAAAAGCACTCCAACTGCATATTTCGATTGTCCGATTTCAAGCCACAGGTAGACTTATAGCAAGACATGACAGACCCCACCCCGCCGAAACCCAACATGCAACAGATCGCCGATGCAGCTGCCGTCAGCAAATCTGCCGTATCACTCGCCCTACGAAACGATCCCCGCATCCCCGAAGCCACCCGAATCCGCATCCAGAAGGTGGCCAATGAGATGGGCTATCGCCGCAACCCTGTGGTCGATTCACTAATGGCACTACTCCGAGCGGGTAGACATCCCAACTTTCAGGCAAATCTGGGCCTGATCAACTGTTCGTCGGTAAAGGACCTATCGAAGAATCACACCTTCCGCCGATTGCGGGAAGGGGTCCTGCGCCGGGCTGAGCAACTGGGCTATGGGATTGAGGAATTCTGGATGGAGGAACCGGACATGCGACCTCAGCGTTTGAAACAGATTTTGGAGACACGCGGGATCCCGGGATTGATTCTGATCGCCTCCCTAAAACCCGACCTGCTTGACGAAAGCTACACAGATTTCTGGGACGACTTCGCCTGTGCCGTGCTCGGAGTTACGCACCTCGACAACCATCTCGATTGCGCGACCAATGATCAATTCCTTACCGCACGTCGCGCCACAGAAAAGGCTATCGAGCTGGGTTACTCCCGCCCAATGTTGGCTGTCCCACCCGAAGACGACGCGCTTCTGGACGATAAATTCAGCGCCGGTTTTCTCTCAGCCAACCGCTATCTAAAGAAAGCCGACCGCCTCAATCCAGTCGATTTGGATGTTCATAATCTGGATCGAACCGTAGCGGCAATTCGCAAGCTCAAGCCGGACGTCGTACTGACGAACAAAACGGAGCTATACCGCGCCCTTCGCGAAACGGATCTAAAAATTCCTGAAGATATCGGAGTCGTCCACCTGGACTGGCACGACGGCATATCCGAAATCTCCGGTATGCGTCAGAACAACCGCGTCGTAGGCAGCGCTGGCGTGGACCTCGTAGTAGGATTGCTCCAGAAAAATGAAACCGGGCCCCAGATGTATCCCAAAGTCGTTCAAATTGAAAGCGTATGGGTGAAGGGAGAGACCGTGCGTGAGCCCGCAATGTAGTTCCCCCGTAGGGACCCGAGCTTGTCTCGGGCCGTCCGGCGGAAGCGGATCCGTCCCTCAAAGCAAGACCGCGGCGCGGCGACAAGTGCCGGACCCTACAGCAGGGGAAAAGAGGAACAATCCCACCCGTAGGGACTCGATCTTGTGTCGGGCCTCTCTTCCTTCTACTCAAAAAGGAAATTCGGGAGTGTAATGTCCTGCTCGACGTTTTGAATCACAATTTCTGTTACATCCTCGCTATCCGCTTCTTTGATCTGGATTCGCTTGGGTTGCAGAAACTGGCCGCTCAATGGATAAAATTCAAGATACTCCGCCTCTCGGACCAATGTCTCGGAGTCAGCCTCGATCCGGTATAACTTGAGGAAAGTGGGCGGGCTGATGCCGGTTCCATCGAGCGTCGACGCATCCCGTTCCAGTTCGAGACGGTAGCCGTCGAGAATCGCGTTGCTCCGATCAAAACCACCCTGATCCTGGAATTGATAGCCCGGGGTGACGGCGAGTAGATCGAAAAGGTATTCCGCCCGATCATCTGAGCCGACTTCGTTTATTTTTGCCGATCGTGAAGCGAACTCCGTTACCGAACGGAGGGAACCTTGGTTCAGGGTACTCCGAAAGATCCTGTTTTTGCTCTCGTTGGAGATAGAAGCCTGGATCTTATCATGCCCCTTGATAAGAAAGGTAACGATTCCGCGGTTTCCGCTGCTGTAAAAATCGCCCTCCAATTTCAATGTCGACTCTTCGGATTGTGGCGTATTTGCGATATTTACCTGAGTGGACTCCTTGTCGGTTTCGATTTCGTCAAAGGGGATGAGGGGAACACTCCCGTTCGCAGGGCTGAGAAAAAATAGAACCAAGAGAAGTAGAGCTGATTTTTTCACAATGATAGTCAGGATGGATAAAGTCTAATCGGCCCAAAAAAGCCGCCGACGGAATCGTCGGCGGCTTATGGGAATTTTGAGTATGACCGAGTTCGGACTATTTACGGCGTCTAAACATTACAAATGTCAGTCCCACCAAGCCTAAGAGTAAAGCATATGAACTGGGTTCCGGAACAACCTCGAAGGTCGCCGTAAAGTTGCTCCCCCCGTTGTTGGAAAATCGATCCCCTTCGTTTGTGAAGCTTCTGAAAAAAACCTCCAATTCATACTGAATCGGACTTACAATTGTTCCAGCAGACAAACCGCTAAGCACATCCGGTGTCGAAGCAATATTTGCCCATTTCTGATCTCCACCTCCGGAAAAACTGTTCCCGGCTGCATCACTGAAAGTGGCATCCGCAGTAAAGTTGACAGCAACTGCCGCAAAGCTACCGTCCGAAGTGGGAGCGGTTACGCGATTGACCTTCCACTGCACTTCGGAACCGGTGACGTTTCCAGTGCCATTTTTAAAAGTCAAAACTTCGGCCCCGGAAAGCAGGAGCGTATCTGAAGCGGAAACCGTATTAAAAGTGCCCAAGTCAAGGCCCTGAAAGGCTGTTAAGAAGTTAGACCCAGGCTGTTGGGCTCCATAGAAGGTATTGCCCGATCCGTTGGCATTAATGCCGACGTAGCTTCCAAAGATGCCTGTGCCGCCGAAAGCTGAGCTAAATGTGAGGGTCGATGCCGAGAGTAATGCGATAAACTTCTTCATAATTTTGTTTTTGAGGTTAATTGATTAGATAATAAATACTTAAAAGCCAGTCTTGGAAAATAAAAACATTTTTTGAATTCAACAGTTAAACGGGTCTTCCTCAGCTCAGCGTCTTCCCCGTCGACGAAGCGCTGCAATTGCCAGAACCAAGCATCCCGCACCAAGCGCAAAAGCGGCTGGCTCGGGAACAGCGCTGACCTCCAAATTGTTAAAATAGAGGTCATTTTGAGGGGATCCGTCGCCGGTGTCGCTGATGTAGAATTCAAAATTGTCGATGGCTCCGGCGATCCCCGTCACTTCGCCGCTGAACAACTGTCCCTGAAAGCCCTGCGAGGAGGTTCGGTTGATCTCGTAGTCGAGGCTGGTTGAGGTCTTGATGAATACTATGACTTCGAGGACGGCATCGTTTCCCCCGTAATCGTAGCCCGCTCCCGAACCGGCACTGAGGGTCGCATTCGGGCTGCTTACTGATCCGCCTCCCCCGACGTTAAAGTTAAAAATACTATCCCCCGCCGTGCGGAGGTTGAAGCCCTTGTTGCCGTTGTCGAAATTTAGCGCCATTTGGAAGCTAAACTGGTCGTTGACCGACAGGGCGGAGGAAAAGGAGCGGATGGCGGTGGAAAACGCGCCGCTCGGATTGGCGTACATGCCGAAGGATTCACCCCCCGTGTTGATGTTTCCGGCTCCGGCCGTGGAGTCTCCCAGAAAGTTTCCAGCAAAGAGTGTCGATCCATCGTTGTTGTTATTCAGGCTCCACGCGGCGAAACCTGTGCCCTCGTTGCTGCCGTCTGTCCAGGCAGGAGAAGGTGAACCATAATTAGAAGCATCATCCGAAGCAACTTGCGCGCTCAAGGAGAGGGCGGAGGTGAGGATACAGGCAGTAACCGGAATGGGAAGTAGTCTGGTCATCGGGTTGGAGTAATGAGGTTTCAGTGAATTCTGAATCGAATAGTGACAGTTTATGTGAGGGAGTAAAATGCAAGGTTTTTCAACAGTTGAATGACGTCGACAAGAGGGGGATTTTTCGTAGGGCCGGAGTTTACCTCCGAGCCATCCGGCTGAGTCGGAGGAATCAGGGCAGTGTTGATTCATCGGGCTTTGCGGCGCGCACGCAAGGTACAGCCCTACCGGTGGGAGGATTTTTCGTAGGGCCGGAGTTTACCTCCAAGCCATCCGGCTGAGTCGGAGGAATCAGGGCAGTGTTGATTCATTGGGCTTTCCGGCGCGCACGCGAGGTACGGCCCTACGGGTGGTTGACCGACCCTTACCAGCTTTTCGGGTCGTCCTCGGCAACCTCGGGGTTGTGGTCGAAAGTGTCCGGGCCACGGGACCAGGCAATGACTAAGTCATCGATAACAACCTGTTCTTCCGACGGATTCGTCGGATCGCCATACGATGCATAATCAAAACGCCCAATCCGGACGTCCCCCATTTTAGTCCCATCGGCAAGTGTGTCGTTTGGACCAGGTGCATAACGTTTATCGAGCTTGAACTTGTAGGGATTGCCCCACGGATCGACAAACTCGCCGTTTTCGTCGATTTGCTCGGAAGTGAGGGAAAGGTAAACAGTTGCCCTCGGATTGTTTTTAGCAAGGGAGGGCTGGGTGTCAGGATCAAAGTCGCCGGAAAGGAGGCGAACATAGGCGTTCCAAAAAACCTCTCCGTCGGCTCGTTCCGAAGATTTAGCCTCGGAGTCACCGGACTCAAAATCCTGTGGGTCCGGCCATTTCCCGCGGTCATTGTAGTAGGTTCTCCAAGCATAGGCTATCTGCTTGGCGTCACTCGTGGCGGAGGTGATCCTCGCCTGCTCACGAATGCTTCCGGTCACCGGAATGATGATGGCTGCAAGAATTCCGATGATCGCTATGACCACAAGCAGCTCTATCAGGCTAAAACCAGCAGGTCGTATCGGTCTAAAAGGATGGAACAAGGGGTATTTCACTAGCTACGTTACAGCTAAGTTGACTGCGGAACACAATCCAATGACGAAGTTTACAGTTGAATTGTGGAGATACAAAGCGGACCGACACGAGGGTTGGGTCAACAGAGAGACGGCCCGACGCAAGGTCGGAACCCTACGGGGCGACGTACCGCCGATATTTCCTATGCTCTGCGATGGTCTCCCAAATTGTTCAACTGTCGAATTCGTGGCGGAGTGCGATCCCATTGATCCTTTGTCTATTTGTAAACCGACTTAATGTTACTCCAAATTCACATTTCACCCCTCCTCATTTTTAAAACCACGATTTCCGCGAGAGATCTTTCGGAAACCGCATCATGACAAAACCCAATGGCTCTCTCTTTCAGCGGGACTGCGGTATTCTCCTGCACCCGACGTCGTTACCAAATTCTTTCGGGATCGGCGACTTTGGTTCGTCCGCCCACCGCTGGATCAATGAATTATCGAATCGGGGTCAGAGCCTCTGGCAAATCCTCCCATTAAATCCTGCTGGGTATGGGGATTCTCCCTACCAGGGCTTGTCGGCCTTTGCGGCTAATCCGATCTTTTTGAGTCCCGAGAGTATTCACGAACTCGGGTTGATCGACAGTGAGGAGTTGCTCTCTCTAGAACTGCCCGTTGGTCCGAGCGTCGACTACGAAAAGGTCTACGCCAACAAACTTAACCTGTCGAAGTGGGCCGCAAAGAACTTTTTTGCTTTGGAAGACGAAAATCCACTTCGACGCGAATACGAATTATTTGTACACAGGGAAGAGAAATGGATTGAAGATTTCGCACTCTTTTCCGCCTTGAAGTTTAATCTCGGCGGGGAGGCTTGGACGAGCTGGCCGGAAGACTTCCGCGATCGTGATTCGAAAACCATGCGCGTTGCCGCCCGAGACTTTGCCCCGGACATCCAACGGATCAAAATGGAACAGTTCCTCCTCCGGCGGCAATGGAATGCGGTCCGGGAACATGCGCATGCGCAGGGGATCCGGATCATCGGTGATTTGCCGATCTTCGTCGCGCACGACAGCGCGGACGTCTGGTGCAGGAGAGATCTTTTTCGCCTCGACGCCGAAGGGACGCCAGAGGTTGTAGCGGGAGTGCCACCGGACTACTTTTCCAAGACCGGCCAACTTTGGGGTAACCCGCTTTACAACTGGACTAAGCACCGTGAGGATCACTTTGCCTGGTGGAGGCGGCGGCTGCGCACAACCCTGACTTGGGTCGACGTGGTCCGAATCGATCACTTCCGCGGATTTGAATCCTGTTGGGAAGTTCCGGGCGATGCCCAAACGGCGATGGACGGTCGATGGATTCCGGCACCCGGCGAGGAGGTTTTTGAACGTTTTGTCGAAGATTGGGGCATTCCTCTGCCGGTCATCGCCGAAGACCTCGGGGTGATCACTCCTGAGGTGGTGGCCCTTCGCGATCTTTTCCAACTCCCTGGTATCCGGGTCATGCAATTTGCCTTTGGCAACGATCCGATGAAGAACACTTTTCTCCCCGATTCGTATGATCAAAACTGCGTAGCCTACACCGGAACCCACGACAACGATACGGTGGTCGGTTGGTTCAATAGCGTGGCAGAGAACGGCAGCACCCGCAGTGCCGAGGAAATCGATACCGAGCGGAAGAACGCCCTCGATTATTTTGGGGGCGACGGTTCAGCGATCCACCAGGACTTCATCCGAAGTCTCTATCGATCCGAATGCGCTGCAGCCATCGTCCCGGTCCAGGACGTGCTGGGCCTCGACTCGGATGCGCGCATGAATACTCCGGGCCTTTCGTCTGGTAGCTGGCAGTGGCGGCTAAGTGATTACGAAACTCTCTCATCCGCGATGAATGACTTACAAACATGCACCACTGAATGTCGACGTGGGCAATTCTCCGAATCTCATGCCAGTATGGGTTCGACCGCTTCCGGATGAACACGAGCTAATCCTTTTTTAATTTTTCCACCAACCCTCCCCCACAACCATGCAAAAGCCCCGTCTATCCTTCTGGCAAATCTGGAACATGAGCTTTGGATTCTTCGGAATCCAATTCGGTTTCGCCCTACAGAACGCCAACGTCAGCCGAATATTCGAAACCCTCGGCGCAGACGTCCACACCATCCCAATTCTCTGGATCGCAGCACCACTGACCGGGCTGATCGTGCAACCGATTGTCGGCTACTTTAGCGACCGCACCTGGTGTCGCCTCGGACGTCGGAGACCGTATTTCCTAGGTGGGGCTATCTGCGCCTCCCTGGCCCTTTTGGTCATGCCGAATTCGCCTTACCTCTGGGTGGCTGCCGGCATGCTCTGGATAATGGACGCCTCGATCAATGTTTCGATGGAGCCTTTTCGTGCTTTTGTTGGAGATCAGCTACCGTCCGAGCAACGAACCAAGGGCTTTGCCATGCAGAGCTTTTTCATTGGTGCAGGGTCCGTAATTGCCTCTGCCCTGCCCTATTTGCTGACCAACTGGTTCGGCGTTTCCAATGTCGCGCCTGAAGGCGTCATCCCCGATTCCGTGAAGTGGTCCTTTTATTGCGGGGGGGGCGTCTTCCTTGCTGCAGTTGTCTGGACGGTTGTCAAGAGCCGGGAATACAGTCCCGATGATTTGGCGCGTTTCGAGGCCGATTCACCCAAAGAGAGTGAAGTGGAAGTCCAAGCCCGCCTTGAGAGTGAGGCGACTTCCGCCGAGGGGCGAATCCGAAAGAAAGCACTACACGGACCGGTTTTTTTGATTGGCGGTTTTGTTCTCTCCGCATTGGTTTTTGCCCTCGGATGGGAAAAGGAGCTTTACATCGTAACGGGTGGATTTTGCGCACTCGGACTTCTCTTGCTGAGCGCGGTGGCATTGCAGAGAAAAGGGGCCAAGGACAACGGCTTGGTCGTTGTCATGGACGATCTCTATGCGATGCCGAAAACCATGAAACAACTGGCGGTCGTACAGTTCTTTTCTTGGTTCGCACTCTTTTCGATGTGGATCTACACCACGGCCGGTGTGACCAGCCATCTCTACGACATGCGCCTGAGCGCAAATGAGGTCGCTGTGCTTCAAGAAACGGCTACAAACATGGAAGCCACCGGAGGAACCCAAGCACCCTGGATGGGGGCCTATGCGGGCGTGGTTCGTGATCTCGACGGATATCAGGTGGAACTGGACGAGGGCACCGAAGATGTGGTTGGAACCATGAGAACGGTCAACTTTTTCATCAGCTATGGCGCAGAAGGAGGCTTGCCCGAACCGCTAATGGAGCGCCTCACGATCATCCGCAAAGAATACAATACGGGGGCCGACTGGGTTGGGATCGCCTTCGCAGTATACAATGGCTTCGCGGCCCTCGTGGCCTTTGCACTTCCAGTCTTCGCCAAGAAGACCAATCGCAAGATCACCCACGCAGCCTCGCTCCTACTCGGGGCCATCGGTTTGATTTCAGTCTATTTCCTGCCCGGACCGAATTGGATCGTGCTCTCTATGGTTGGCGTTGGCATTGCCTGGGCGAGCATTTTATCAATGCCCTACGCAATCCTTTCGGGTGCATTGCCCGCCAAAAAGATGGGACTCTACATGGGGATTTTCAACTTCTTCATCGTTCTACCTCAAATGCTGGCCGCTACAATTCTTGGTTTTCTCGTAGAAGGCCTCTTCGGCGGACATGCTGTGCTTGCACTGGTGCTCGGAGGAGCCACTTGGATCATCGCTGCAATCATGACACTCTTTGTGGACGATGTGGATGAACCCGACAAGCTCGGCAAAGTTGAGACGGTGGTTTGAGGAGTGAAAGACAGCCAGTTGCTGCACGGCATTGAGACAAGCTCAAGCCCTACAAGAAATAGACGGCATCGAGACAAGTTATTGATGCGATCTTCGCTCGGTACGAGCCCTAGAATATCCAGCACGACAACCCGCTACCCACTGCCGAAAGAAATCGACTTGATCCCAACCGCCTTCAGCGAATTGAGTACGTTGGCTACCGATTGCTGAAGCGTTTCGGGTTCGGGCTGAACTACGACGATCGTCTTCAGTCCTGCCCGGTCCGAGGAGGCTTTCAAGAGACCGAGGCGTTCGGTCAGGTTGGGCAGGTTCCGGTTCCCGGGTCCATCCGTCGGCATTCCGTTTAAGAGCACGGTTCCGTCGGCCAGGACATCCACGAAATGCTGTTCGGGAAGGGGCGTATCCGGAGCGGCCGCGACGGTCGAGGGCAGTTTAATTCCAAGATCTGCTTCCTGTTTTATGATAGAGGTTGTGGCCATGAAATAAATAAGAAGCAGAAAAACAATGTCGATCATTGGTGTCAGATCCACCGTGTCCTCACTCAGTAACTGGCGCTTTGGTCTCATCTCACTTGTCCGTCTGATAGTTGGCGAAAATCACGTCGGGGATGCCGCCGGAGGCGCAGGCGTCGAGCACCCTACGAACTTCACGAAAAGGCACGCGTGCATCCGCACGCAATTGAACAGCGATTGACGGTTGCTCCCTTTTACTCTGAGCCAAAGTGGCGGCCAATTCCTCGATCGGAACCTGTCTGCCTCCATAAAACACGGCCCCTTCTCCGTCGATAGTCACAGTGGCCCGAACTCCTCGCTCTTGCGGAATCACGGACTCGTCGGCGATCGGCACGTCGATGGGCACCAGTTGCTCCGACTTGAGATGAGCGACTGTCATGAAAAAGACGATCAAGAGGAAGACAATGTCGATCATCGGAGTCAGATCCGGAGTGTGATCAACGTCTACAGGGGGTGGAGGTCTCATTGGACAAAAGGGTGAAAGAGCAGGATCAGGTTTTTTCGATCCAACCCTGGCTGATCATCCGCCGGGTCAGAGATCCTACGTTTTCATAAATACCGGAGGAAATCTTGGCGTATTTGTTTTTGAAATAAAAGTAAGCCATGAGAGCGGGAATTGCGATCAACAGACCCGTGGCAGTGGTTACAAGGGCTTCCGATATGTTGCTGGCGAGCAACTCCGGCTTCCCGAGTCCCTGCGAGGCGATGTTCCGGAAGGCTTTGACCATTCCGCTGACTGTACCGAGGAGGCCCATCATCGGAGAAACCGAAGCAATCACCTGTAAATACTGAACAAAAACCAACGGAGCGGCAAGAACGCGGGTCGAAGACTCCTCCATCGATTCGTTGATTACGTCTGCCTGTCGGTGACCTTCGGCGGCGGTTGCCAAACCTCGGCTAAAAATGCCTGTCAGGTAGCCGGGTTGTTCTTCGCAAATTTTCTGTGCTCGTTCGAAATCGTCAGTGTCGATAGCCGTAGTGATCTCCGCTGAAGCCCCCGGCTGGGCAAAGTTTTTTTCTCGGATCAATAGTGCGCAATAGATGACAAGGCCGACTCCGAATACGGAAAAAAGCGCGAGGGGATACATGGCCCATCCTCCCTGTTGAAACATGGTCCAGAGTGTAACGGACGACTCGGCTCCGGCTGCTGCGGCTTCATCCTGGGCCTGAAGAGGTGCGGCGAACGTCGCAAAGGCTACAAGGGCACCGAATCGGGCGAGGCTGGATCGGCTAAGGGTTGGATTGGGGATCTTCTTCATGATTGGCTTTGAGTTGTTCGAGAGATGTTGAGGCCCGGTCGCCCCAAGGGCTGTCCGGAAACAAAAAAAGCGTTTGTCGAAAGGCACTGTCCGCGGCGACCCAATCACCTGATTCAAGGTAAAGGCGGGCCACTGCCAACAGGAGAGGAGGAAACGATTCTTCGTCCACCGAAGCAAACGTAATCCCTTCGGCTGCTGAGCGCATAGCCTCCGAAAAAAGTCCCGATTTCTCCTGCGTCCGCGAACGGACGAGCTGAGCGAGCGGGAAAAAAGAATCGCTACTAACAAGGGCAGGGATCTCCGTAAGAAAGGTCAAATTCGGGAGGTCTTCCCCAGCCTCGAGAAAACAATATTCCGCCCAGAGAGAAGCCTTTAGCGAAAGACGTTGGCCTTCCACTTCAACCAGACGATAGAGGGCTGCCGCTTCCGCCCAGCGCCGGTACATCCTCTGCCAAGCTGCAAGACGCAGAACTTCTTCCAGATGACTTTCCGGCCAACCGCGTTCCTCCAGGATTGCAGTGCGTAACTGCCCTGCCAGTCCATCCAAGTCCTCCTCTTCCAGCCGTATCTCCAAGTTGATGATCCGCGTAAAGAGTGACACCGGAACTGTAGCGAGAGGAATGCGATTGGCGAGAGCAACAGCTTCTTCAAAACGACCAGTATCTATCAAAGCCTCCATCCAAGCGTCTACCGCAGGCACAATGTTCCCGGCAACGGAGCCGAGAGTCAGGTAACCGACCAGCGGATCGGCAATGGACTCGAGTGTGGGCAAAGCTACTTCAGGGCGACCACCCCCAAGATCTCGTAAAGCTTCGCCATAAGAGGATGGATACAGTGCGTTGACAACAGCCCGCTGCCTTTTGAGATCGGTAATGGAAAGATAGGCCCGTCCTCCGACATCCTGTCCGGGTGGACGAAATACGAGATCGTCTCCCTCGCTCCCGACCAGAACCATTTCCGTCACCTTGGTGGGATATTGGAGTTCGACACGAATCTGTCCTGGTTCGCGGCCTCCCAAGTGGGAAACAGCTGTTACCAAGCTCACGAAAAGGCAAAATAGTCTACTCCTCATGTTGCATCCTCCGTTTCAGGTATCTGCGCCAGACGTTCCCTGATCTCTTCAAATACCGGGGAGCGTTCAGCATCCTGCAGAGCGAGAAAAGCTTCATAGGTGCGCCGAGCAGACTCCATTTCTCCCAGCTCTTCCAAAACCCGTCCACTTTCGCGGTATGCGAGTCCGGACCAAGGCTCGAATCGTCCATAAGCGAGATACGTGCGCTCGAAAAATCCCTGAGCCTTGCCCAACTCACCCTTCAGGGAAAAGGCCATTCCTATACCAAAGGTTGCCCGTGCCCATGCCTCACCCCTCCACTCACGGCGTTCGAGCACCGAAGAGAACACCTCAATCGCCCGGTCGTATTCTGCGGACTGTAGGAGGGCATCCGCCAAGCCAAAGGTCGTCGGCAGGGTAAGATTGTTTTCAGGATACTCATCGAGAATGCGATCAAAATCACTAATTGCCAAACCGAGCAACCCCGCCTCTATCTGTTGATTTCCCCGTTCATAAAGCGCTTCCATGGCGGCTTCGCTTTCCGGGTACTCATCGATTACCCGCTCAAAAAAGACCTTTGCTCTCTCAGGGTCTTGATCCCCCACTACCGAGGCCATCCAAACCAAGGTGGCCGGACTCGCCACTCCTACCTCACGAGCCGAGAAGTTCTCCCGCTCCGATGGAGCATTTCCACGAGTCGCCAAAACCCGCTCGAGGCGTAAGGCCAGCGTAATACGATCATCCTCCAAAGCTTGTTCACGCAGGACTGCGAACTCCACCGCGGGGGATACGTCTGGTGCCTTCTCCCACTTAGTAACCGATTCAGTTAAAATATTTTCCAACTCCGGGAAGTCCGCGAGGGATAAGAGCTTTCCCTTCGATTCGGCACCGTCCTGTGTGGAAGATATGAGTTCGTCGCGGGTCTCACCCTGGGAAGAGATTTCATTTTGGATGGATTCCGAAACGTGCGGATTTTCTCGAAACCACCCGATAGAAAAAACGCGATCGCGCAGAATCCTGTCGCGGAATATCTCGTCTGCAAGGAGTAAACTAACGAAAGAGCGGTCGGCGGTAACCATGGCCCGCAGATCCTCGTAACGAATCCACCATTCGTCGAGCACCCGGTCCACAGCATCCGAACCGGATCGATTTCCAAATGCAGTTGCAGCGGACCGATACCGCTCAAAGGCCGCCCTGGTGAAACCCTCTGCAAAGTCTGTCTCGGCAATGAGCAATACCGCCTGGGCCACCTCTGGCCTGGAGGGATAGTTGGCGATGTAGCGACCAAGCCACTCGCGCATTTCCTCGAAACGACCGTTTACCTCTAAAAGACGGGCTGCCTCAAAATAGGAGTGATCAATCAAACGACCCGTGCCACCGAGTTCTTCAACAAGCTGATAATGTCTTAGGGCATCCTCCACTCGTGGATCCATAGCCGCTAGATCGCCAAGAAATGCCTCGGCCTCCGGTCGCAGGGGATGCTCCGGAAAGGTTGCCACCCACTCAACGAAACGAGCTTCGGCCAAAGAATAATCCCCTTCCCCGAAATCGCATACTGCCAGACGGAAACGGGCTTCCGCCGCATAGACGCTTCCAGGGAAATTCGTAAGGATAAACTGAAAATCTTCACGGGCTGCTTCGAAACGGCCTTCCATAATCTTCGCCATGCCCGTCCAATACCAGGTACTCTCCCGAAAGGATCCTCCCGGATATTCGCGAAGCCATGGGACAAAGGTTTCCAAAACCAGGTGGATGTCCCCGTCGCGAAACCAGGCCGCCCCGAGTAAATGGGTCAGTTGGCCCGATACCGGATCCTCTGGAAAACGGTGAAGGAAACTCTCGGTCAGCCGTGCCAAATCCGCAGTGCGGCCCTCCTGAAGATAGAAGAAACCGAGCTGGGCATGTATCGGTTTCTCGTAAGCCAGATAATCCAGATTCGCAAGATAGCTCTCCCCCAATAAGATCGCCTCGTTCCGATAGTCGCAATCCTGTGCCTGGCGGAAACTTGTATAATGAAACTGCTCGATCCGGTCGTGGTCATCATGCTCATCCATGAGCCTGCGAAAAGCAAAGTAAGCTTCGAACCGGCGCCCCATTTTCCGAAGGATGAGAGCCTGTCTCCATTTTAAATCTCCCGTGTAATTGGGTGCCTCGACAATCTCGCCCCGACGAACCAGAAGATCCTCCCGTTCAACCAGTAATTCGGCCTCATCAGTGGGCCGAAAGCTTTTGTTGAAGAGGATCTCCTCAACAAAAATCAACCGATCCTCCACTCGTATGAGAATATCTGACAGCGGCAGGACAAGAGAATATAGGAATGCCGCTTTAAGATAAACCTCTTCATCGGCAAACTCATCTCCTGCCCCGAGGAGTCGGACGTTTATCCCATAATCAAATCGAAAAAGGGGATCGCTTCGCAGCAAGGGTATCATCCGAACCAAGGCATCCAGAGTGCCCGCACGGATAAACCCGTCGAGCAGAGCATTCGCGGCAAAAGACCGAACCGGTGTGGTGGCTTCCGCTTCCAGTAAAGCATAGAGATAAGGTTCTGCTTGATCCAATTCTCCCATCTCACGAAGGGACCGGGCGATCTTTTCGAGAACATTGACCTGTTCCTCCTCCAGCAATTGCGCACGAAATTCAATTCCGAGTAAACGTGCGTAATCGGCAACTGCTTCGTCCCATATTCCTAGGGCAAAATATCCATCGGCTCGGTTCAGAAGGGCAAGACGAGCCCGCGGGTCGAGCCCAAAGTCTTTCAAAAACTCACTCCAGTATTCATTTGCCCGGCGCAACGCATCACCCTCTCCGGTTGCAATGTAACGCTCCATCTCGACCCGTCCCAAACGGAAAATAGTTTCCCTTAGTATCTCCCGATAGGTCGCAGAATCAGCCTCCAAAAGACGCTCACGAATCTCTATTAGGAATGGTAAGGCTGTGGCCGGGTTCTTCGCATGGGCCTCGTCTGCCCTCGCAGCCAGTTTTGGTAGTGCCATTTCCTCCAAGGGTGGATCCACCTCCTGCCCAGAGACAGTCACGGCGAAACAAAGACAGCCGATCACCCATAGGGCAGAGATGCGCTGGAATACAGATGGGGTCACAAATCAATTCCGGGTAACAAAAAGAGCAGATGAGTGTGGGGGAAGCGTGATCACCGCTTTTCCTCCGCGCACGGTTAACGTTCGGCTATCAAGGACGCTCACCAATTCACCCTTGTCAATTTCGGGTGAGAGATCGAGCGAAAATCGATAGGGGCGGTCACTCTGATTGAACAAGACAACTGCCCGGTCATCCAGATGAGCGCGAACAAAAGCGTATTGATCTTCTTCTACAATGAGAGGTCTGCGACTGCCCAGAAAGAGTGCCGGATGGACGCTTCTAGCTTTTGCCAATCGCGAAAAGTGCTCCCTTACCCGCTTTTGCTCGACGGAGAGTTCCTCCTCCATTGGCATCATACGACGATTGTCCGGATCGCCGGCACCTGTCAGTCCCACCTCGTCGCCGTAGTAGATCATGGGAGCCCCATCAATGCTGAGTAGAAAGGTCATCGCCATCCGGAGTTTTTCATAAGAGGAGTGATCATCGACTTCCGGCGGGCGCGCCCATCCGACTTCTTCCGCATCGGGTTCGGTTGGATCTGGGAGGTCACCATCGGCCACAGCCATAAATCGCTCTTTGTCATGGTTACCGAGCAAGGGCGACATGAGGGTAATTTTTCCATAAACCGATTCGGAAGCATGAAGCGCTTCTTCAAGGGCACCGAACCCCCTCGTCCGTGCGGCAAAAACCTCCATAAGAACATCATAGAGGGGAAAATCGAATTGACCGTCGAGCATGTTGGGCCCGACAAAAGAGAGAATGCTCTCCCGGTTTCCAAAGGTCTCGCCGACAAAGTAAAAGTTGTTCTCGGGGAAGGCCTCCTCGATTCGCCCCCGGAATCGCCACCAGAAATCCGGGCGGATGTGCTTCACAGCGTCGAGCCGATATCCGTCAAATCCATAATCCTTTAACCAATACAGTGATTCATCGATCTGACGTTCGACCGCTTCAGGGTTTTGAAAATCGAAGGCCGGCAAAAATGGCTCGAACCATGTGGTAAAGGGAGCGTCGTCCCAACGGCGAAGATTCCGTGAACCATCCGATGCCTCTAGCGATCCAAAGAGGTCGGGACGTTCGGTCCAGAGAGGGTGCTCCGAGTGAACGTGCTTAAGAACCAAGTCAGCGATAATCTTCAGACCTTCGCCATGGGAAGTATCGACCAATTCCCGCAGCGCGGATTCACCCCCAAAACGGGGCTCAATCCCGCGACTCTCAATTGGCCAGTATCCATGATAACCACTGTAATATCGGTAAGGGGGTAGGTATTCCTGCCAGGCAGTATCCGGATTTCGATTGAGTGGAGCCAGCCAGAGGACATTGACCCCAAGCTTTTCAAAATACCCTTCACGCACTTTTGCAGTGATCCCCTGAAAATCACCTCCCTGGTAATTCGCTTGAAAGGCCAGGTCCGGATGATTGATCGGCACGTTATTCGTTGGATCAGCATCGATAAAGCGATCCGTGAACGCGTAATAGATGATATCATCCTGCCAGAGATCATGCTCTGGGTCACCGGCAAATGCCACAGCCGCCGGACCGATAATGCCTTGTGAATTGGCCACGACCAGGCGAACAAGAGCACCATTCTGAACATCTTCCCGATCAACCCGGATAAGGTCGCCGATTATTTCGTGGGATAAGCGCTGCGAGCCCTCTCCTTCAACAATCGCATCTGTGTAAACGGTCAGACCGGACCGATCACCACCCACCCGAAACCAGACCGAATCCTCATCCTTACGCACTGCCCAAGGCCTTGGTATGTTCTGCTCCAACTCTCCACCGACCATCAGAACACTATTTTCACCACCGAAGCCATCGGACTCGCGATTCTGGTTGGAAGGGTCAGGGCAGTACTCACCGTCGACCACGAGCTTGTAGCGATAGGTCCCCGGACGCAGGGATAGCTTGGCAACCCAGGCGTCGTTCACTCGAACCATTGGATTCACACCGGCGTTCCAATTGTTAAAATCCCCCACTAGACTCACGGATCTGGCTTCATCCCCACCATTCCATAGAAATTCAGCCATGGGTAATGCCTCCACCGCAATCGGTATCCAGGTGTCCATCACTTCTCCCGCTTCACCTGCAGGCACCAGTCTTAACTGAACGGGGATGAGACCGGTTGCTTCGTCGGGCACTCGAATTGTCAGCCGGAGGTTGATCGAATCCAGAACCGTTTCAAGTCCACCAGTATCCCCCAATGCGAACCGATGCGTTTTTCCTGGATTTCCGAATCGCCGTAAGTCGATCTCCCGGATTTCACCCGGTCGAACGCGGAGAATAGGGACCGCTCCGAGTCTTACGTCTCCAGCGGAGGCGAAAGGAGGAACAATCGCATCTGTGGGAATTACATCTTCCTCCGTCCATTCAAGATAGCGAACACTCAGCGGAGGCATCTCTTCAATATACATTCCCTCTCGAAGTGTCCGACTGACTGATTGCGCAACTTCAAAGTCATCCAACCGATCTCTCCAGATAAAGAAGTCGCCTCCCCTACCTGCAAGTCCCACCTCATCCATCAGTTCGCCTGTAAACCGAATACGAACATGACGGGCAGCCATTGTCGGGTGAAAATTGACCACCACGAGAAAACGATTACGGGTCGCCGGATCGTAACGGATATACGAGTAAAACCATCGGCCGGAATGATACGGTTCGTCGATTCGGCCGTAAAATGGATTGTCCGCATTCGCTGCGTTTAAGGCGTAAAAATTACCACCAGTAAAAGCTGGCTGTTGGAGCAAACTCAACAATTTTACATACCACTGCCGCAGGGCTATCGCTTGGTCAGAAAGGAATTTTCCGTCAATGGCTCCATCATTCCACCATTGGTTGAAGGCGGGCATCGACCAGTAGTCGAAGATTGTGGTTCGGGCATCGTCTCCACCGAAGCCCTCCACTCCTTCGCCGGTTTCGCCAACCATTTGTCCGTTATAAACCATAACCGGACCCCGAGAGAAACCAAACAGAGCACCTACCACCGGCCGACCGACTCCTGGACCGAGTTGGCCCCAGGTTCCTGGATGAGCCAGCCGTATTTCGTCATGATTTTCCGCATAACGGACGGCACAATCAAAGAAGAACGGCCCGAGAGCCATCTCTTCGCGGTCCAAATCGTTGGCCCACGCACGCCCTTCGTAGAGATGCTCGAGAGTATCGTAGCCGGGATCGTCGTAAACCGCTCCAAATCCCGCATCAAGAAGAGAGATCATCACCCCATCATCTGGCCGAAGAGCCGGATCACGCGAAGGCACTTTGGCCGGATCGTCGTCGTAGGCTTCCCCGAAAAAGAAGACTCCCGCATCACGTTCCCGCGCGCGAGAGATTACCCATTTCCAAAATTCCGGCGGAATCATATGGGCCATGTCAGCCCGAAATCCGTCGACTCCCATCTCTTGCCAATAGGCGACAATCTCATCCATTTTTTTCCAAGTATCCGGAATCGGCAATTTCGGCGTTACCGCAGATGGGTGAAAAGGGGCTGCTTCCGGATCAAGGAAATTGAAACCGTAATTTAGTTTTACCGTTTCATACCAATCGCCGATCGACGGGCGTGCGCTAACAACGTTGTTTCCCGTCACACGGACCACGCGATCCTCCGGCGCATAGGCACCATCGGCACCGCCAACCCTACGGGCAGTCGGCCCAACTACTTCACGGGTGCGGGGATCCACTGTTGGTAAAATCAACGGCGCAACAGGATCCTCCGCGACAACATTGCGGTTCAGATAAAAAAAATTGTTGGTCGGGTCAAAAAAACGGTCGACGCGATCCCCTTCGCCGAAACTAAGGTCGGGCCTAATATCCGAGTAGTAACTCCGGGCCACATGATTGGCCACAAGATCGATCACAATCCTCACGTCGGCGTCTTCAGCCCTCCCGAGCAGGGCACGAAACTCTTCAATTCGATTCGCCGGGTTATCCGCGTAATCCGGGGAGACGTCGAAGTAGTCTTTGATTGCATAGGGACTTCCGGCGATTCCCTTTAGAAGATCTGGATCGTCCGCCGGTTGGCCAATTTCGGTGTAATCAGTTGAAGTCGCCTGCTGAAAAACGCCAGTCACCCACAGATGGGTAAAACCATCCTCCCGCAATCTTTCAAGTACCCCCTCGCTCAAATCGGAAAAGGTTCCGGTTCCATTCTCCTTGAGCGTTCCGTTTGTCTTACGTGTTTCGTTCGTGTTGCCAACCAGGCGTGGGAGCATCTGATAAATCACCGGCTTATCATCCGGCTCGCCGTAGCGTCCCCGGCGCTCCCATCCATCAACCTCGCTGGCAAAAAAGTAGGGCAAGTAACCGTCGGCATCAGATCGCACTACGAAGGGATTTAAAGTTGCAAGTGATCCGTCTGCCGCCTCGTCGAACCAGATGACTCCTTTTGCTTCCTCACTGCCTGATGAGACTGACCATCGGCCAACCTCCTCGGTGTCGAGCAGCCAAACGGGGTCTACCATTTGCCAACGATAATCCTCAAATATCCATGCTCTGCGTAAAACCCCTCCCTGAACCTCGATCAATGTGTCCGCTGAAAATGGAAGAAAGACCCGGGCCCCTTTTCCTTTCTCTCTTCGAAGCTGGTCCGGCGAAACAATCGACGATCCCGGACCAGTTTTCGTATTGAGGGCAATCCATCCGCTGCTGTTCGAAGAGATGACAGGGATGTAAAAACTCGACGCGGAACCCCGTGGAGCGGTTGAGCCCACGCAGACCAGCGCAGAGAGAATGAAAATGAAGACTGGGAGAAAGGGCATGACGGGGAAAATATATCTAACAAAAAGAAGTAAAGATAGCTTGTCGGGCGTTCCGACGAAATCCATCCCTCGCTAAGTTAGACAGTTGAATTAATGAAATCGTTGCTCTTTCAAAGGGAAGCACAATACCTATGTTGTGAATGGATACGCCATCCTCGGCTCGCAAACCACTGCTTCAAAGACCTCTACTGCTCGTAATCCTCGGCAGCTTGCTACTCCATGTTCTAGTCGGTTTGGTACTGGGCGGCATGGCCGTTTTCCGTATTTTGGTTCCGGAGGAGGCTGAGATCGAGGTCCTCCCACCCCCCGAAGCTATTGATCCGCAAAAGCGCGAGTACAAAATCAAAGCCATGCGCACCCAGCGCTCCACTGCCCTTCCCACCCAAGTGCCGTTGGCTGTCGCCGAACCGTCCGACTTCCCTCTTCCGGCTCTTGAAACACCGGATCCCAATCTGGGAAAAACCTCGCTTAAAGCTAGGGGATCAGCGGAAAATTTCGGCCAGGGCCTCGGGACGGGAGCCGGGGAAGGTGGTTTCGAAACCTTTTTTGGAAACACATCCCCTCTCGCCGGCGCATTGGAGGGAACCTTGGTAGATTTCAAACAAAACGAGAACCGCGATCCTGCCACAAGGGCCGGATGGATGGATGCGGGGAAAGACTTCTTCCGCACCTGGAAGAAGCGGGAGTTCCGCCGCTACTTCCAAGCTCCACAGCCCCTCTACGCTACGCATTTCTACATCCCTTTAATCTCCGCCGATGAAGCCCCCCGCTCCTACGGGGTCGAGAATTTAGTCGAGCCGTCGGACTGGGCCACTGTATATCAGGGCCGATTCCAATCCAAAGAAGGAGGTCGCTACCGATTTGTCGGCACGGCCGACGACGTCCTAATTGTCGGTGTTGACGAGATAGTCGTACTTTCAGCGGGTTTTCCCCAATCGAATCCCACGCGATGGGAGCCAGAGGAAGATCCGATCCACCGGGGCCCACCCGTATCCGAATACCTCCCCCCCATCACGTATGGCGACTGGTTCGAGATGAAACCTGGGAATCCGATGGCTCTGGCCGTTGTTCTTGCTGAACTTCCCGGGGGTGAATTTGCAAGCTACCTCTTCATACAGAAAGAAGGGGTCAACTATCCAAAGACCGACAACGGTCGCCCCATCCTCCCCGTTTTTAAATTAAAAGAATTCTCCAGCGCGGATCGAGCCCGCCTCGCGGGAGACGGCTATCCAAAGGATCTCGACGGACCAGTATTCGGCTATTTCTAATACCAAAGTTGTCTTTTTTTAGAGATTTGGCAGCATGATGAGAACTGTCTTCTTGGGAGAGGATTAAATATTCAGCCCGAGAGGACAATTACTTCGCACTTCTAGGCCTTACCTTGTAAAGGTCTTTTATGTTCTATTATTTCTACAACTATTGCTGAAAGTACATTGTCTCACCCGCCACTTGTTCACTTAATTTCCAACTCGAATTACGATGCTCAAAGGAATCTCTCCCCTCTTGTCACCCGAGCTACTCGCCACTCTCTACCGCATGGGGCATGGCGATGAGATCGTTTTAGCAGATGCCCATTTTCCCGGCGATTCGTTTAACAGCACGGTCATTCGGGCTGATGGCCTCTCAATCACGTCGCTTCTACAGGCTATTCTACCCCTACTTGAGCTTGATAGCTATGTTCCGGCACCCCTGTTTATGATGGCAGCGGTTGATGGAGACACCTTAGACCCATCCGTAGAGGATAGTTACCGCACCGCTATCGAAGCTCACTTGAGCCCTTGCCCTGAGATCGAAAGAATTGAACGATACCCGTTTTACGACCGGGCTCGCAGTGCCTTTGCCGTAGTGATGACCGGTGAGACGGCAAAGTATGGTAATCTGATTCTGAAAAAAGGAGTTACTCCAACCTTCGACTGCTAATCCCGTGCAATACCCGATGCAGATTCTTCCTAGGTATCTGGCATGCGATGGCACTACCTGTAAGGATAAATTGGCGCCTCTGGCGGCACGTACTCGCACGTTCATCTTTTCCATTTGAACTTTACAATCTGAGAAAAAGGAAACTATCTGCGAATGTATGAACCCTCCTCCGCGCATTCTGATGTTCATGCAACACTATTACTCGAGCGACCTTCATCGCGGGATTGCCCAATATGCATTGGAGGCGGGTTGGAGCTTAAACGCTTCAATGTATCGCAGCGATGTCTTCCCCACCCGGAGATGGAAAGGAATCGTAGGGTGCTTTCAGGAACAGGATCCATTCTTCAAATCATTCGTTGAACCAAACGCGATTCCGGCAGTTAGCCTTACAACCAACGACGATCTTCACTGCGTGTTGCCGGATAACCAACAGATAGGGTATCTGGGAGCAGAGCACCTACTCGAGCTTGGGTACAAGAACTTTGCCTTCTACTTCTGGCAGTCGAAGTCCCACGAATCGATGCGAGCTGATGCACTTGAGAAGAAACTGAACCCGGCGATTCACAACTTCTACCGCATCAATCATACCCAAAAACCACGTGTGCGCTCTCAAAGCATTCAAGCACGCCTACGCGCGTTGCGCCGTTTCCTGGAAAAGACACCCAAACCCATTGCCATAATGGCTCCACTTGATGATCTCGCTGTCGAAGTGATCGAACTCTGCCAGGACATGGGACTGAATGTGCCCAAGGAAGTCGGAGTGCTGGGCGTAAATAATGATCAACTTATATGCGACTTCTCTGCGATTCCACTGTCGAGTATCGACGATAATGAATATACAATTGGATATGAAGGAGCCGCCTTACTCGATCGAATCATGCAAGGGCAAGAGCCTCCGAAAATGACCCTATTGATCAAGCCTAGGGGTGTAGAAGTTCGAAAAAGCACCGACCTGCTCGACATCACTGACGTGCCAGACCGGCAAGTTGCCACCGCAGTACGCTTCATAGCAGAAAACTACACAAAACAAATCAATTCCGACGATGTGACTGCCGCAACCGGCCTTTCAAAACGCCCCCTTCAGGATCGTTTTACCCGGCACATTGGACGCACCATTCATGAGCAAATCATTAATAAACGCATCGAACTCGCCAAAAAACTCCTGCGTACAACTGATTATAAAACAGCTCATATCGCAATGGAATCCGGCTTTGGTTCGCGCGAACGCTTCAGTAAATCCTTCAAGCAAATCACTGGAATGAATCCAATCGAATTCCGCAATTCCGAGCAGTAGTCAGGATCGCGTTTAATTTGTTATAACAACACACTAAATACACCAAACGTCACAAGTAGAAATTTGTTTTCAATCCTAAAAATACAGTAATTTATTCTTCTGCTGAATCACCCCATTATGGAGATTCCATAACCAATAAGAAACACCAAGATGAAGAATGCATTGAACGTAGTTCGCTATGAGGGCAACCCCATCATTACCGCCGCTGATGTAAAGCCATCACGCGAGGGTTGGAATGTTGAGTATGTAATGAATGCTGGATGCCATCGCATCGGGGATGAAGTATTGCTCTTGCTCCGCGTTGCTGAGACGCCCGCGAAGGATCCCGATGAAAACATCTTTCTGGCACCTTCCTTCTCGGAGGAGACGGGTGACATCGTCCTTCGCCGTCTGGAAAAAGACGATCCCTTGAACGACTTCGGGGACAGTCGTTACATCCTTCGCTATGACGAAAACGGCAAGGAAGTGCTTCGCGTCCTGACCTCAATTTCCCACCTTCGCATCGCACGCAGCAAGGATGGACTACACTTTGAAATAGAGGACAAGCCAGCCATGTATCCGTGCAATAAATATGAAGAATTCGGCATCGAAGATCCCCGGATAACATTCATTGAAGATGACGGGTTCTATTATATCAATTACAGTGCCTGCGCGAGCATAGGAGTGACGACCAACCTGGCCCGCACCAAAGACTGGAAGAATTTTGAGCGGCTCGGCTGCATTTTCACCCCGGACAACAAGGACGTGTGCATTTTTCCAAGGAAGATAAACGGCAAATACTACGCGCTTTGTCGACCAGCATCCGCCGAGTATCGACGCAGGGAGATCTGGATTTCGGAATCGCCAAACCTTACCTGCTGGGGGAATCATAAGCAGTTGATGGAGGTTAATACCAACGATTGGGATGGTGGCCGTATTGGCAGCAGTGCCGTGCCTTTCGAAACAGAAGAGGGATGGGTGGAAATCTATCATGCGGCTGATGAAACCAACCGTTATTGCCTCGGCGTCGTGATTCTCGACAAGGACGATCCAACCAAGGTCATTGCCAAAGGCAAAGCACCGCTCATCGAGCCGGAAACCGACTACGAAAAATATGGATTTTTCGGGAACGTGATTTTCAATTGCGGAGTGCTCTGTGAAGACGGAATCATAAAAATCTACTACGGCGCAGCCGACACTTGCATGGCCTACGCCGAGGTGCCCCTGCAAGAGGTTTTGGATTTTGTTCTTGAAAGAGAAGTCGCGATTTCTTCGTAAACGACTTATTTGTTCCCAGGAGGTTGATCGTCCTGTAAATCCCGACAGCCACAACGACAACAAACCGCTTATAGTCTGATAGAAAATCTACGAAAATAGCCGGCTTGGATTGGACCTTCGCAAGGGCGACTACTATCCGTTGTTGCTGGAACGTCTGTTGATTTTCAGCTCCCCTATTCATTGCCTTTAGCACCGGCGTCTAGCCGGGAAAAACTTACCCCATGTCCGAAAAGGAAAAAATACCCCATCCCCTGATCTGGATGCCCACGCTTTATTTTGCGATGGGTGTCCCGCTCAATGTGGTCGCAGTTGTGGCCGCGATCATGTACAAGAATCTTGGACTCTCCAATACAGAGATCGCACTCTACACTGGCTCGATGTATGTGGCCTGGGTGGTCAAGCCACTCTGGTCACCATTCGTTGACCTCTTTAAAACGAAGAAGTTTTTCGTTCTGTTTACAGAGTTCGCCATTGCACTGGGCCTAGGCGCCGTTGCATTAGCACTGCCTCTAGACGGATGGCTACCGCTGACGGTTGGGTTATTCTGGATAATCGCCTTTCTTTCCGCTACTCAGGACATCGCGGCTGATGGAGTTTACATCAATTCGATGAGCGCCCAGCAGCAATCGAAGTACATCGGTGTGCAGGGAATCTGTTGGTATGCGGGAAAGATCCTTGCCACCGGATTGCTCGTCTCCCTAACCGGCTACCTGCATTCTTCCGAAAAAGGGCTGGGACTCACTTGGGTGCACTCTTGGATGATCGTAATGGGCGCGCTGGGTCTGACCATGCTATTAGTAGGTATCTGGCATCGTATCATGCTCCCGACCGGAGGCAAGGCGGTGGTCCTCGATGACTCGCGGAGTGGAGCCGCCCATATTTTCCACGAATTCGGCGATGTCTTTGCCTCATACTTCAAGAAAAAGAATATTTTTCTGATGATGATGTTCGTCGTTTTTTACCGTCTGGCGGAGGGACTCCTTGAAAAAATCGGTCCCCTCTTCTTGATTGACGAACGGGCCGTCGGTGGACTTGGGCTGGATAATGTAGCTGTGGGCAACATCATAGGAACATTCGGTTCTGTTGCTTTCATGCTCGGGGCTCTACTAGGCGGCTTCATCATATCCAAAGTTGGGCTGAAACGCTCACTCATGTTTCTATGCATCATGCTCAACGTGCCGAATCTGGCCTTTGTTTATTTGAGCTATGGGCTCCCGACCAATGTGTCGTGGATTACAACCGTCATAACGATTGAAATGTTCGGCTATGGCATCGGATCTGTTTCCCTCATGCTCTACATGATGCAACAGATTGCCCCCGGCAAATACAAGACGGCCCACTACGCCATCTCCACCGGTCTAATGGCTCTGACTATGATGGTGAGCGGAATGGTTTGTGGCGCTATCCAAGAGGCCGTCGGATACCAATACTATTTTATCATCGTGATGATCGCCACCATCCCCTCTTTTATCATCACTTGGTTTGCCCCCTTCAACATTGAGCACAAACAAGAAGCAATCCCGAACGCGACAGAGGAGACTTAATGCATCCTAAGATCATTCATGCTGTCCTGCTACTCGTGCTGACCGGGTCCACTTCGGCATTGAGTGCAAGCAGCAAAGCCTCGCTGCATTTCAATGGACGCATCGTCGAATACCCGACGATTACAGAGGCTTTGGCAGCTTCGAGGGAATACGGCCTCAGCAGCGATAAAACCATCGTGCTCGAAGCAGGCCGAACCTTTCTGGAAGATACCATTCTACTCGACGCTCGCGATACGGGTTTGACCATCAGATCGGTGGAAGGTGAAACGTCCGAGCTGATCGGTGGTCGCCTGATCACGGGCTGGCAGCAAGGCGAAAACGATTTCTGGACGGCTCCAGTTCCTGATACAATGGACGGTTCTTGGAACTTCCGCACCTTGCTCGTCGACGGACGGGTTGCGGATCGCGCGCGCTATCCTGAATCAGGCCGTCTCCAAAATCGGAATAAATGGGATGTGCGCTGGTTAAGTACTGCTGAAGGCGGTTGGGAGCGAAAGCCGACGGTCAAAGATCTCACCCAAATGACCTTTAGAGAAGGAGATCTTAGTCCGGATCTGGAACTTGAAAATGCGGAATTCACCGTCTTCCACAAGTGGGATGAAACCTTGGTCGCCGCAGAGCGCCTCATTCCCGATACAAACACCGTGGTATTTTCAAATCCAACCGGCCATCCCTTTGGTGCCTTCGGAGTCAAAGACTACGTGGTCTGGAACATTGCCAAAGGAATGACCCGGCCGGGACAGTGGTATCTCGACCGCATTCGTGGAGAGGTGGTTTACTGGCCGTTGCCGGGTGAGGATATGGCGACACTCGAAGTGATCGCGCCTACCCTCGAAAACGTCATCCGCCTGGAGAATACCGAAAATGTTACCCTATCTGATCTAAGAATCCGCGCATCCACCACACCTCTCATCGTCGGTGACTTTGCAGCCAAGTTATTTGATGGCGCCGTCTCTGCCCGCAATGCTAACTACTGCGTCTTTGAGAACCTCGAAATCACTGGTGTCACCGGGTGGGGGTTGAAGCTCTTCGGCGATCATTTAACAGTCAAAAATTGCCATGTTCACGCGGTCGGAGCCGGTGCCATTCGCTTGATCGGTTCCCATGGGTTGATTGAAAATAATCATCTCCACAACCTCGGTTTAGTCTATCCCAGCGCCATCGCGCTCTACATCGGCGTGACCGATCCCAATATGGAAGACGAGTGGATCTCCGGGAAGGACGAGACCCATGTTACGCTGCGCCACAACGAGATCTACGACAGCCCCTACATCGGAATCGGCATTGGCGGAAGCGATCATATCGTCGAGTTCAACAAGGTCTCCCGCGTCATGCAGGAACTGGCGGACGGTTCGGGTATTTACGCAACCTTCTGCGGTGATATGGTTATGCGAAACAACGTGGTGCGCGACATCGAACAGGGTAAAACGAAGCAGAACCATGCCTACTACCTCGATGAACTCAGCGATGGTGTCGTAGTGGAAAACAACATCGCGATCAATGTGCCGACGGTTTCCCACAACCACATGGCGAAGAACAATCTCTTCCGGAACAACATTTTCATCAATCCTGGTACCATGCGGGTCACCATACCCCGCAGCGGACCGCATACCTATGAGCGAAACATTTTCGTTTCCGACAGCTCGGTCACCTTCGTCCATCCGAAAGTCTTAACATTGAAGGGCAACCTATTTCAGGTTGGGAAAGTTCTGGAACAAATTTCTGAAAGATATGAAAAGACCGATCCAACACCAATCGATTTGCCGGCGGGCAACCGGATCGGCGATGCTGGGCTCATCATTGATGGCGACGATATCAGCTTTAAACCCGACTCACTCGCGGTTGAAATGGGCATTCAACCGATTAAAGGTTCCCGAGCCGGCCTTTTGCCCGTTGATTTCGAAAACGTCCGTTCGGCGCGAACCTTTTACGTAGCACCAGACGGCTCTCCGGATGCCAATGGCACGAAACGAGCGCCGCTCCAGACAATCCAACAAGCCGTAGATCTTATGGAAGCGGGCGATTCAGTCTTCGTTCGTGGCGGCATCTACCGGGAAACGGTTGAATTCAAGGCGTCCGGCCAACCCGAAAAACCGCTTCGTCTGCAAGCCTACAAGGACGAGCCTGTCGTGCTCGATGGCAGCGCAGCGATTGACGCAGTTTGGGAAAGACATGAGGGCAACATCTATAAAACAAGGGTCGAGCAACTGATCGAACAGCTCTTCGTCGGCAAGCAAATGATGATTGAAGCGCGTTGGCCAAACATGAAGTTTGAAGAGCGCTTCGACCGCGAGCGCTGGGCTCGGGTCGACAGAGGAAGCACTCACGGATTCGTCCTCAGCAAAGCGATTGCAGAGACCGGCATCGATTGGACCGGCGCGATGGCTAACCTCAACGTCGCCCATCAATGGTGGACGTGGAACCGCCCGATTACCCAACACGAGGCGGGCTCCGACCGCCTCGAATACGACGCCGATCTCGTCGGCCTATGCAACTATGATCCTGAGTTTTGGAAGACCAACGAGGTCAAGCCCTACGCGAAGCGAGTCTGGAACGACGACTCGTTTTATCTCTTCGGCCTATTGGAAGCACTCGATGTCGAGACCGAATGGCATTACGAAGCGGAGACGCAAACGCTCTACTTTTATGCCCCCGACGGTGTGGATCCCTCTACATTGGAAATCAGCTACAAAGCGCGCGACTACGGCATCCGCTCCAAGGATCAGGATCACCTCGAGATTGTCGGCATCGACTTTTTCGCCTGCACTTTCCTCATCGAAGATGGCGACTACAACTTGGTTGAAGACTGCGAACTGCTCTACCCAAGCTATTCGCGCACGATTACGGAATACGATGCCGACCGGAAGGAGTCCGTCTTTTCCAAGATCGTCGGTGACCACAATACCGTTCGCCGTTGCTCCCTCGCCTACTCCAACAATATGGGGCTGATGGTCATGGGTAACTACAACGTGGTCGAAAACTGCATCATCCACGACGTCAACTGGTCTGGCACCCTCATCTACCCTGCCCTGCAGCTCTCCGGTAGCCCGCATCTCGGGGTCAACTGGTTTGACACCATCCAATACCCGCCAACTGAGCGCACCGAAGAAAACAGCGAGGTCACTTCTTACGGCAATCGAGCCAGCTACAATACACTCTACAACTGCGGCAATTCTCTCCTCGTATACCATGCGGCGGAAAGCATTGTGGAATACAACCACGTCTACGGCGGCGGCAAGGCCTGCAAGGATGTCTCGCTGATCTACGGTTGCTGGCCCTTCAGCCGCGATAGCATCATCCGCTACAACTGGGTGCACGACTGTTATCCCGACCACGGTGGAATCGGTATCCGCGCGGACGACCAATCGCGTGGCAATATCTTTCACCACAACGTCGTTTGGGATAGCGGAGGCGTTGGCATCGCAGCAAAAGGCGAAGATCACGAAATCTACAATAATACAATTTTCAACATCGGCGGCAACGGGCCGCGCAAAGACTACATCTTTGCACCCATTCGAGCAGAACCGGTTAAAGTCTGGGCGGTGCAATGGCCACAACTCGAGGACCAGAACCAGCGCACCAGGATCCTCAACAACTTCAGCTACAACATAAAATACTGGCGCGCGCCAGATCAAGTGCTGGAGGAAAACGAACGGATCAACCACAACATTACAGGGATTGAGATTCCTCCGGTTCTCAATGCTGCCAACTTCGATTTTCGCCCGCTTCCCGATTCAGTCCTCATCGATACCGGGGTCGAAATCCCTGGTATCACCAACGGCTTTACGGGCCAGGCTCCTGATGTCGGTGCCTATGAGGCCAGTGGGGAACGCTGGGTGCCTGGTGCAAACTGGGAACCCTCTTTTACAAAGCTCGAAAAATAGAGACCCATGAAATCGTATACACGCATATTTCTCTTTATCACCGCTTCAACGCTTCTACTCTGGACCAGCGCGACGGCACAGAAGCGACCCAACATTGTGTTTGTCTTCAGCGATGATCACGCCACGCAGGCCATCGGCGCCTATGGATTTCCCATTAGTGAATATGCGCCCACGCCCAACCTCGACCGCCTCGCGGATCAGGGTATGCGCTTCGACCGATGCATGGTGACTAATTCCATCTGCGGTCCAAGCCGGGCCACCATTCTGACTGGAAAATACAGTCATCTCAACGGGTTCTACTACAACGAAGCGACTCAATTCGACGGCAGCCAAGTCACCTTCCCAAAGCTATTGCGCAAGGCCGGCTATCAAACCGCCATCGTCGGCAAATGGCACTTGGCTTCCGACCCGACTGGCTTCGACCACTGGGAAGTGCTCCCTAAGCAAGGCCTCTACTATAAACCAGAGTTCGACACCCCCGAAGGCATTATTACTGAGGAGGGCTATGTGACCAACGTCATTACCGACAAGGCAATCGATTGGCTCGAAAACCAGCGCGACAAAGAAAAGCCTTTTATGCTAATGGTGCAGCATAAGGCGCCGCACCGTGAATGGTCACCCGAAGTCAAATATCTCGACCTCTTCAGCGATGTGGAATTTCCAGAGCCGGAAACCCTTTTTGACACCTACGCGGGACGTACCAGCGCAGCCCACCTGCAGGATATGACCATCCATCAGACCTTCGAAGAGGACAAGGATCTCAAGGTTGATGGCCGCGAAGAGGATGATGTCTTCTACCAACGTGTCTACTCACGGCTTACCCCAAGCGAAAAAGAGGCCTGGGACACGTTCCTCGACGCCCGTGCCAAAGAATACTACAACCCAAAGCTCAAAGGAGTCGCTTTGCTCAAGTGGAAATATCAAATCTACATGCGCGACTACCTAAGTGTCGTTCGCTCTCTGGATGATAATATCGGGCGCCTACAAGATTACCTGACAGACACGGGGCTCGATGAAAATACCGTTTTTATCTACTCCTCCGACCAAGGCTTCTACCTCGGCGAGCACGGCTGGTTCGACAAACGGTTCATGTACGACGAATCCTACCGCACCCCCTTACTGGTAAGCTGGCCTGGGGTGGTTGCACCGGACAGTGTAAACAACGATCTGGTTTCCAATCTCGACTTCGCAGAAACTTTTCTGGCTATCGCCGGCGTAAAAATACCGCATGAAATGCAGGGTAAAAGTTTATTGCCGCTCCTTAAAGGGGAAGGCGAAGGCACCTTCCGCGACTACCATTACTACCACTACTACGAATACCCGGGCTGGCACATGGTTTATCGCCACGAAGGCGTTTACGATGGCCGCTACAAGCTGATTCACTTTTACGATGTCGATGAGTGGGAGTTGATCGACATGAAAACCGATCCCCACGAACTCACCAACCAATACAACAACCCGGACTATGCCGAAGTCGTTACCCGGATGAAGGCAGCCCTCGAACAGAAAAAAGAACAGTATCTTGTCCCGCCAGGCATCCCTGAGCCGCGTCAGGTGAAGAATCCAAATAGGTATTTTTCCAACGACCGTCTTTTACAAGAAACCGGAGAACAACGCGACAAACCCATCTACTAATGAAAAAAATTCGATCCCACTCAATTCTGCTGAACCTGGTCCTGGTATTCGCCTGCCCGCTTCTCCTGGCTGCAGCCAAGCCCAATATCATTGTCATCAAGACCGACGATCAACGCTGGGATTCACTGAGTTCCTATGGGGACCCAGTGGTGGAGACGCCGAACATCGACCGTCTAGCCGCTGAAGGTACCCGCTTTGAAAACGTCTTCACCGTCTCACCGCTCTGTGGCCCCAGCCGGACCAGCTTCTTCACCGGCACCTACCCCTCCGAGCGGGAGTGTTTCGACAACTCGACCTACATCAACCCCGGCGACAACAGCTTCGTCGACTCGCTAAAGGAAGCCGGTTACAAGATCGGGCTTTCAGGGAAGAACCACTGCTTTACCGAAAAGTATTTTGAAACCGTCTTCGACTTCCGGGAGGAATACGGCCCTTGGGGAAAAGAAAAAGGCACCATGACCGAAGCCGACATCGCGGTGCATGAATACCGCAACACCCAGGGACCACCGTCACGACTCGGTAATAAATTGCTCGAAGGCTTGATCGACTATCCGGAGCCATTTCCCGCCGAGCAGTGCATCACTTCGCGAATTGCTGATGATGCCATTACCTTCGTCGAAACAAACAAAGATGATCCCTTCTTTCTCTATGTCGCCTATCCGGCACCACACTGGCCGAACATCGTCGCTGAGCCCTACTTCAGCATGTATATGGATCAGCTCCATGCCATCGGCCTGCCGGGCATGGATGAGATCGACTGGGACACCCACCCCTTCGCTCATTACGTGCAATCACAGGCCACTGGATTTGATGAATACACGAAAGAGGATCGCCGCAAGGTGCTGGCCATCATGTATGGCCAGATCAGCTTCATTGATCATTCCGTTGGCCGCATTGTCGAAGCCCTCAAGAAGGAGGGCCTCTACGACGATACCATCATCGTGTTCACGAGCGACCAAGGCTGCTTCGGCGGTCAGTTTGGCCTGCCTTCCAAGACCAAGGGCTTCTACGAATCCCTAATTCGGATTCCCTTGGTCATGAAAATGCCCGGCGATCAAAATCGCGGCAAGGTCACCCCAGCAGAAATCAGCAACATCGACATCATGCCGACCTTACTCGATTACGCCGAAGTCGCGCATACAGCCCCGATTGATGGACTCTCCTTCCTCGACGTTCTCGAAGATAAGACCGACGTCCACCGCACCACCATCTACTCCGAGGTCGGACAATTAATTCTGCCCCCTGCCCCTATCTCCAAGGAGCAATATCCTGCTTACAACGAGTATCGCGAGCAGACCGACGGCTTCTGGTTTATTGAATACACCGTTCGCGGACGCTGCGCCATGATCCGGGAAGACGGCTGGAAATACTGCTTCTACAATGGCGACATGGAGGAACTTTACAACTATGCGGAAGATCCGCTCGAACTCGAAAACCTCGCCTACCACCCGGATCATATCGAACGGAAAATCGAAATGCAGAAAAAGCTCTTTGAGCAGGGATTTGCAGGAATCGACGAAAAATCAACAAACGTAAAATGGTAAGAAATATGAAATACACGACTCTCTCACTTTGCGCGCTCCTTTCCTCGCTGAGCGCAACAGCAAACACTGACTTCGGTGAAATGGACGGGGGCGAAAATGAGGAGCGCCAAACCGTCAACTATACGCCGGAAATCATCGAGTCCATTGAGCAACTCTATCACGACAAAATCGGCCTCTTCATCCACTGGGGCCCCTACGCACAACTCGGAGGGGAATGGAAAGGTGTCAAAAATGCAGAATGGATCATGGCCAATGCCAAGATCCCCGTGGCGGAGTACGAAGAACACGCGGCCAAGCCCTTCAATCCGACCGAGTTTGACGCCGCCGAGTGGGTCAAACTGGCCAAAGATGCCGGGATGGGCTTTATGGCTATCACATCGAAGCACCATGACGGTTTTGCCATGTATGATTCCGAGCACCCTTACAACATCACCGACTTTGGTGACTTTGGGCGCGACCCACTGATGGAGCTGCATCGCGAGAGCCAAAAACAAGGCCTCCGTTTCGGGGTCTATTACTCCCAGTCACAGGACTGGCACGAAGAAGGTGCCGTGGGAAATAATTGGGAAAAAGGCTGGCGCAATACCACCGAGGAAAGCTTTGCCAAATACTACCGGAGCAAAGCCCTGCCACAGGTCAAGGAATTGGTCACCCGTTTCGATCCGCTCTATATGATCTGGTTCGATACACCCGGTAATTTCATCACCCCGGAACTGATTGAGGAGACCATGGAAATGGTCAATGACATCCAGCCAAACGTACTAATGAATTCACGAATCGGCGGTGGCTACGGGCATTTTCAGACCGCAATCGATCACGGCATGATGCCGGCGGTCAACACCGAAGGCTGGATCGACGGCCTCAAAGTTCCCTGGCAAACCCACGACAGCGTGTCTGGCCCGTGGGGCTATGCCGCCCACAAACCACAGTTCCATAACGACCCGAATCGTTCGGCCTTCCAATACATTTATACGCTCGCTGATATCGTGAGCAAAGGCGGGGTATTATTGCTCAACATCGCACCGAATGAAAAGGGCGTCGTCCCGATTGGCCAAGCCAATGTGCTGCGGCGTTTGGGCAAATGGTTGGAAGTGTATGGGGAGGCAATCTACGACGCCGACCCCAGCCCGATCCGCAATCCCGAGCTCCCCATCACAAGTGAGCCCGGTAAGCTTTATTTCTTTGTCAAAAAGCAGCCCGAATCGAATGTGGAAGTCAAAGGAATCCTCAGCCCAATTGAACGTGCTTATATGCTCAATGATCCACGGCAAGGCGTCCGCTTTACTCAGGACGGCGACCAAATTACGTTTGAGCTGCCCAATAACGCCTTCGAAGGCGCTCAGGGTGTCGCTGTAATCGCCGCGGAATACGAAGGCGAGATGACGGTTTCCGATCCAACACTGACCCCCGATGACAATGGAGTGATCAAGCTACCGGTTTCAAAAAGCCGCTACAGCAAAATTCGCATGAGCTACGACAAGCGATTCGGCTCGACCCATAAGCTCGCCATGCCTTGGGACAAGGGCGGTAATACGATTATCTGGGAAATGCGCGTGACCGAACCTGGAACTTACAAAGTCGTCAGCCATCAGGCCTTTCCTCCAGGGCTCAAGGGCGCCGGCTACTCGGTCCGTGTCAATGATCAAGTGCTGGACGCCGATCCTGTAGTGACGGAACATGGACGTGACTTTGTGCCCGTCGAAATAGGCACCGTGAGCTTCGATCAAGCCGGCGACTACGAGCTTCGCGTCGTCATGCTCGACGGCGCCCGCAACTCGGGAGAGAAATTCAAAAAGAGCCGTTTCATCCGCGAGTTCAGTATCGAATCGATCGAGCTTCAGAAACAGTAAATTGTATAGTGCAATCCAGACGGAGCGATGAGCTTTCCTGACCTGATCTTGTCGAAGTGTAGCCATCGTTGCAGTGCATAGGGACCCGTTCCAACCCACGACGGCCAAAGTACGTCGCTCTTTTTGACGTCCGCATCCGTTAACACGATGAGCCAATCTCAATCGACACTCTCCACTTTAGCGCTCGCCGTCACTCTACTCTGTTCGGTCAGTATCTACGCGGCGGAGAAACCAAACATCATTGTCGTCTTCGCCGATGATATCAGCGCGCGTGAATTACCAGCTTATAACGGCACGGAATGGAGCGCGCCCCGCCAACAGTTCAACAAGGAAAAGAGTAATCCGGACTATCGCGCCCAGACCCCCATGCTCGACCGTCTGGCGACGGAAGGCGCGGTCATCCAAACCGCCTGGGCCAATGCCGTCTGTTCGCCCAGTCGCGCGTCCCTCATGACCGGCCGCTATGCCCACCTCCACAAATGGTGGCAAAATACGGACATTGGCACCTACCTGAATGAAGACGGGAAGGAAGTGGCTTGGCCCCTCTATAAAAGCTCACCCAACAGCATCGGACATGTCGCGCAGCAGGGCGGATACGCAACCATCTGGGCGGGCAAAACCCAAATGGGCAACCATTCCGAACTGAACAAATTCGGCTTTGATGTTGTCATGGCTTCCCCTGCAAACGACATGTGGAAGGAAGGCTATCACCCATTGACGGATTTCAGGCTGGAGATCGCTCCGGACAAGCCGCTGCAGCCGAATAAGAAAAGAAACAACAACTACACATGGAAGGTCTATCGGAACCTGGACACCGGAGAGGAAAAAGAGGCCGTCTGGCCCGAGCAGAGCTTCTTCTGGCAACCCAGTATCGGCACATGGAATTGGCCGCTGGGTTCAAATAGCTACGACTGGTGGCCCCAGACCGAAGAAGACAAAGCGGACTACGGCCTGACCACCTATGGCCCCGATGTGGAAATGGAGCTCATCCTTTCCTTCATGGAGCAGGCGCACGCAAAGGATCAACCCTTCTTCATCTACCACACCCCCCACCTCGGACACGCTGCCAATAACTGGCTGGGACAGACACCTTCCAACCTCTGGTATCCGGGCACGCCGAAAATCGAATGGGACGGCGAAAAATATAGCCGCACCGAACCGAAGATCACCGGCGATCAGGGCGTCTACGATACCCACGGAACCGTCACCGAGCCGGGCATCCACCACCACATCAACTACCTCGACTACCAAGTCTGGCAATACATGCAGAAGCTCGAGGCGCTGGGCGAAAAAGAGAACACCATTTTTATTTTCACGGCCGACAACGGCACCCTCGCCTACGGCAAGATGCAGAAAGACCGCCAACGCGGCCCGCGCGTGCCCTTCTTCATCTATGCGCCCGGCATGACCCAACACGGCATGCAGGATATACTGACCGACGTGACCGACATCCTGCCGACCATCGCCGAAGCCGTCGGGGTCGAGCTTCCTGCGGATTACGAAATTAACGGCACCAGTCTCCTCCCCTACTTGACCGGTCGGGCACCCACCCACCGCGACTGGATCTACACCTATCTCTTCGAGAAACAGGCGATCCGCGGACAGAAAGTTTTGATGGATCTCAACGGCGACTGGTGGGATGTCTCCGAAGAACCCGCCGACTTGGACGACTATCCACAAATTACAGACTGGTATGCCGTATCCGAAGCGCACCGCGCCGAACGTGACGAGCTACTAAAGATCCTGCCACAATTTGATAAGCACGCCACCGAACGTGATGCTCCCTAACCAATGAAAAAAAAAGTTACTATGAAAGCACAACTAATACTCGCATTGCTGGTTGCCAGCGCGACCGCATTTTCAACAACCGCATCCGCATACGATGCTCCGGACACCCCCGGTCAGGAAGGTCCCATCGTCCTGCCCGAGCCCTATCTAATGAATGAAACCCTGGAGGAACGCGATGCTCGCATGGCATGGTGGAAAGAGGCGCGCTTCGGTATGTTCATACACTGGGGACTCTATGCAGTGCCCGCCGGCACCTACCGTGGCGTGACCTCGGAGCGAAACAATGGCGAATGGATCATGGACACCATGAACATTCCGATCGCCGAATATGAAAAATTGGCCAACCATTTTGACCCAAAACAGTACGATCCGGAGGAATGGGTGCGCATCGCCAAAGACGCAGGCATGAAATATATCGTCATCACCGCCAAGCATCATGACGGTTTCAGCCTCTGGGATTCAAAGGTGACCGAGTGGGATGTCGTCGATGCAACGCCGTATAGAAAAGATCTCTTGAAGCCACTGGCGGAAGCCTGCCGCGAAGCCGGCATCAAGCTCTGCTTCTACTACTCCATCATGGATTGGGCGCATCCCGATGCACAGGGCATGTGGGAGCCCTATTACAACTCCGGCCGCACAAATACACGCGCGAATCCAAACTTTCCGGATTACGTTGAAAACTTTATGAAACCCCAATTACGCGAGTTGATGACGGAGTATGGTGACGTTGCGGTGGTCTGGTTCGATGGTGAATGGATTTCCGCTTACACCAGCGATATGGGCAAAGATATCTACAGATTTCTGCGCGAGTTGCAGCCCGACACCATCGTCAACAACCGCGTGGACAAAGGGCGGCAGGGCCATCAGGGGATGAATACAGAGGGTAACTTTGCCGGCGACTTCGGCACCCCCGAACAGCAAATCCCGGACACAGGCATTCCGGGCGTCGACTGGGAATCCTGCATGACCATGAATGACACATGGGGGTTTCGCTCCGACGACAAAAACTGGAAAACTGATACCGATCTGATCCGAAAACTGATCGATGTGGTTTCCAAAGGAGGAAACTTCCTGCTCAACGTAGGGCCGAACGCTAGAGGAAGAATTCCCCCGCAAAGCGTAAAAGACCTGAAAACCATGGGAAAGTGGATGGATGTAAACGGCGAAGCGATTTATGGTGCAGGAGCCAGTCCTGTTCCCAGTCCTGCATGGGGACGCTACACCACCAAGGGCAATACCGTGTATGCGCACGTCTTCGACTGGCCCAAAGACGGCACTCTTAAAATCGAAGGCATCAGCAAGATCAAAAGCGCGCAGCTGCTGACGTCCTGCGGGAAACAACCTGTCGAATTCACTACGAACGAATTACATCTCCAGGAAAAAGCACCAAATGAATTCGCCTCAGTCATCGCCCTTGAACTGGAATAGAAGCTAAAAATAACAGACTGGGGCGTGGTTTCCGCAGCGCACAGGGAAAAAACGCGAAAAGTTTTGAAAAAGACTATAACGCTTATCCATACGTTTTTGATGAACCGCGCTGGGCGACTATCCAGAGATCACGGACTGGAACGCAGTATCTGAAACCCATCGCGCAGAGCGGGATCAGCTACTGGGTATCCTGCCACAATTTGACAACCACGCTACGGAACACGATGCCCCTACCCGTTGAATCAATTGAGAACCAGCAATCTAAAGCAAATATCGTTTGCGACTCGAACCGCTCTCGTAGCGAGTGCATCTTTATGCCTTTCCAAAAAGACAAACTATATGTTTCCTTTACAACGTATATTTCGACATATTATTAACGTATTCCGTCACATTTTCTAGGTGGAGAGTCGCGAACACACACTATTAGTTATATATTATCTATTTGATATCTTCTCAAATCGGATCGCCCCACCCCCCATGCGTCTTCTTATAGCATCCTTCCTAGCTTTACAGATTCTCTGTGCTACAACCGTCGCGCAGGACAAGCCCAATGTGCTCGTCATCATGGTCGATGATATCGGTTATGCCGATCTCTCCAGTTTTGGCTCAAACGACCTGAAAACTCCGCATATTGATTGCCTCGTTGCGGAAGGAATGCGCTTCAACGAGTTCTACTCAAACAGTCCCGTCTGCTCCCCCACCCGCGCCGCTTTTCTCAGCGGGCGCTTCCCTGAGCTGGTCGGCATGCACGGGGTGACCCGTCTTTATCCTAAAGATAGTTGGGGCTATCTTGCGCCCGACGCTATCATGCTCCCGGAGCTTTTCCGGGAGGCCGGTTATACCACGACGCTGATTGGCAAGTGGCACTTGGGCCTGGAGGAACCAAACCGCCCGAACCAGCGCGGCTTTGACGAATTCCACGGGTTCGTCCTCGGTATGATGGATGACTATTGGGAGCACTCACGCCAGGGGATGCAGCAGATGCGCCGGAACGAAACCCCGATCTTTCCCGTCGGCCACGCCACCGACTTGATCACCGAGTGGTCGATTGAAGCCTTGCAACGCGAGGCAGCCAGCGGAAAGCCGTTTTTCCAGTTTCTCGCCTACAATGCCCCGCATTTTCCCGTCCAGCCTCCGATCGAATGGCTGGAACGAGTCCAAGCACGTGATCCGCATATGGACGAAACGCGCGCCTTGATGGTTGCCTTTGTCGAACACCTTGACGACGCCATCGGGCAGGTGCTCAATGCCGTCGACGAGCTTGGCCTCCGCAACAACACCATCGTCGTATTCACTTCGGATAATGGCGGCCTAGTCAAAGTCGGCTCCAACAACGGACTGCTGCGCGGAGGAAAAGCGCAGGTATATGAAGGCGGCATCAAAGTGCCCACCTGCATCCGCTTTCCGGGGCAGATCGAAGCAGGCCAGACAACTGATTTTACTTCCATGACCATGGACCTCTTGCCCACCATGGCCGAGCTTTGCGGCGTTCCCATTACCCATGAAATCGAAGGAAGATCCTTCGCCGAGCTCCTACTCAATGGACAGCAGGAGCCGTTTGACCGTGCGGTCTATCACAGATGGCTCCAAAAATATAAAACAAAAGAATACGTCCGCGAAGGCGACTGGAAGCTGCTCAATGATGAGTGGCATACCGAAGGCACCCGCGACGGCGTTACCTACGAACTCTACAATCTCGCGGAAGATCCCTACGAGACAAACAACCTCGCCGATGCCATGCCTGAAAAGGTGCAGGAACTGGCCGCAAAACTGGAAACCCACATCGCCCGGGCCCGAGAGGTTGAATGGCAACGCACCGAATAATCGAAAATGAATAAACTACAGAAATCCATAGTCACAGCGCTTCTCCTACTCTCTGTTTGCGCAACTATCTTGAATGCGGCCCCCCTCGAAGGAAGCCGCCCCAACATTATCCTGGTCATGACCGATGACCAGGGCTATGGCGACCTCGGTTCCCACGGGCACCCCTTCCTTGAAACACCCAATCTCGATAAGCTTTACGGGCAATCGACTCGCTTCACCAGCTTCCATGCCAGCCCGACCTGTGCACCGACACGTGGTGCATTGATGGCTGGCAAACACCCATTCAAATTGGGCATAACCCACACCATTCTGGAGCGCGAACGCATGGCGCTCGACGCCACCACCATCGCCGAGGTGCTGCAAGAGGCCGGCTATACCACCGGCATCTTCGGCAAATGGCACCTCGGCGACGAAGATCCCTATCAGCCCGAGAACCGGGGATTTGACGAGGTCTTTATTCACGGCGCTGGCGGGATCGGGCAGAATTTCGAAGGCTCTCAGGGTGCCGTCCCGGGCACGAGCTACTTTGATCCCATCATCAAGCACAACGGCGTGTTCGAACAAACCGAAGGCTACTGCACCGATGTCTTTTTTCAACAGACGCTGCGCTGGATTAAGGAACAGAGTGACTCTAAAAAACCATTTTTCGCCTACCTTTCGACCAATGCACCGCACGGCCCCTACATTGTCGCTGAGCACTACGAGAACCTGTATAAGGACAAAGTGAAGAGCAAAACGGTCGCAGCCTTTTTAGGCATGATCGTCAACATCGATGAAAACATGGGCCTGCTCATGGAAAAGCTGGAGGAATGGAATTTGGCCGACGACACCCTGCTAATTTTCATGACCGATAACGGCACCTCCCGCGGCATGGCCGTGTATAATGCCGGGATGATGGGATCTAAAGGATCGGTTCACGAAGGCGGCTCCCGCGTGCCGCTCTTTATGCGCTGGCCGGGACATATCGAAGCGGGTCTGGACGTTGACCGTATGACCCGCCACTACGACCTCTTCCCCACCTTTGCTGAATTGGCTGGAGCCGAACTGCCCGCAGACCTCGATCTGGATGGCCGCAGCCTGGTTCCTCTCTTAGGTGACCCGGCATCCTCCTGGGATGATCGACTGACCTTTTTCCATTCCGGGCGATGGGACAAACCAGGCTATGTTGGCCGCGGCAGTGAGGGCAAAGGAGGCGCCTCGATTGAGGAAGGGAAATACTTTCGATTTGCCGTCCGCGACGAGGACTGGCGCTACGTGCGTATCAAAGGGGAAAGTAGTCTCTATAACGTCAAAAAAGATCCCGGATCACGAAGGAACGTGATCAAGCGGCATCCCGAGGTCGCCGAACGAATGCTGGAAGCCTATGATCAGTGGTGGGACGAGGTGCGCCCCCTCATGATCAACGAAGACGCTCCGCTCGATACCGGAAAACCTTTCATTGAGCAGTTCGAGAAACAACAAAAGGAACAGGGCATCCCTGCTTGGACACCGCCGGCACTTTAAAAAGCAAATCAACCCAGTTTACTATGAAACCGACCACCATACTGCACACATCGATCACTGCGCTTGTGCTGTTGGCAAGCGGCTCTGCTCTGGTGGCTCAAGCTAATGCCAGTGTTCACCCCGGCCCTTCGGCCCCCCTCGAAGGAAGCCGCCCCAACATTATCCTGGTCATGACCGATGACCAGGGCTATGGCGACCTCGGCTGCCACGGGCATCCCTTCCTGGAAACGCCCAACCTCGATAAGCTTTACGGCCAATCGACCCGCTTCACCAGCTTCCACGCCAGCCCGGCCTGTGCGCCGACGCGCGGTGCATTGATGGCTGGCAAAGCCCCATTTAAGCTGGGCATTACCCATACCATCCTCGAGCGCGAGCGCATGGCGCTTTCCGCCACCACCATCGCCGAGGTGCTGCAGACGGCCGGCTACACCACCGGCATCTTCGGTAAATGGCACTTGGGGGACGACGACCCCTATCAGCCGGAACAGCGGGGATTCGACGAGGTCTTCATTCACGGCGGGGGCGGTATTGGCCAGAATCTTCCAGGCACCTGTGCAGATGTGCCGGACAATGACTACTTCGATCCCATCATCAAGCACAACGGAACCTTCGAGCAAACGGAGGGCTACTGCACCGATGTATTTTTTCAACAAGCGCTAGGCTGGATCAAGCAGCACAAGGAGGAGGACAATCCCTTCTTCGCTTATATATCCACCAATGCACCGCATGCTCCCTTTATCGTAGCCGAGAAATACAAAGCTCTCTTCCGCGACAAAGTGGCGGATGAACGCGCCGCCGCATTCTACGGAATGATCGTCAACTTCGACGAAAACATGGGCTTGCTGATGGAAAAACTCGAAGAGTGGGATTTGGCGGAAGACACCCTGCTCATCTTCATGACCGACAATGGCACAATGATCAGCAAAGATATCTACAATGCCGGTATGCGTGGAGGCAAAGGCTCGCGCTACGAAGGAGGTTCCCGCGTGCCGCTCTTCATGCGCTGGCCGGGGCAGATCGAAAGCGGGCGGGATCTGGATCGCATGACACGTCACTACGACATCTTTCCAACCTTTGCCGAACTCGCGGGCGCTGATCTGCCCGAAGATCTGGGATTGGATGGCCGCAGCCTGATTCCCCTACTCCAATACCCAAAAGGCTCTTGGCAAGATCCCTGGCAGGACCGATACACCTTTTTTCATAAGGGTCGTTGGGGTAAAGCGGGCGCCGAAGGACGCTGGGGCAAAGGCAAAACCGATCCCGATGACTCCAAGTATCTAGGGTTCGCCGTCCGCAGCGAGCGTTGGCGGCTGGTTGGCCCTAACGAACTCTATGATCTTTCCAAGGATCCCGGCGAAACCACCAACGTGATCAAGCAGCATCCCGAAACCGCCAAGCGAATGCTGAAGGCCTACGAAAAATGGTGGGATGAGGTGCGCCCCTATATGATCAACGAAGACGCCCCACTCGACACCGGTAAACCATTCATCGAACAATTCGAAAAACAACAAAAGGAACAGGGCATCCCGAACTGGACCCCTCCCGCACTTTAGAAAAGCTAATCAACCCAATCGACAATGAAACCGACCACCATTCTGCGAACATCGATCACTGCCATCCTGCTAGTAGCGATCGCCTCAACTCTAATGGCCCAGAAAGCGGCCAATCTTGCGGTCGATGGGGTCACCGTCGAAGTCATCGAATCCGATTCCATCCGTCAGGAAACAGCAGCCGAGCAGGACGCCCGCATGGAATGGTGGCGCGAGGCTAAGTTCGGCCTTTTTATTCACTGGGGCCTCTACGCCGTACCAGCCGGTGTTTACGGCGACCGCGACGACCACGGGGAATGGATCCTCTATCGGGCGCCCGTTCCACTGGAAGAATATAAGGGGTATGCCGACCAGTTTAACCCGCAGAACTATGACCCGGAAGCATGGGTCCGTTATGCCAAAGAAGCGGGTATGAAGTACATCGTCATCACCGCCAAGCACCACGATGGCTTTGCGCTCTACCCATCCGACGTCAGCGACTGGAATGTGGCTGATGCCACTCCCTACGGCGAGGACCTGCTGGCACCCTTGGTGGAAGCCGCCCATGCCGCAGGCCTGAAAATCGGTTTCTACTATTCCCAGGCGCAGGACTGGGTTCACCCCGGCGGCGGCAAAAATAAATTCAAGGAAGGCGATGGCTGGGAAGAGGCGCACAAAGGAGACTTTGACGACTACCTCAACAACATTGCCCGCCCGCAGATTCGTGAGATTTTAAACCGCTACCCAATTGATATCATGTGGTGGGACAGCCCCGTCTGGATGAATGCCGAGCGTGGCGAGGCCATGGCTCGGGACGTTCTCGAAATCCGCCCCGATATGATCACCAACAACCGGATCGGCGGGGTCAACATCGGCGGCGATATCCACACCGCTGAACAATTTGTGCCCGCCTCCGGATTCCCCGGCGACTGGGAGACCTGCATGACCATGAATAACCACTGGGGCTATTGCGCGGCTGATGACGACTGGAAATCGACCACCGAACTCGTTCAAAAGTTAATCGAAATCACTTCCAAGGGCGGCAACTTCCTCCTCAATGTCGGCCCCACTGCTGACGGTGTTATCCCCGCCCCCAGCGTTGAACGACTACAAGCCGTCGGTCAATGGTTAGACGTTTATGGCGATGCCATTTACGCCACCGACCGGAGTCCCTTTGAATACCTGTCCTGGGGTGCGGCTACCCGAAAAGGCGACAGTATCTTTCTCTTCGTCAATGATTGGCCAACCGATGGCGAACTCCGCGTTCCCCTCATCAGCGCCATACGAAAGGCAACGCTCGTCGGTGGTTCCAGAGAGTCGCTCTGGACACGCACCACCTCCGATCGACTAATCATTCAGGTTCCTGAAACTGCGCCGAACCCGCATTCTTCCGTGATAGAACTGCAAATTGCCGAAGAGCCCGTAACGGCCCCCATCCTTGTCCCATTTCAATCTGCAAAAGCCAGTAGCTCCAAGCCAAGACTCACGCCCGGAAATGCGACGGACCACAACAGCAAGACCCATTGGGAAGCCGAAGCGAAAGACAATTCAGCCACCCTGGAGTTTTTCCTCGACGAACCCACCCTTCTCCACGCTTACAACTTCGGCGAGCCGGACCTCTGGCCACGTTTCGTCCAGGATATAAAAATGGAGGTCAAAACGAGCGAAGGCTGGCAAACCATTGCCGAAGTGTCCACCTCGGGACATGGCCATGCTGCGATCGTCGAGCCTTTCACCACAGATCACATTCGCTTGCACATTGACTGCGATCATCGTGGTCGCGTCCCCGCTCTCGCCGACCTTTATCTCTACCGCCCGGAATAATGTACAGTAATGGCTCGCTGATCTTTCACCCTTTTGAGCGCATTAACTGCCATTCACAAAATCAACCAAAGAAAACCAACTCAACATACAATGAACATCGTAAAAAGCTCACTCGCCCTTATTTCCACCCTTCTCGCGACCCTCGCGGCGAAAGCCGACATTGTGACTCAGCCCGATTCACTAACAGTCGGTGACACCTATCGACTCATTTTCGTCACCGACGGCACGATTGACGCCACATCAGGTGATTTGGCGACTTACAAAGACTTCGCTACTGCTGAGGCCAACTCGGTCCCCGCCCTCGCGGCACTAGGGGTAGAGTGGTTTCCAGTCGTTTCCGTGTGGAATGGTGGCGACAGCCTTCCCGCAAGAGAAATCACCCGGACGAATCCATCTGGCGCACTGCCCGACCTGAGTCCCATAGCTGGATTTTTCACCTTGGGTGGAGAACGCATTGCGGCTAACAATGCGGATCTTTGGTCGGGAAAGATTTCGAGTCCTGTAAATATATCGCAGACCGGAAGGATGCCTACCGGTAGCGAGCAAGTCGTTTGGACGGGAACCCAAAAATCCGGTTGGTCAACGAGGGAGCCTCTTGGAATGTCCCCCGAAGGCAAAGCCAACCGCGGCAGTGCGACGACCGAAGCAGGCGGGTGGATCAATGCAGGCCCTCGTTCTTCATCGGAGGAGAATTCCATCTATGTGATGAGTGACCTCATCACCGTGAAGGAATAGGACCGCCGTTAGTCACTGGGGCCTCTACGCCGTTCCACCGGTGTTTATGACGACCGCGAGGACCACGGGGAATGGATCCGCTACCGGGCGCGCGATTCATCGTTTGCATTGAAGCCGGCGAACCCAGCGCCGAAGGCTTCAATGTGGTCGACCTCAATATCGTTGCTCCCGCCGAGCACTTGGATGGTATCGCTCTCCGCTCGAGTGCAGGCAGCCCGAAACCCATATCCCATCGCGCTGTCGTCTGTGCCGGTAAGCCGGACATAGTGGCAGGAAGCCAGGGTAGTTTCAGACTGGGATAACGAGGTCTCACAAGTAACTTGCCCGCCTTGGTTGATGATGGTGGCGGGACTCCCCTCCGCACCCTGCAGGTTGACGAATAGTTCCCCGCCGCCACCTCGATCACATCGCCGGGAGCCACTCGCAGAAGCGCAGCATCAACCTTCTGATAGTCTGTCCCATTGGAAACCACGGTGTGCGTGGCGGTATCCTTTCACCTTCGACAATTTAGAGCCCAATCTACTCTGAGCTTTACGTCCTGTTGAGGGGCTATGACACTGGAAATACTCAAGGCTTGATAAAATCATGCAAACTCTACTCCCAAAGATCATCTTCGGCTCCAGCGCGCTCGGCAATCTCTACAGCATTGTTCCCGACGAAACGAAACGTGGGATCGTGGCCAACTGGATAAAACATCAGCCAAACGCCGTGATCGACTCTGCGGGCAAATACGGTGCGGGCCTTGCTCTGGAAAATATCGGGCGTTTCCTCAAGGAACTGAACGTCCACCCAACCGATGTTCGCATCAGCAACAAACTCGGCTGGAAGCGCACACCTTTGGTCACGGATGAACCGACTTTTGAACCGGATGCCTGGTTTGGACTCAAACACGATGCCGAGCAGTGCATCAGCTATGAAGGCATTCTCGAATGTTACCATCAGGGCAATGAACTCCTCGGCGATTATGAAGCACAACTCGTTTCCGTGCATGATCCGGACGAGTATCTAAACGCCGCAGGCAATGAAGCGAACACCGCTCAGCGCTATCATGATATTCTCGGTGCTTATCAGGCACTTGCTGAGCTACGCGAATCCGGCCAAGTGAGCGGCGTCGGTATCGGCTCAAAGGATTGGCGCACCATCCAACGCCTCTTCAATGATGGCATTCATTTCGACTGGGTCATGCTGGCGAATAGCTTCACCCTACTCACACATCCGGAAGAAGTTATCCACTTCCTCAGCGATCTGCATGCCGCAGGCATCACCATAATCAACTCAGCCGTTTTCAACGCAGGTTTCCTCATCGGTGGTCGGTATTACGACTATACCATCATCACCCCCGAAAGCCACCCGGAGCTTTTCGACTGGCGCGACCGCTTTAACAAAATCTGCGCGCTCCACCAAATTAGCCCGGCGCTAGCCTGCTGCCAGTTCGCACTATCACCTCCGGGCGTCGTCGCACTTGCTCTCAATACGAGCAAACCTGAACGCGTGGCTGACAATGCCGCATTCGTCAACGACACCTTACCTGCCGACTTCTGGAAGGCGCTCAAAGACCATGGTCTACTCGACAAAAACTACCCTTACCTCTGAGCCATGGTCATCGACGCACATCATCATTTCTGGAATTACGAACCGAACGAATACGACCTCCTAATTTTCGAGCACCAGTAAAAGGAAACCATCCGCTTCGTGGACCGCTACCAATATCTTAAATATAGCTACTTAGCTCATGAAAGCAATCTGCATCACTGCGCCCAATCAATGCGAACTCATCGAGGTTCCACCTCCAGGACTTCCAGCTGCAGACGAAGTGCAATTGCGCATCCGCCGAGTCGGCTACTGCGGCTCGGATCTTACGTCCTATCGCGGGCTCAGTCCCATGGTCAGCTATCCACGGATTCCAGGGCACGAAGTTGGTGCAACCATTGAACGCGTCGGGGTAAAGGTCCCGGATCAATGGAGCCTTGGTCAAAATGTCCTGATTTCTCCTTACAGCTCCTGCGGGCAATGCGCTGCCTGCAAGCAGGGTCGCTTCAACACTTGCCGCAAGAATCAAACCATGGGGGTGCAGCGTGATGGCGCTTTAACCGAATATATCAATGTACCTCATGATAAGCTTTTCGGATCCGACAGTCTCACCCTTCAGGAATTAGCTCTGGTCGAACCGCTTACGGTCGGCTTTCATGCGGTCGCTCGTGGAGAGGTCAGCCAATCCGATACAGTCGTGGTCTTCGGCTGTGGTGCGATTGGGCTGGGTGCCATCGCGGGTGCCGCCGCGCGCAAGTCCCGGGTTGTGGCAGTCGACATCGACGACACTAAGCTGGAACTGGCAAGCTGTAGTGGAGCCACTGATACAATCCATTCGATCAACGAAAACTTACACGAGCGCCTGCAAGCCATCACCAGCAGTGAGGGCCCCACCGTGATGATCGAAGCCGTCGGCCTCCCGGCTACTTTTAAAGCGTGCATCGAAGAAGTCTGCTTTGCGGGACGCGTTGTCTATATCGGCTACGCCAAAGCGCCAGTCGAATATGAAACGAAGTATTTCGTCATGAAGGAACTGGATATCCGCGGCTCACGCAATGCCATGCCAGAAGACTTCCACGCCGTGATCCAACACCTTGAAAGCGGAACCTTTCCCTCTGCCGCCGTCGTCACGCAGACAGTATCGCTCCAAGATGCCGCCGCCGCGCTCGCAGCATGGTCCTCCAATCCAGGAGCCATCACCAAAATCCATATTCAACTTTAAAAACTCCCCTCCTTAGCCAAGCATATCCTTACAACACAAGTCGGCTCAGTGATTTAAACCACCCGCTTGCGCTAGAGGTCGCAGAGAGCACAGAGTGGATTCTCGGTGAGATGCAGTGTGCTGGCTCTCTAGCGTTCTTCTGGCTCTGTGCTCTCTGTGTGCTCTAGAGATCCCGCATCTGCGGGAGAACGGGTGGTTTTATTCAGCAGCTGACTAGCAAGTGCGCTCGGAGATTTCTCTAAAAAGATGTGTCGAGGTCGTGCGGCCGATTGCTCGACCGCACTCCTACAGACCCGTGCGAGCGCGATTAACGCACACGGTTCCTCAGATCATGGATTCGCAGCCCGTAGGCGGCGAAGCGTTCCTTCAATGCTTCC
>Ga0222662_1000115_pt1 | contig 73846 bp, 58 predicted proteins | sample AntAcemetagen600_FD_179821 | JGI IMG/M metagenome (GOLD analysis project Ga0222662, IMG submission 179821) | Saline water microbial communities from Ace Lake, Antarctica - #600 | ecosystem: Environmental > Aquatic > Non-marine Saline and Alkaline > Saline | place: Antarctica: Ace Lake... | reverse complement strand
CGTCGGCGGTCGCCGGGGTTTCGGCGGGTGCTTCAGCGGGCGCGTCGGTGGTCGCGGGGGTTTCGGCGGGTGCTTCAGCAGGTGCGTCGGCGGTCGCGGGGGTTTCGGCGGGTGCTTCAGCAGGTGCGTCGGCGGTCGCCGGGGTTTCGGCGGGTGCTTCAGCAGGGGCGTCGGCGGTCGCCGGAGTTTCGGCGTTGGGATTGGGCCCCGCTTCGGCGTCGTCATCAAACATCTCGAGGAGATTGTCCGCTGCTGGCACCGTGTAGGCTTCGCCGGCCGCTGCGTCGGCAACGGGAAGCTGGGCCTGCGCCGGAAGTTGGGCATACATTGAAAGGCCCTCGAGATTGGCAATGCGGGCTTGGGCCTGTTCGGCCATTGGCGCGTATTCCGGGGCCGCGACCGTTGCGGCTTCCTCAAGGTACGTCCGAGCATCGTCAATTCGATCTTCGCTCTCGGCCACTGCGGCTCGGCCAAAGAGGGATGCGAGGATCACCGGTTTTCCAGCGAATCCGCCTCGGCTCCCGGCAAGTTCGGCGGCGCGGGCGAAGAAGCCATCAGCTTCCGTGAGACTCTCAGCTTTCTCTTGGTCACTCAGTTTTGCCCCCTCGTCAGTCGCGGTGAGGCCGGGGCGGAGACCGGTCTTCACCGAACTCAAGAGGAGATCACCAGCCGTGAGCATCGCAAGCTCCGCAATGGCATCGACCTCTGCGTGCGTCTCGGCGACACCTCGGAAGGCGGCGGGACTCGTGGCGGCGGACAATTCGGTCCACGCGGCGTCCCGAGCTTCATCCTGCCGTCGATTCCACCAATCCCACGAGAGGAAGGCGCACGCGATCAAGAGCAGCATGAGCAGGTAGTTCATGCCCGACGTCTTGAGCCAGGCGACAAACTCGTGGTTGAGGCGGGAATCGGTCAGATCAGTGGTCTGAACCTGCTTGAGACGATCGTCCATGACTGAAAACTCCTAGCTATTGCGGAGCCGACGATCGCCGCCGGCTGGGCCGAACATACTAGCAGGAGCGGGGGTTGGATCTGGTGAATCAGTCGACGGGCAGCCTGATCAACCACTTTCGGTTCTCAGAACCTCAGTGAATCCGCCGCAGACCGTCCTCCAACTGCTCGAGGGCCGCCTGAACGTAGATCGGGACCCCCTCGGTGCGGAGAAAGGCCGGAACACAGGCTGCCAGCAGGATTCGTCGAATGTCGGCCAGCCGGGGATGATCGCTGCCGATTTCAAGGCCGACGCGTCGTCGGGCGGCCGCCAGTAGTTTTACGGGATTTCGGCCATTGAGACGCTCGGGCCTGGCCCAATGAAGGCGTTCGAGATAGACGGCATCTTCGACCCAGTGTCCCGGACGAACTTCTGCCAGATCGATCAACACCACGGGACTGTCCTCGCCCGCTTCTCGGCTCATGCCATTGGCGAGGTGCAGGTCGCCGTGAATCCACCCGATGGGCGCTCGTTGATGCCATTGTTCGACGATCTGGTCCAGATGCTTCGAGGCGGTCTTGAGTGCCTTCCGCCACCGAGTCACGGCGGTGAGGTCGCGGCCTCGGGCCGCCTCTCGCGATCGCTTCAACAACGCTTCCCAGTCTTCGTGTTGGAGATCACGATCCACGGAATGCACCGCGGCCGCCGCCTGAAATCGAGCCGCGGCGAGGGTGATTCGTGCGAGATGATCATCGTGCCAATGGGCGCCGAGCGGCCCGAACGGAAGGTGTTCGATGATGACCCAACCCAAGTGGTAGTGCTCAAGTGTGTCGCCTGAAGCGTAGAGCCGAGGGACGGGCGATGGAGCCGGCGTGTCCTGAAGCCACCGCAACCAACGGAACTCTCGCTCGCTCACCGGGATCTTGACGACGACCTCCGATCTCGTTCCGTCGTTCGAGGTCCAGATCGCTCGGCCAGTGGAGGCGCCGCTCCGCTGCCAGTCGGTTCGAAACCAGGTGATGGGACCAAGGTGGTCGGAGTTCACCCGACGAAGCGCCGGCGCGAGCGAATGCCCCAGGCCGGAGTTGCGACGGCTGGCGGCCTCGCTCGGAAGGGTTTCGTCCGCTTGGATGACCATTTCGAAATCAGCCTACCACGGGCTCAGTCACCACCGCGGGGGGTGATCCTCTATTCTTCACCGCCCTTCTTTTCGATCTCCAAAATGAGTCAGGTACTGATGCCGACCAAATTGCTTGCCATTGATCTGGACGGCACCCTACTCACCCGTGAGGGGGTGTCTCGGGGAGATCGCCAAGCGATCGAGCGAGCGCGGGACGCGGGCATCGAAATCGTCGTGGCGACCGGTCGAGCGTGGTCGGAATCGCTTGAGGCGTTGCGGGCCATCGATGCCACCGGGGTCATGATCGCGGCCGGAGGTGCGATCCTCCATGACGCGAGGACCGGCCAGACCCTCGAACGCAGCGTCGTGCATCCGGAGGTCATCGAGTCGGTGACTCAAAGTCTGCGTCGGCATGGTCATGTGGTCCACCTACTTCAGGATGCATCTCGGGCGGGATGTGACTACTGGATGATCGGGAACGATCCGGTGAGTGAGGCCACGCGATGGTGGTTTGAACGGCATGGGGTCAAGGCTCGATGGGTGGAGACCATGAGTCAGGTCGATTCCCTTGAGAACACCGTGCGAGTGGGCACCACGGCACTTGGTTCGGAGCTCGCCAACATCGTTGATGAGATTCGACAGGATCTTGGAGATCGAGTCGTCCTCCAGTCTTGGAGTGCGGTTGTCGAGTCCGAAATTAGCGGCGGCAGCGTCCACCTCCTTGAAGCCTTTGATCCAACCGTCGATAAATGGACCTTGCTAAGCTCATTGGCCCGAAGCCGAGGTATTCCCATCAACGCGGTTGCCGCGATTGGCGATGGCCTGAACGATGTCGGGATGATCCGGGGGGCGGGCATCGGTATCGCCATGGCGGGATCCGATGAACGGGTGGTTGCGGTGTCGAATCGCCGTACCGGTCCACTCGGATCGGGCGTGGGCGACGCCATCAACCGGCTCCTCGACGAGGAATGAAGCGGGTTCTTCCGGACTCGTGGTGATTCAGTCACCAGCAAGCCTCTCCAGACTCGTACAATCGCCGCGTGCTCGACGCTTCAAGACGCTCACCGATTGTCGACGCCGAGGTATTCGGTCGCGCCGAAGGGCGCGAACTCATGGATGCCGCGGCGGTGGTCCTAAAAGGCGGGCTGGAGTCGGAGGTCGATGTCGCCGGACTGCTGGTGGACGTCGGAGGTGCCTTCGATCGTCTGCTCGCCGCCGCGACGCGGGCGGGCGGGCGCGACTTCCGTGAAGCGGGCCGACAAGCCGGTGGGCGACATGCTGGATATTCACCTCAACGGCGAGCATGTGCTGGTCGACCGCCCCCTCCCCCGTGTGCCCGAATTCGGACCGATGGGCCTGCAGGCCCACGGCTCCGGGATTCAGTTCGCCAACAACTTCGTGCGGCCGATCACCAATGGGGAATGATCGCGGCTGAGGCCGCGTCGTTCTGAACATGACGACGCCCGCTTCGAGCTCGAAGCGGGCGTCGTCGTCGAACGGATGGGACCATCCTGCGGGCGGTGATCAGCGACGCCGCCGACCTCCGATGAGGCCGAGTCCTGCGAGCGCCGCAAAGCCTCCCACGCCGGGCACCGCGGGTTGAGCCAGAACCTCGAGGCTCATGAACGTGGAACCGATCAATGTGCCGCCACTGGTGGGATCACCGCTAAAGACATTCATGGCGAAGTTGTAGACCCCTAGCTCGTTATAGTCGTAGTTCAGGCCATCCCAGAGGCCGGCATAGGCTGAGCCGTATGTCTCTTCCGAACTCTCCTGCATAAAGTCGTACGCGGTAGTCCAGACCTCCTGCCCTGCGAAGTCGCCAGCGTCGGTACCGATCGCCGCGGCGAGGGTGGTCGTTCCCCAGTTGCCGCCGCTCGGACCGTCGATGCGGAGGGCCATGTAGATGGAGTCCTCCGCGGGCAGCGCGCCGTCGACCGTCACGCTCCACTTGAAGCCCCAGCGACCCGATCCGGGAAGGCCACTCGGATTCCCCGACTGATCTGCACCCGCGTAGGCGTAGAAACTGTCCACGCCGTTGTTGGTGACCGGCCCGTTGGCGCCGCTGTAGTACTGCTGGGCGCTGAGCCCCATGGTGAGCCAACTGTCGGATCCGCCGGACCCGATGTTGTAGTTGTCGAATACGAAGTTTGTGTTGGAGTTGCCGGAGCCGGCGTTGAAGCCGATCTCGGTGGAGCCACCGGCACCGTCCGGGTAGGCCAGGGTGCCGAACGAGCTTCCTCCCGGTGCGGCAAGCACTGGTGCGGTCACGGCGAGCGCCGCCGTGGTCATCATCATGAGTCTCTTATGCATATCTAAACTTCCTCTTTCTGGCGGCGTCACGTGGAACGCTTCAGCCGTGGGTAAACAGGACTGCCAACGGAAGGCCGCCCGTACACGTCAGTTTAATCGAGTCTAGAGGCCAGTCAACACAATTCCGACGCAACCCCAGTATCTTCCGATGCCTGAATACGCCGTTCCGCCGCCACAAACCGCCACAAACCGCCACAAACCGCCACAAACCGCCACAAACCGCCTGTGTCCGCCCTTTCCTCCGTGGGGGACGCGATCGACCGAATCCTCGACGAGGAATGAAGCGGGTTCTTCCGGACTCGTGGTGATTCAGTCACCAGCAAGCCTCTCCAGACTCGTACAATCGCCCCGTGCTCGACGCTTCAAGACGCTCACCGATTGTCGACGCCGAGGTATTCGGTCGCGCCGAGGGGCGCGAACTCATGGATGCCGCGGCCGTGGTTCTCAAGGGCGGGCTGGAGTCAGAAATCGATGTTGCCGGGCTGCTGGTAGACGTCGGCGGGGCCTTCGATCGCCTGCTTGCGGCGGCGGAAGATCCAGTGATTGCACGGGTCCTGCATCGTCATCGATTCGCCTTTCTAGCGCGAAGAAGCCCTGAGCGTCGTCTGGTTGAAGCCGGGCGGCTCGCGATTCGCGGCGCGGCCCTCGCGGTGGTCGATACTCGCGAGATCCCGCGAGCAGTTTCCGCGATTGGGAGAGGCGGGGACGCGGCTCGGCGCGGGCTGGTGGTGATCGCGATCGATGATCCCGAGAGGGCTTCCGGGACGCCAGCGCGATCACTCTTTGCGGGGCTGGATATTCCGGTGTTGGAAGTTGGGGATCTTGACGACCTCCGACTGAAGATTGAATATGCCGCGAGACTGGCCGATGCGTCGGAGGGGCCTGCGGCGATCATCATCGACGCCTCACTTTTCCGCGTGGCGGTGACGATTCCTGTTCGCGCCAACCGGGTGTTTGAAACCGTGGACACCGCCGCCGCGCTTCGGCGACGACGGGGCCCTCGATTCGCCGTCGATGAAAATCTCGGTCGACTGGGGCGTCGTCTCGAACTCGACGTTGCGGTCGCGATGCCGAGCCCGGGTGAACGAGAGACGTTGGGCATCATTGCGACCGGCCTTGCGTCGACGTCGGTGCGGCACGTCCTCGAAGAGACCAGGCTCACCGGTCGAATTCCCACGGTCTATGTCGGGTTGGTTCACCCGCTTGATCCTGCGTTAATCGAGCGACTGCTTACGCGAAGTCAAAAGGTATTGGTGGTCGAAACCCGTCCGGGACTGCTCGCCGCCCCGGTCATCGAAATCGCTGAGCGACTCCGCCGTCGCGGGGAAACGGTGGCGCAGGTCGCATGGCGTCAGATCCCGGGGCCGGGGGATTCAGTGCTCGAGCGTGGCGATGCCGGTCGTCCCTCAACGCTGGTCGACAAACTTCGAGACCTGCTCCTTGAGATGCGACCCACGCTGGAATTTGCCAATCGCGAGCGGGGGGAGATCGTCGACGATGATGAGTGGCCGGCGATTCCACCTCGACCCGGTCAAGTCGGGCGGGGCGTGCTTCAGTCGGTGAGAAGGGCGGCGGTCTCTGCAGATCGGATCCTTCGTCGCATCGAGGACGACAACATCGAGCCGATCGCGTTGGCGATCAACGGCCGACCTCCTGCGGTTTTTTCGGGTCGGGTGATCGCCGTCGAGATCGTCGAACGCCGTCGGCTTCTTGAAGAAGCAGTGCTCCTTGCGGCGGGTCGGGATGGCGGGCGTCCCTGGGTCACCCTCATCGCAGATGAGGGTTGGAACGACGATCTGGATGCGGCTCGCCTGCTCACCGCGGCGATTCCGACCGCCGAAGAAAACCCTGCGCAGGTTGAAATCGTGGAGATCGAAGACGAAGCTTCTTTGCGACGACGGATCGAGGATGCGGCTCGATCATCATTTCCTTCGCTCTTGGTGATTCGAAGGCGGGAAATCGCCTTGGTCCGAGATCCAGACGAGATTGATCGTCTGGGATATGCGCCATTGGTCCGAGTGAAGACGCGGATCGATGATGCCTGCGGCGTGCGGCCTTCCGGCGAACCGACCGTTGATCCCACCCTTCCGAGTCCTGATGACGTGACCGCTCGATACCGATTTGAACCAATTCGGAGTCGACTCAAGCGGTCTTTCGTCCTGAGGGTTGGTCGCCTCCTTGAAATCTCAGAACTCGTTCGCCAACGCAATCCACTTCCCGCCGTGCCCGTCCCTCCAGATCTCGGAATCGCGGTCCCGACACCTCGTCACCGAGGAAGTGGGCGATGGCGGGTTCATATTGCGGGGGTTCGAGGCACGTCGCCGGGGGGCGCGGGGAGTCTCATCTCGCTCGCGGGACGGAATATGGGGTTCGATGTTCGGCTGGCGTCGCTTCCCCAGCCGCTGGCCCCGGGGCGAAGCGCGTGGACGCAGGTCCTCTTCACACGTCCAATGCGAGAGAATGCCGCGGACACGCTGGTGCCGTCCATTCCTTATGGCGAAGCCGACGTTCTCATTGGCGTTGATCCGCTCGAAACACTGCGAGCGCTGGTCTCCGATCCGATGCTGCAGATCGCCACGCCCGGTGTGACTTCGATCATTGCCAATACCGAATTGGCGGCGGAGGAAGGGACGGCGCCCTCTGAATTTTCCGCGATGCTCGAGATCGAGGCGGAACGCCGATGCGGAACGCCCACAGATCGGGTGGAGGGATTCTCGAAGCAGGTTCTCCAACAGTTTGGAAATCGTCGATTACTGGATGTTGTTCTGGTGGGGGTCGCTTACCAGCGTGGTCTCATCCCAGTATCCCTTGCGGCGATCACCGATGCGGCGCAGCAACTGGAACGGGTTGGGTTTGGCCGAAGCGGAGAGGCCTTTCGGTTTGGTCGACTGCTGGCCTCCCGACCGGTCGAAAATCGCGGGTCCAAGTCACCCGGAATCGAGCCGATTGGGCGTCGTCGACGTGAGATCGTCTTGGAGACCCGCCTTCATCGGGGCGTGACTTCTGCCGTCTGGCTCGACCAGCGCATTGGGCGACTTGTGGAGACCATCCCGGGATTGCTCGAGACCGAAGCAGGCCGTATCGCATTCGATGATGTCCAGCTCGCCGTCGCCAGTCTCTCCCGGCGTGGTGGGAAACCATTGGTCGACGAATATCTTCACCGCATCGAACGGCTCTATCTCGCGGACCGCGGGGAGACCGGACGGGAACTCACGCGACTCGCAGTCCTGCCGCTCGGCGAAGCCATGCTCGCCCGGGATCTCTTCGCGCTGGCGGTGGCGGCGACGAGTCTCGACCATCGTCGTCGACTGCGACGAAGACTCGGGGTCCGACGAGCGCGAGGAGATCGGTTGGAGCGGATCTATCAGGTTCGAATCGATTTAGTCGCCTTTGAGCGGCGAATTCGGGCGGAGATTCCGGTCCGTGACTGGGTGCTCCCGATCCTGGCCCGGATCGGACGGTTCATTCCCGAAAAACGTCGAGGGGATCGCGAATCAAGAGCGAGGCGACTTGCGATTGAGTCAGGGATCGATCGTGCGATCACGCAGAGCGGGGACTCGGAAGCCTACCGGCGATGGTGCAAGGTTCTTCGATCCTGGCATGATCTCGCCTCCGACGGACGACTTCACGAGACGCCCGTTTCGGTGCTCGCGTCGGCGGGAGATTCCAAGGCCGCGGGCGGAATCAGTCCTGAATGACAGGGTCGGAGCCCGACGTGCGTCGTTCGTGGCGGAGTTGCCCGCAGGCGGCGGCGATGTCACGGCCTCGGCTCGCCCGGATGTGGGCATTCACTCCTCGCTGCCGGAGTTCTTCTTGGAATCGTCGAACGTCCTCGGTGGCCGGTCGGCGGAAGGGAAGTCCTGCCACCTCGTTGTACCGAATCAGGTTGATGTTGCATCTCAAGGACTTGGCGTGCGATGCCAACTCTCGGGCGTGCTCGACCCCGTCATTGAATCCACCGAGCAGGATGTACTCGATGGTGATTTCTCGACCGGACCTCTTGAAATACTCTCGGCAGGAGTCGAGAAGCTCTGAGACCGTTGAGTACTGTGCCCAAGGGATAATTTCTCGACGAAGTTCGTCGTTTGGCGCGTGAAGGCTCAAGGCGAGGGTCACCGGGAGGTCGAAGGTCGCGAAGCGACGGATCGCGGCGGGAAGCCCGACGGTCGAGACGGTGATCCGACGGGCGGAGATGCCGAGTCCCCACGGGGCGTGAATGGTCCGGATCGCGTCGGTCACTGCGGAGAAGTTGGCCAGCGGTTCGCCCATCCCCATGAAGACCAAGTTGCTGAGTCGCTTCCCGCCGGGAAGACGACCGAGTCGCCAGGCTTGCTCAACGATTCTTCCGCGGGAGAGGTTGCCATCGAGTCCACCGAGACCGCTGGCGCAGAAGCGGCAACCGACCGGGCAACCCACTTGGCTCGAAATGCAACCGGTGCGGCGGCTTTCGGTCGGGATCATCACGCATTCAGTTTGCCACGATGGCTCGTTATTCAGGACCGAAAGCGAGCCTTGGCTCGGGCCGTCGTCAGGATCGGGCCACCCGAGGAGGATTTTGCTGGTGCCATCGGATGCGATCGGATGCGCGAGCTCAACCCCTTCTCCAAAGCGAAGATATTCTGAGAGGAGCCTTCGGCCTCGCTTCGACACGTCGGACATCGCAGCCGGATCCAGAACGCCGCGCTCGTAGACCCACTTCAGGACCTGATCGCCAAGGAATTTGGGGAGGTCATGTTCGACGGCCCACGCCCGCATCGATTCGGGATCGTGGTCGAAGATGCTCGGTCTTTCCACCACCCGGGTGACGGCGTCTTCACTTTTGGAATTTTTTTGGGTCTGATCGATCAATTTGACGCGCCAATCGTGAGGTCAACCGTTCGATGGCGGACGCCTTTGGCGTCGAGAATTCGGTCTAGTTCGCCCGCGTTGTCGACGGTGATTTTCCGATCCTTGGGATCCAGCCCCCGGGCGCGCATGAGTTGCTTAAGCGAACCGGGCAGTCCAAAGATGATCGACTCGCGATCGATGTCTCGTTGTTCGACCTCGCCACCGAAACGATCGATGAGATAGAGCACGAGATCATTGACCAAGTCCTCCGGTGCACTGGCACCGGCGGTGATGAGTACCGTTTCGACCCCCTCAAACCACTCATCTTGTAGTTCGCTTCGATCATCGATCAGCTTTGCCGGTGTCCCGACGTTTTCGGAAATCTCCGTCAATCGGACGCTGTTGGAACTATTCTGACTCCCAATCACCAGTGCCAGATCGCAGTCAGGGGCGATCGCTCGGACCGCGGCCTGTCGATTGGTCGTGGCGTAGCAGATGTCCTCGCTCGGCGGTGCCTTGATGTTGGGGATCGCTTTCTTTAACCCCGAAATAATGCGGCCGGCATCGTCGGTGGAGAGCGTCGTTTGGGTGAGGTAGATCAACTTCTCAGGATCGTCGATTTTAAGATTTGGAATATCCGCGAGCGTTTCCACAATCTGGATCGCCTCAGGTGCTTCGCCCCGGGTGCCGATCACCTCTTGATGGTCCGCATGGCCGATCAGAAGGATCTGCCAGCCACGCTTGGCATATCGGATGGCCTCCGCATGCACTTTGGTCACCAGCGGGCAGGTGGCGTCGATGGAGACCAGTTTTCGTGTGGCAGCCTGCTCCCGGATCTCCGGGCTGACGCCATGCGCACTGAAGACGACGACGGCGTCTTCCGGCGCCTGCTCGATTGATTCGATAAAGAGAATGCCTTGGGCTCGGAAACGGTCCACGACGTGTCGGTTGTGGACGATCTCGTGATAGACGCAGATCGTCTCATCCGGGAAGAGTTCCAAGAGTTCGTCGATGACGGCGATCGCCATGTTGACGCCGGCACAGAAGCCGCGGGGATTCGCGAGGATCAGTTTCATGGTTTCGACTCGAACGGGAGAGAGATCCGGATGAAACGGAATCGCTCAATGATAGCAGTCCGACCCCAGATCACCGCAATTTGACGTGTCCAACCGCCCCGTATTCGGTATTGAGGGCCCGCGAAGGCATCGAACCCGGCTACACTCGTGAATCGACGGCATTTCCGTCGGGAACCCGCAGATGCCCGACCGACGCATTCACGAAGATCTCCTTCTCAACGGCCCCGACGCAGATCCGTCGTCGTGGTCGGCGACCACCGTGGCTGCGGCTCGTGAGCAGGCCCGCCGTCTGGCATTGTCCCATCGCGAGAATTTCTCGGTACTGACCCGTCTCGTTCCCGCCGATGTGCGTGATGATTTTGCCGCGGTCTATGCGTTCTGCCGAACTGCCGACGACCTCAGTGATGAGATGGGTGATCCCCGTCGTTCGCTCGAACTTCTGGACTGGTGGAAATCGGAAGTTGATGCGGCCTGGGATGGAAATCCGAGGCACTGGGTCTTTCGAGCCCTGCAACCGACCATTGAGCGTTTTGATTTGGAGCAAGGGCCGTTCCTCGACCTCATCTCCGCGTTTGAGCAGGATCAGACCGTGACGCGATACGAGACTTGGGATCAATTAATCGACTATTGCCGGCGGAGTGCGGATCCGGTTGGTCGACTGGTGCTCAAACTTCTTGATGAACCGGGATCGCCGGCGCAATTGGAACGATCTGATGCGATTTGCACCGCGCTTCAATTGACCAATCACTGGCAGGATCTTCGCCGCGATCTCCTTGACCGAGATCGCATCTACATCCCCAAGGAGATGATCGAGATCGAGGACTTCGAGAATCGCTTCCGCACCACGGCGATACAAGGCTGGTCGTCGGATGCGACGTTCCTTGAGGAATCACGGGGGGTGGTGCGGGCTTGCGTGGATCGAACCTGGCCGTTGTATTCGTTCGGTTCGGAACTGCCGGGGCTGCTCGGACCTCGAGCGGCTCCGGTCATCGAGGTGCTCGGTGGTGGGGGCGCGAGTTTGTTGCGACGGATCGAAGACTGGGACTATGAAACGACGGTCAATCGACCAACCATCGGACCGATGCAAAAGCTCATCATCCTCGCCAGAGCTTGGCTGACGACCCGAGGTTCACGGCAGACGGCGCCACTCCAAAGGAAGCCATCATGCTGATGGCGGATTCTCAACTTGCCGAGGCCTACGCAGACTGCGGCCGCATTGTCCGGCTGCGGGCGAGGAATTTCTGGTACGGATTACGGCTCACGCCGGAGCCTCGGCGCTCGGCGTTGTATGCGATCTATGCGTGGATGCGAATGGCGGATGATCTGGCGGACGAGCCTCGCTTGGAGATCGAGGCGCGACGGTCCGGCCTGCGGGCGTTTCGATCCAAAACTCGGGCGGCATTTGGGGGCGAGATCGCTGGGCCGGAACCATTGTGGCGGGCATTCTCCGACACCATCAACCGCTACGCACTGTCGATTGGTCCATTCGAGTCGATGATCGAGGGGCAGGAATCAGATCTCGTCTGGAGTCGGTGTCCGGATCGAGCGACGCTTGAGCAATTCTGTTGGCAGGTTGCCTCGACGGTGGGGCTGATTTGCGTCCAGGTCTGGGGTACCGATGCCGATCCGGCGATTGAACAGATGGCAGTGGATCGCGGAAAGGCCCTTCAGTTGACCAACATCCTTCGGGATCTCCGTGAGGATCACGAGCGTGATCGGGTGTACCTGCCAGCCGACGAACTCGCGGCCGAGGGGCTCTCGATCGAAGATCTGCTGGCGTGGCGGGACCCGGCTCGATGCCGACGGTTCCTCGATGCCCAGATCGAGCACGCCGCCGCATTTTATCGTCGCTCGAGTGAGCTCGACCAACACATTTCCAGCGAGTGTCGGGCGACCAGTTGGGCGATGACGGAGATCTATCGAGGTTTGCTCGAACGCATCGCCAGTGATCCCCGTCGAGTCGTGAAGGAACGAGTGCGATTGGGGTCGATTCGGAAGATGTCGATCGCGTGGCGAGCGAAACGGCTCTCCCGGAGTGTTGTCTCATGAGGCGTGCAATCGTCATCGGTGGTGGGGTCGCGGGAATCGCGGCGGCGATTCGGCTTGCGGAAGCTGGATGGAAACCCATTCTGCTGGAGACTCGAGGGAAACTGGGGGGCCGCGCGACCAGCTTTGATGATCCCCGGTCAGGACGGGTACTCGACAACTGCCAACACGTGGTGATGGGCTGTTGTTCGAACATTCTGGATCTCTATCAGCGGCTCGGTGTCGCAGACCAAATCGAATGGCATCCTGAAACCTGGTGGGCGAACCCGCCTCGCCGTCCCGATCGGCTCCGCGCCTCACCATTGCCGGCGCCAGGTCAGTTCGGCCCGGCATTCCTGAGGATGAGGCTCCTCTCGACGGACACCAAGATCCTGATTGGGCAGGCGATGCTGCGTCTGATTCGAATGGGGTTCGCAGGGCGAATGGACTGGGCGAATCGACCGTTTGCGGACTTTCTGACCGAGACCGGACAGTCTGAAGATGCACGCCGGCTTTTCTGGGATCCAGTGGTCATCAGCGCCTGTAATCTCCCTTGCCACGAGGTGGCGGGTAATCATGCCATGCAGGTCTTTCAAGAGAGTTTTCTGGCCGGTGGCTGGCAGGCGACGATGGGCCTTGCAACCTGCGATCTCCGATCGCTCTACGATCCCGCGGCGGCAGTCCTCGAGGCCGCCGGCGGCGAGATTCGACTGGGAAGTAGTGTGCGGGGAATTGCCTTCGATGGCATTCGCGCCAACGGTGTGGTCACCGACGATGGGCTCATCTCGGCCGCCGCAATCGTCAGCACCGTCCCTCCCGAGCGGCTTGCGAAAATCGTCTCGCGTCCAATGAAGGCTGCTGACCCCAGGTTGGCGAATCTCCACCGATTCGAGCACAGTCCGATTCTTGGCGTGCATCTGTTCTTTGAGTCACCCGTGCTCGTAGACGATGCCCGTACCTATCCGCATCTCGTCCTTGCGGGCCGGGAGACGCACTGGTTCTTCAACAAGGGCCGGGATGAATCAGGTCTGTATCACGTGCACGCGGTCATCAGTGCTGCCGACGGCTGGATGGACCTCGATGAGTCGGCCATGACCGCTCGGGTACTCGAGGATCTGCACTGGGCAATGCCGGCGAGTCGGGGGCTGATACCGGTCGAGGTCCGAAGCGTCAAAGAGAAACGAGCGACGTTCCGAGCCTGCCCCGGAATCGACTCAATTCGTCCATCAGCGAGATCAGGTGGCGTGGGCATTCCGAATCTTTTTCTCGGTGGTGATTGGTGTGATACCGGCTGGCCAGCCACCATGGAAGGTGCCGCGCGGAGTGGTTACGCGGCGGCGGCGGCCGTCTCCGGCGTCGGTGGCGTGATCCGTGACGTTCCGCCGGGGCCGATCGCTCGTTGGATGGGCCTTCGATGAGTGCCGATGGGCGTGTGACGGAGCCCGACCCAGAAGAACTAACTCGACGGGTCCTCGCGCGGTGTCGCGATCTCGATTTCGCGCTCGCGGGAGTCTGTGACGCGCTCCCCACCTCGCACGAAGAACACGTTCGAAACTGGATCGCTTCAGGTCAGCACGGCTCCATGGACTATCTCCAGCGACGCATCGAGGAACGGCTGGCCCCCGAGACCTATGTGCCCGGGGCGACCTCGATCATCATGGTGGCCGATCGATACCACGATGGCCGTCGAGATCGGGTCGATCCTTCTACAGCCCCGCGGGGACGCATCGCCCGATACGCCCGCGGTCGCGACTATCACAAAGCCATGAAGCGTCGTCTGGTTCGACTCGCCCGCGAACTCGGGGAACTTCTGCCAAACCATCACTTTCGACCGTGCGTTGATACGGCGCCGCTGCTCGAACGCGAACACGCCATGCGGGCGGGGCTGGGGCTGGTTGGTAAGCACTCGTTGCTGCTCGAACCGGGGGTGGGAAGCTGGATGCTTCTTGGTGGGATCGTCTCGACCGCGAAACTGACGCCGACCCCGCCGAGTTCGGACCGGGCCGATCCTTGTGGTACCTGCTCACGGTGTATTGACGCCTGTCCGACCGACGCCATCACACCGTTCTCGGTCGACGCGACCCGATGCCTCGCGTACACCACGATCGAGCATCGGGGCGAGATCGAGCCAGCATTGGAAACTTCCACCGGGGACTGGCTCTTCGGATGCGATATCTGTCAGGAGGTCTGCCCGCATGCCAGTCGCAAGAAACGACGGGGGGCTTTGCCAATCCACCCCGACTACGCGGAGCGGCACTCGGGTTTTGACCTCCTTGGAGTTCTCGGTTGGAGCGACTCATCGCGTCAAGAGGTGCTCGAAGGCACCGCCGCGAAACGAGCCGCGTTAGGCATGTGGAAACGGAACGCCTTGGTGTGTGCCGGAAACATTTTGCGAGAACAACCCAAAGCACCAGGGCATGCGGCGTTGCTCGATCGTATTCAGGAACTTGCCGGTGATTCCCATGAAGACGCCGCAGTCCGGGGGACTGCGGCGCGGGTATTGGATCGCTTGTCAATGTCGAACGCCGTCTGACGAGACTCAGGGGCGTCGGCCGCCACCGCCTGGTCCGCCCATCATGCTTTGGGCGAGTGATTCCTGGAGGGCTGCCATCACGGCATCGGCGGAGTCGAAGTCTCCGGCGTAGACCTTCTTAACCATGGCATCGATCGTCGCGGACATGCCGGCCATCATCCGGTCCATCATTGGACCGGCCATGGCGACCATCATCTCGATCTGAGGATCAGCCTTGAGGGTGGCATCGAGGTCCACGAACCAGCCGTTCGCGCCTTTACTGACCATGATTTTCTGGCCATCTTCTGACTTGAGGGTTCCGGTATCACCCGTCACCGAGTCGACGGTGAAGGTGGAGGAGAGGGGGCCATCAGCCATTCCCTCTGAAGACTTCATCGCGGTCGCAGTCGCCGCCTCACCGAATCTGGTGTCCATGGCGGCGATCAGGCCATTCAGGAGATTGCCTTGGGCGGTGAACATTTTCTTGAGCTGCTGCGCCGTTTCTGACTTGGCGACCAGTGCGGCATTGAGTCGATCGGCAGCGTCCGCGTTGGCCGGTGGATTGCTGAGAAACTTGGCGATCGCCCCCGGGGTTCCGAATCCGGAGCCGGAAGCGTTCGAGCGGCCACTCGAACGGCTGCTCGAGCGGGTCGCCGCTTCTCGGGTGGTACTTCGTTCGATGCGTGCGGCGTCCGACATGGAAACGAGATCGCCACCCTTGACGCCCTCGATCGCTCGCTGGATTTGTTGCACGATCTTCGCGTCGGTTGCATCCTTGGCCTGCACGCCGTTCAGGGCATCGAGACCCTTCTGCATCGAGGCGGCAGCCTCCAAAAGAAACGTATCGCGTGAAGCGATCGTCGATTCGAGCTTGGTTTTGAGGGCCTCGTTGTCCGGAATGACGCCGGAGGCAGCCACGCGAGCGATCACGTCGGCCCGCCGATTCTGCATCGTCGCAGCCTCCCAAGCGGCTCTTCCTTTACCGAATTCAGCGTTGGCGATTGCTCTGGATCCGCTGGCGGTTTCGGACTTGCTTCCACCGTTCTTCAATTGCCGGCCGCTGTTGACTGCGGAGTCAAAGTCGCGGATCGATGCTTCGAAGCGAGGCAGGATCTGCTCGTCTTCCATTGAATTTAACTTGGAGAGCGACGCAGAGATGGTTTGAGCGAGTTCTTCAAGGCCGGATCGAACCTCGCTGGCATAGGTCATCGCCGCGTCCTGTCGGCGTTCCGCATTCTTTCGTGCGGATCGGGCGCTCTCTAAAATGTCGTTCTGGCCGTTGCGTTGGGATTCCGTAACGCGGACCATCGGTTCGTGTGTCTGTACGGCGATGTCGTCACGGGCGGCCGCAATTCGATGGCCTCGGGCCTGTTGTCGAAGATCAATCGACGCGTTGATGTCATCGAGACCATCCAACGGACCGGCGTCGACGCCTGATCGACCGCGTTCACCAGCGGTCGATTCCAACGCCGTAGCGCGGGAAATTCGCGAGTCTCGCTGCCCTTTGGACTGATCAATTTGCTCGTTGAGCATGTCGAGTTGGTCTTCGGTCGCCGCGATTCGGGACCGGGCGCTGGCGAGGCTCGACTCGATGACGAGATTGGCCGCAGAATTGTCCATTGACTCGGCGGCCATCGCGGCGGACTGGAGCAGCTCGGCATCCGAAGCAAGCGATCGGACGATCATTCGGAGTGCTTGCGCAGAGGATTCCATACGGACGGCTTCGTCGAATTCGAATGCCCCGGCAGCCGACCGAATGTTGGCCGCAAGATTCGCGGCAGACCTGACATCGGAGGTCTGGCCGATGGTGTCTGCTCGCGTTGCGATCCTTCGGAGTTCTTCCGCGGAATCGTCAGACGAGCCGCGTTCTTCGCGGATGACTGGCCGTTCACGGAGCACCGCGGCGTAATCGGCATTGATCTTGGCAATGGTGTCGTTCCCGGTGTCCGAACTTTCTCCGCATCCGGTCAAGCCGGCGATGAGGAGGAGGGAGAGGGGAAGCATGATGAGGCTCGGCCGTGGCTGCATGGTCGTCGTCGTCTCCGTCTTCTGAACGGTCCTTGGTGGCAATCGGATCTCGATCCGACCGCAGAGGCTGAACCGGGATTGTAGCGGTTATCCCGAGGCTCGATCAGCGATCAGCGTGATCCGGACTGTCAGCGGCCACGGCGGTCATCGGGCGAGTCGGCCGACTGAGGTGTGGGGAGATCCGGCGTGGAGATGAGTGGAGCCTCGTAATCGACCGGATAGCGGGACCGCGGTCGATACATACTGTTCATCCAGCCGAAGGCGTCGCGAAGGAGCCTCGGATTGCCTTTGCTAAAGACCGGGGACCATCCTTTGACGTCGGGATGAGGGAATCGAGCTTCATTCTTGGGGAGGCCGTACTGGATCAACAAGGAGCGGCCTGGATCGAGATAGTCCACCAGAGGCATTTCCAACTCGTTCCAGCGTTCCAGAATCAGGAGATTGGTGTAGCGAACGCGCTCGCTCTTGGCATTTCGCCGGTGGAGGAAGAATCGCCCGCCATCCAGACCGCCGTGGCATCGGCTCGTGGCACAATTCGGGATCAACCACGCGTCGTGAACCCGCTGGCGAAAGAGGTTGAGTGCGGGAGGCTCCGACTTCACTTCGATCCGGGAGTACAGGTCACGAGCCTTGAGTTTGAACATGAGGTCGACGATTTCCGCCGAATCGGCTCGGAAGAGCGCCGTGCGGCCACCGCTGTCCGCAGGAATCAGCGGACTGGCGCCGTATCGCTCCAGAATCTCGCGAATGGTGTCCGGAGAAATATGCAGCCGCGGTGGCTTGCGAAAATCAATCTCATAGACCCGGACGATGTTCACGTCATCCGTGGAAATGATCTCCTGCGGCAGCAAATCTCGAAGGTCCACCGGGCCGGTCGAACGATCATCGGGTCTGGTTCGTCCGTCGAGCGGGGAGGGTGACGTGGACGCTCCGGAGTCGGTCTCCAGGAGAAGTTGGGCCTCAACCAGTTTTAGAAGTTGAACGGCTCGCGGGAGTTTCGACTTGGCAACGATCTCAATGAGTTCGGCGCGGGCGAGTTGATACGCCTCCTCGTCGAAGAGCCAAGACGCGAGTTCAAAACGCCGGGTGTATTGATCCGGCTCGATCATCTCTTGGAATCTTTGGTACTTCTCTTCGAGCGTGAGATCGAGTCGGGTTTGGACGACGCTCGCTCGGGGAAGCCTGGTTGTGACGCCTTCGATTCGAATTTCCACTTCGTCGAAATCATCTTTGACGAGTTGGCCGCTGAGCAAGGTGCCGTCACGAAGTTCGACCATTCCCGGTCGGGCCGCCTGAATATCGTTGAGTCGAATGATCCGATAGAGCCGATTCTTCGGAAAGCTCCGGATCGTCCCATCTACATCTCGAATGGTGAGGAGGTCATGATCTTCCTCGACGATGAACCCGCCCAGTTCCTCATATCGGTCAACCCAGAGGTAGACCCGCGTCGGGACGGGCGGCGAGTCTGCGGGCGCTGCGTCCGTCGCCTCGGCGTCTTGCTCAGCCGGCGGCGTCTTGGCAGCATCCTCGCTTGGACCGGCCGCAGGCTCGATCGACGGGGGGTCGTCTGCCAATGCCGGCGATGCAGGCAGGAAGGCCAGACTCATGGCAATCAGGGCTGAGATGACGGTGGCCAGGGCCACACGAACCAGAGGGAGGCGCATCTGGACAGTTTCGCCGCCAGACCCGCTCCCTGCAAGGAACGAATAAAAAACCCCCCGCGAAGCCTGCGGGGCGCGGTAGTCTCCGAACCCGAGCGTCATTGGCGGCGGACCGGAGGGACGGGGGCGGCCTGCCGCCCGAGGATGATGGAAGGTCAAATGAGGCGTCTCTTGCATGCGTTTGGTCGCGGTGGCGGGCGTTGATTGGTCGCCATGGATCGGAGACAAGGCCTCCGACATCTTCGGTGACATGTTCTTCAGGTGACTTAGTGTGATGAATCGAAATCAGGCTCGTTGACGAGCCGCGAAACTGATCTGAAAGGAAATGAATATGAAACTGGGCGTCATGGCAGCACTCTTTGCCGATCGAAGTCTCGAAGAGACATTGGCCTACTGTGCAGAAAGCGGTCTCGACGCGATCGAGATTCCGGTCGGGGCGTACCCCGGCTCCCCATTCTTCGATGCGGCCCGGGTACTCGGTTCCCCAAAGGAGCAAGATCGAATCAAATCAGCGCTCCGGGACCATGGGCTCGAACTTTCCGGACTGGCGGTTCACGGCAATCCGGTTCATCCGACTGCCCGTGCTGCCAAGGCGGATCACACCGCATTCGAACGGGCAGTCAAACTGGCGCCAAAGCTTGGTACCGATGTGGTCATCACGTTTAGCGGATGTCCCGGCGGTTCCAAGGCGGACCGAACGCCCAACTGGGTCACTTGCGCTTGGCCCAATGATTTTTCGGACATTTTGCAGTACCAGTGGGATGAGGTGCTTGTTCCTTACTGGTCGGCTCAGGCCAAGTTCTGTCGCAAGCATGGCGTTCGCGTGGCCTGGGAGGCTCATCCGGGATTCTGCGCCTACAACCCAGACACGCTCATCAGGCTCAGCGAGCGGTCGATGAAGGCGTCGGGATTGAAAGGCAAGCCGGTGCTCGGTGCCAATCTTGATCCTTCCCACTTCTTCTGGCAGGGAATCGACCCGATTGAGGCCGCTCGAGTGCTTGGAGAGGCGGGGCTACTTTTCTACGTCCACGCGAAGGACACTGAGCTCAACCCTCATCAGGGTCGAATCAATGGATACAACGACGCGCGACCCTACGCCGACCTTCAGAATCGTTCGTGGACTTTCCGCACTTGTGGTTGGGGTCATGGCCATGAGTTCTGGAAGCCCTTTGTGTCGATGCTTCGGATTCAGGGCTATGACCACGTCCTGTCAATCGAGCACGAAGATCCACTGATGTCGGTCGAGGAAGGCCTGCAGCGTGCCATTGAGTTCTTGACCGATGCCATCATCTTTGAGCCCCCGGCGGATCCTTGGTGGACCTGATCGGCGTGGTTTTCTCAGAGGCCAGTGGCGTTTCGGTTTTCAGGGTTCAAGTCGTCGGTTCCGACCGCTCATCGAATCCGGAGTTTTAAAAATGCTCAACCACAATTTTATCTCTCCTCGAATCTTGCTGGTGCGGGCGATCATCCTTTGGCTTCCATGCTTGGCCGTTGCGGCGACCACGCATCCCGAGGCCGGCCTCGGGACCGTTCATGAGGTTGAATCGGTCGTCGACAAAGTGGTTCTTTATCGCGACGTGGCGAGCATCGAGCAATTCGCAGAACTCAAGCTCGAGCCTGGAACCCATGAAGTGGTCTTCGCGGGCATTCCATCGGATGAGGTCTCGGTCGAGGCGATTCGAGCCTCGGTCCAGGCGCCTTGGCAGGTCCTGGGCGTGGACACCTCGATCAGGTCGGTGGGGGATGAACTCCGCGATCGGCCAGAAGTCGAAGTACGCCGGATCGCCCGCGAGGGACTCCGCCGAATTCAGTTGCAGAAGACCGGTGTCGAGGCAGATCTCGTCTTGCTGGGGATGGTCGGCGTCCGCGCGGCTTCTGATGCGGCGGGTCATGCGGGAACGGCGTCGCTTGATTTGGACTCCCTCCGTGCGCAATTCGAATTCATCCAAGCGCAACGGAGCTCGCTGCAGGAAGCGCTCTTGGTCATTGAGCAGTCGCTGCTGAAAGCCACGGAGGAGGTTCAACGCGCCGAGAAAGCCGTCAAGGCGATGACCCGGCCCGACGAGATCGTGGCACGGGTGAGGATCACGGCCGCGACCGGCGGCACAGCGCGGGTCTCGATTCGTTACCTCAGCCGAAATTCCGGATGGGATCCGGCCTATTCCGTTCGGAGCGATCCAGGGGCCGACACCATGGCCATCGAATATCAGGCGATGATCCGGCACAAGGCAGGCGCCGACTGGAGCAACATCGACCTCACGCTCTCGACGGCCATGCCATCTCGTCCAAGTGGGCCAAGTGAAATCATCCCAGTGTTCGTCGATCGAAGGCCGACCCGGACGAAGGCGAGCCAAGCCCTCGCGATGGACGACAACCAGAGTGACCAGAGAGTCTTCCGGAGTGCCGGAATCGATGCCGCGGTGAATTCTGCTGGCACTGCAGTAACGTATCGACTTCCCCAACGGGTGAGCATTCCATCTGATGCCTCTTCGGCGACCCGGCTTCGGATCGCAGAATTCGCAGCCCCGACGACCCGGGTTCTGGTGACCCGTCCGGTTGCAGACCCCGGGGTGTATCTTCGAGCCGATGCGGCGAACAACAGTGAGTACGTTCTTCTCGCGGGTGAGGCGGCATTATTCACCGGCGGTGAGTACCTTGGATCGACGCAACTCCAAGAAGTGCCCGCGGGTGGAAACTTTGAGGTCTGGTTTGGTATCGATCCATCGATCAGCGTCGTACGAGAGGTGCTCGGACGAGAGACTGAACGGACTGGTCTGCTCGGCGGTGGACGGCAGACCACGACGGACTACCGGATCGACCTGGCGAATCTGGCCGGCGAAAAAGTCGCGATCGAAGTTTGGGATCGTCGTCCGGTGAGTCGTCATGAAGACATCGACATCCGAGTGATGGATGTCTCGCCAGCCCTCGCGACGGATCAGGAATACCTTGAAACCGCCGCGATTCGTGGATTTCTCAAGTGGGACATCGAACTCGCGCCGGCGGGTACCGAGGCGGCGTCGGCATCGATCAAGTGGCAGACGCAAGTGAGTCGACCCAAGGACCTCGAGATCACACCGATACCGGAATGACGCCGCCCTGGCCACGCGGGCCATGCGGGTCATGAATCGAATTCATCACCCGACGCCGTGAGTCGTCGTGTCGATCATCGGTGGTCTTTGTCGCCGAAGAATCAAATCTGATGGCGCCGTCAATTCGCAAACGAAGTGCTCAGGAATCGTGAAGGAGCGCTCGGATGCCACCCCGGCCAAGCAGCCTGATGACCTCTGCTCGTTCTGGCAACGCCGACTCATCGATCGAGTCGAGAAGTTTGCGAAGTTCTGCGGACTTTCTCAGATATTGCAGGGCGAGTTGGGCAACCGCCTCCGGTTCCATGCCGTCGAGAAAATCAATGCCTTCCCGATAGACGATGCCCGATGCGAGTCGGTTTGCCATCATCCAATGCAGATAACGCTCAGGAAGTTTGGTCCAGACTCGTTCTCCGCCCGTTTCGAACAGGATCTTCGGGAGATGGTCGTGCACTAACTGTCGGGCATGCTCGAGATCTTCTTTGTTCCAACCAGCGATGGATGCGGCGATCGCCGGCGCGGCGGCGTTGATGATCCGACTTAAAGAGGTCGAAAGTTGGGGGAGGCTGGTCTCGGGATGACGCTGATGCTCGGTGATGAGCAGTTCGGCCTCGAGGCGGGCAAGCTCGCGAAGTTTCACGAGTACTTGGTCGACGTACACCGATTTGATCGCGAGGAATTCCTCTTCCTCAAGGACCATGCAGGCACAGATTTCGAAACTGGAACAGATCACGCCGCACTTGTTCGCAGAAGAATCTTTGATGATCACACAGCCGGCGTCGCCGAGTCGCTCTCGCGCTTCTGGCGTCAGAAACAGATTGGCACCTTCGGAGATAACCTTGGCACTGGGGGTGCCGTCGGCCTGGAGAAACTCCTGCCAGTTCCCCGCGTGAATCGTGGCGGGGCGACCACCCGCGGGAACGAATGCATCTGCCACCACGCGATTGTGAATGGTGTTTCGGAGCTGAGGGCCGTCTGGTTCGTCGACGCTATGCACCGAGCCACGTGGCCCGAGTTTCGATCGATCGTATGCAGCGATTGGAAGCGCCTGCTCAAAGAGCCGCATGAGTTCACTGGTGTTGAAACCGTCAGGATCTTCCGCGCAACCGGAACCGTCACCGATCGCGATGACCTTGGCGTTATCGCCGTAGTCGCGATGGAGAATACGGATCATATTCCCGGCGACGTCACCATCCGGACCCCCCGTAATCTTGACCGTGAACGGCTGCTTCCGTGGATCAATGCCCACCGATTGGAGTGCGACTTCTAAGAAGACGTTGACCCCTTCGCTGGTCACGCCGTAGACCTTGTGGTTGATTCCAGCCCCGGGCTTCGAACTCATAAAGGCGGTGGGGAGCGGGTAGCCGCGGAGATGGGCGCGGCGGACGATCCACTCAATGTGGTCCGGCGTGATGTTCTCGTCGGGGCCAAGATAGATGAGCTCATCGAGTCCGCTGCGGTCGACGACTTGGCTCCGGGTCTGCTCCTCAGGCGTGATGAGGTCGAGCAGGGAGTTCACGAAGGCCTTGACGCATCGGTCGACGCCCGAACCAGGTTCGAGAAGAATCGCCGCCTTGGCGCCACCTTCTGGAATGTCCTTGTTCTTGAGTTGCTGCGCGAACGAGAGGCCGTAGACCTCGTCGTAGAGACGCTCGGCTTCGCGGCCATGAAGTGCTTCGGTTCGCGGCATCACCACGCGGAGCCCGCCGCGAGCGATGTCCTGGAACCGGACGTGGAAGCCATCAAACCCACGACCGTGTACGAAGAAAACGCCGTAGGGGAGCGCCGGGCGGTTGTCGTTCCGGAGAAATTCGGGGTCGAGGCGGAGCGCGAGGCCAAACCGACCGTGGACGTGGTAGTTCGTGCGAAGGACATGGCGAACCGCATCGAGCATGCAGAGCAGTACCGTTCGGGATGTCTCACTCGACGCGGTCCGTTCGATCTCGGTCGTCAAGTCCTCCACGGCTTGATCGAATTGCTCGTCGCCCATCGGCCCACGGGGGTCGAATCGCTTCTTGAAGAGCAGCGCGATCGACATGGTCATGGTGATATTCGCCCACGCACAGCCCTTCACCCGATCGAGCGTGAACTCGAAGGGGGCCTTCGGATTGAGCACTTGATGGGCGAGATGCGAGAGACCCAGTGAGATCTCGGTCAGCCCGATGTGGAGTTGGGGATGCTTATTGACTAGGTCGAGTACGTCGTAATGCACCCATTTGACGCGAGTCAAATCCTTGCGAACCGTGTTCCAAAGGCTGCTCTCCGGATCGATGGCCTTTCCGTCAGGCCCTTGGACCACGAAGCCCACGTACGTCACGACGCCGTGGCACGGATCCTTGATGAGATCAAGGTACGCACGATTGATGCTCACCCCATGTCGGGCGAGCAAGAGGGCGCATCGTTCAAGCGAGGTACGGGTCCGGGCATTGCCGAAGACGACCGTGATTCGGCTTTCTAGCGGATTTGACTCAGGCTCAATCTCCACCAGCGTGCCGTCGGTCCCGGCGACCTGCTCGAAGAGTTGGTTGTGATGGGAGATGCGCAACGGCGTCAGAGTGTTGACGTAGTCTGAGGCGCAGTTCGCAAAGTGAACGCGAATCTGTTCCGGGGTCCAGTCGGGGCGTTCGGTCGCGGCATACTCGATGGTCGCTTCAAGCTTTTCACGTTGCTGAGAGTCCGTCTCGTCGAAGGGCTGGGGTTCACCAAATTCGAACGTATCGAGGACCATCCCACCGTCATGACTGGTGTGAACCTTCGCGGCGCGAAGCGAGAAATCCATGGGCAAGTTTTTCACGATGTCCGCGAGCACGCCGGTGCAATCCCCAGAGCGGATGGTCGTCCAGACCAAGCCGTTATCACTGGTCAGCGTCATATCGAGGGGACGGGCCGCAGACTGTGCTGCGACGATCGCCTTGAGATGGCTGAGTTGGGTGTGATGAGCCGTGTCTTGAAAATACATCCGCGGCATCTGTTCGAGAAAACGGGGGATCACCGATTCCGCGGTGTTCTGAAAACTCTGCACAAGTTCTGCGATCAATTGTTCGGGCTCGGCATGCCCATGTGGCGTCGGTGACTGATCGGAGAGGGCGGAAGTGGCCATCGGTGGAGTGTCCTTTTAGGTCAACCCGGAATCTTCCCGGCGAGGAATCGTCGGGGAAACGGAAAAGGCTACCCTGTACCCCTGCCATTACTCAAGGGATCGACGAGAACAACCTCCTTCTTTCGATGACTTCGCAGAATTCTTGCCACCTTCTCAATCAGCCGGAACCTCACGCCGCGATTGGAACTCGGACATGTTGGGCCTGACGATCGGCAATTTTGATGGTGTTCACCTCGGCCATCAGCGTCTTTTGGACGCTGGGAGGTCGGTTCTGGGTCATACCGGACGTTTGGTGGCCGTGACATTCGATCCTCCGCCTGCAGCGGTACTGGGGAAGCCCCTCCACCCACCGCTGATTTCCTTGGATCGACGTCGTGCCCTCCTTTTGCAGGCGGGCGCTGATGAGGTCCTGGTACTTGAGACGGACCGGGATCTCCTGTCGCTGGAGCCGAGTGCTTTTCTGGATCATCTTGAGGTATCCCTTGGGGCACCTCCATCTTGGGTAATCGAGGGGCCCGATTTTCGGTTTGGTCGCCGTCGCGAGGGAACCGTGGAGACGCTTCGGCAACTCGGGGCGATCCGAGGTTTCCAAGTGAAGGTGGAAGACGAATTGACCATTCCGCTTCAGGATGGGCAGTTGATGCCCGCTCGAAGTTCGGCGATTCGGCGACTCTTAGAGCTCGGCCGAGTCGAAGATGCCGCCCGCCTGCTCGGTGGACGGCACGTTCTTCGGGGGCGCGTGGTCAAGGGTGACCAACGTGGGCGAACCATCGGCATCCCGACGGCAAACTTGGACCTCGAAGGCGCCCTCCTTCCCGGAGACGGCGTGTACGCTGGCGTCGCGATCCTTCCGGATGGTTCCAGAAAAGCGGCGGCGGTCAGTATTGGCACCAAGCCAACTTTCAAGGAGACGGCTCGGGTGGCCGAGGTTCACCTGCTCGACTGGAGTGGCCAACTCGACGACTATGAATGGAGCCTCGATGCCGAGCTCCACCGGCGGCTCCGTGGTCAGTATCGCTATGACGATCTGTCCTCCTTTCAGGCGCAGCTCGATCGAGATCTCGCCGATGTTCGAGCGATCATCGGCAATCAGAGCGGTCGTTGATCCGCATGTCGCTCCCGTTTCTTTTTCCTTCGTTTTTCTCGTAAAGGCAATCCTGTGACCACACCCCGCGACGGACAAAACCCCGGACATCCTTGGGATGAACCCGGATTCTCGTACCAGTCCAACGTCTCCGTGGCCGACCTCGCGGCGACCCTCAAGGGCGCCGCATCGGTCCTGATCACCACGCATGAGAAGCCAGACGGTGATGCCCTCGGGACCAGCCTCGCATTGCATCGAGGCCTCCGCCAGATTGGAGTTCGAAGTTGGATCGTTCTGGCCGGGCCGTTGGATTCGAGTCTCCTTGCGATCACCGAGGACGACGACGACGTTCGCCGATTTGAGCAATGCGGAACCCCGGACGAAGGTGATGAGCCCGAATTGGTGGCCGTGGTCGATACCGGGGCCTGGACCCAATTGGACTCGATGAAAGACTGGCTCCGACCGAGGGTTGATCGAGTCATCGGCATCGATCATCACGCGCGGGGCGGATCGGTGGCGGGTCGTCGGGTGGTCGATACCGATTGTGCCTCGGCGACGCAGGCACTCGTACCGGTGTTAGATGCGATGGGCGTCGATCTGGCGCAGGGAGACGTTTCGACGCCGCTCTTCCTCGGACTTGCCACCGACACCGGTTGGTTTCGTTTCTCGAGCGCCGGGCCGGCGGTCTATCGGCTGGCGGCCAGATTGATGGAGTCGGGCGTAGACAAGGACGACCTCTATGCCAGGATCGAGCAGAACGCCACCCCGGCTCGTTTCGCGATGATCGCCAGAGCATTGACTTCCTTGAGCTTCATGGGGAACGGGGCGGTCGCGGTAATGAGGCTCTCGATGGAGGACTTTGCCGAGACCGGCGCCTCCCTCGAAGGACTCGCGGGAATTGTGAACACGCCCTTGGAGATTGGCTCGGTTCGAGCCTCGATCCTCTTAACCGAAGCCGCCAAGGATCTCACCAAGGCAAGTTTTCGATCGAAGCCCGCCAGTGGCGGACTGGGCATTATCGATGTGAATGAACTGGCAGCCAGATTCGGTGGTGGCGGTCACGTTCATGCGGCGGGCGCGAGACTTCAGCTCGATCTCCCGGAGGCGGCGGCGGCCATCGAGGCGGAACTCCCTCGATTCCTCAGCTGAACCGAGTCAGTTTCTAAAGGTGTCCTTGGCGCCTTCGACGGCTCCGGTCCCCGAACCGTCGGCGGCGTTCTATTCGTCGGTAGGAGCCACGGTGGCGGCCGGCCCGATCGTGAATCCCATCCGAGCGATTGAATCTTGGATCGTCGGGATGGTGTCTGGACGGGCGAGGACGGTCGTCGTACCGCGTTCCCAATCTGCTTCGCAGGTGGTCACGCCGTCGATCTTGGCGACTTTGGCGGTGATGGCTTCCGCACAGTTGCCACAGTGCATTCCGGAAACTTCGATCACGAATGTTTGCGCTGGGAGGCGAATCGCCGCGGCACTCGCGTCACCGTCGCGGGCCTCACGGCACCCACCAAGGGTCAATTGGATCACGCAGATCATCAAGAAAATCGAAACCAAAAAGTTGATGGGGTGACGATCGGAGGGGAGGCGGGTGATGGTGGAGAAGTTCATGTTGGTTGGTTCCGCGGAGATGGAAATCGTGCGGCTCGGAGGCATTGAGAAATTCAGGAACGAAGCAGGTGGGCCGGCGGATGATCGGTGCCAAGGACCGAGGCCGAGTCGACCTTGAACCAGTCGGTGAGGAGCCCAGCGTACACCGAACGGAAGTCAATTCCGAAGCGAAGATCACCGCCGTCGAGATCAGTGAGTGATGGATGATTGCCGATCACGCCTGGTCGTACCTGATCGCCGATCAGAAAGACCGGGGCCGCGGTGCCATGATCGGTTCCGCCCGATCCGTTTTCGGCCACCCGACGCCCGAATTCACTAAACACCATGGTGAGGACCTGATCGGCGGCACCTTGCGCGTCGAGGTCGGCCTGGAACGCCTTCACCGAGTCACCGAGCTGTCCCATTAAGTTCGCATGACTTCCCGATTGGCTTCCGTGGGTGTCGAAACCGCCGAGGGTCGCGTAGTAGACCCGAGTGGGCATCCCGTCCCGGATCATCGCGGCAATGAGCCGGAGTTGATCAGCGAGCGGACCGCGAGGATAGCCGGCGTTGGCGGAACGTCTGACCGCGGCTCGAATCCGATCGCTTGAGATCTGAGCGTCCAGGCTCGTCCGCATCAGGTACGCCGCCTGCGAATCGGGGTCGATGCCATCGAGGGCTCCGGCCCGGACGACTTTCTCGTACGGCGCTTTCATGGCATCGTGAAGATCCTCGCCTTTCCAGCGAAAGAGTCGAGCATCTTCAAATGAGACCGGTTTCTGAACATCACCCATCAGTGCGAGTGGGGCGCGACGGCCGATCGAGATCGCGGCTTCCGGAATCGGTGACCCATTGCAGGTGTTGTCGAAGTACCGGCCGAGCCATCCCGTTCCTTGGCCGTCAGATCGGCCGGTGTGCCAGATGTCCATCGAGGCGAAATGCGAGCGATTCGGGTTGGGATATCCCACACCTTGCACGATTTCGAGTTTTCCGTCATCGAAGAGTGACTTGAATCCGGTTAGTCGTGGATGAAGACCGAGGCCAGTGGCCTCGTCGAGTTCGAGGGCCGCGCCAGCGGGGCGGTTTGATCCCGGCCCACCGAATCCGATTCGCGGTCGGAGTCGGGCGTATTCGTCAGCGTAATAGGGGACCACCGTATTGAGGCCATCATTCCCGCCACCCAGTTGGATGATCACCATCACTCGGTCGTCGGGAATGCCAGGAACGCTGGAGACCATACTGGTGGTCGGCGTGACACCTGCCGCCGCGTTCTGAACGAACCAAGGAATCGTCGCGGCGGTTGAGGCAAGCGTGGCCCCACGCTGTAGAAAGACGCGACGGGTGTAGGCTCGAGGTTCGGGGGACATGGTCTTCTCCGAGGCGAGGTGCGTTTAGGCGAGTTGATACTCGGGCATGGCGGTAATCAAGGCGAGCATGGCGGTGATTCGATCTCGATCGATTCGATCGCCAACGTCTCGGAGGAAAGCGCGAACGGTCTCCCGACGGTCAGGATGCGGCGTCGTACCGAGTGTAAATCGAAGGAGGTAATCGACGACGAGATCTGGATCGGGCGGGCCGTTGGTGACCAAGTGATCGACGAGTCGTTCCGACGCAAAGGGTTCGGCCGCCGCGCCCTTCTGCGCTGCGTCGAGGCCTGGTAATCGACCGGTGAGTTGATAGACGAGGGTGTTCTGGCGGACGAAAAGCGTCGCGGTATTGATCCATGATCGTCCGCCATCCCAACCCTTGACCGATGGAGGTTGCAGGAGATTTTGGCCCATGAGATCCGTGGCTTCGAGGAGTACATTCTCATCGCGAATTGGCGTGCCGAGTTCCCGGATCGACTGGACGACAAGTTGAATTGGGCTCTTGACGATCGACGCGCGACGCTCGGGGGCATAGAAATGGCGGCTTCGGAAGAGTTGGCCAAGGACGGGGCCGAGGCGATACTTCGAGCGGCGGAGCGTCTTGGCCATTCCCTCGACGACCTGACGGCCCTCAGCATCTGGGCTCTTCGGTCCGTCGTCGACGAAAAATCGATAGAGCTTCTCGCAGAGAAATCTCGACGTCTCGGGTTGGGCGAGTAGTACGTTTACGAAGCCGTCCCCGTCGAAAGAACCTCGGCGTCCGAGGATCAACTTCTGACCGGCGTCATGGCGATCTTTTCTGAATGTGAAGTCATCGTCGACGTAGGTGAAACCGGTCAGGGCCCGAGCGCCTTCGCGGATGTCCGCTTCGGTGTATCCATTTCCCTCGCCCAGCACGAAGAGCTCCATTAATTCGCGGGCAAGATTCTCGTTGGGCCGTCCCTTTCGATTCTGATCGCCGTCGAGATACTGCAGCATGGCGGGATCGCGGATGATCGATCGGGTCAGGGTTGCAAAATCGTCCACTGCGTGGGTACGGAAGAGGCGATTCTGGATCATCAAATGCCAGCTGTCTTCCACCGTCCGGTACCCGGTGGCGAAGTGGCCATGCCAGAAGAGCGTCATTTTTTCTTCGAGCGGCTCCGTGGTCTTGATCATCCGTTCGAGCCACCACCGGCGAATTTTCCGGAGTTGCGCTCGATCGCGTTTTTGTCGCTGCTGCCGCGCTCGGCGATACCGCTCGACGGTCGCTTCATCACCACGGGTCCGGGCCTCTGCGAGGATCCGATTTTCTTCCGTGCTGCGGGGCCGCATGATGTCGCGATCAAAACGATCACCATCGTCCACGGTGGGGGTGAACTCGACCAAACGATCCACCGCGTCGTCGAGTCCTGAGGCGAGAAGGGTTTGGATGACCTCCGGGGTGCCGCCAAACCCGGCGCGGCGGAGCAGATGCGCTGCCGACCAATAGTCGAAGTCACGGTCAGGAAGTCGTGCGAGCGGGTTCGCGGCCATGTTGAAAGCGTAGCCACCGAGTCGCGGGTACCGCGGGAAGGGCCTAGGGAATCAGGCTGGCGTGGGTTGAGAGGGCCTCGCCATTCGTCCAATGATCCAACCCGCGATCGCAGTCAAGGCCGCGGCAGGCAGGAGAAACCAGGTGCGATTCTCGATGAAGCCAAGCCAGCCAAGGGGGCTGGCCGCCAGACTCACGATCAGAATTGCCAGCATCCATCGGCCCGGGAGTGGATGTTCGAGTCCTCGGACCGTCGCGGCGATCACGTACATCGGGAACGGGATCGCATACAAGCCAAGAATCATTAGGTAGGCGTCTTCACCAGCGATCCCGGGCATGCCCAGGACGGCGCCAATCACGATCGCCACGAAAATCGGCAGGCTTTGACCGAGCCGGCCGGCGGGGAGCGTGGTCAATTCACGGAGATGGGCGCCGATCGTGAAGAGCAGTTGAAGCGTCCACTGGGCCACGATGATCGGCATGACGATCGGAATCACCGAGGCCGGATCCCCGGCATCAAAGGTTGTGGCCGCGAACGCCAGCATCATCGCGAAGATGATGCCGAAGACCGCGAAGGAGTGACGGCTGGGCGACTGCTGTCGGGCGCGATGGAAGGTGGCGTCGAGCACCGGGCAGGCGACGAATCCGAGAATCATCAACGGCAAGATCCCCAGCCCGGGGGCGACGCTCGACGGCATGGCCACGCTCGGAAATCCCCCGACCCGATCAAAGGTGATCGCGAAGAGCACTCCCGAGGCCGCGGCGATCAACGTCGCGAGCCAACGCCAGAAGAGATCACCCCGAGCGGAAAGCGCTGCGGCCCCCGCGGTCCAAGTGAGGATCGCCCCCAGAACCGGCCAGGCGAGAAAATCCCTTGCGGCGCCGGTGCCGGATGGATCAGAGTCTCCGGCGAGCTCGGGTGCGAAGACGAAACTCCCGGTACTCCAACCGATGAAGAAAATTTGGAATGCAATCGTGACGAGACTGAAAACGCGGATTGGTCCGGCGTGCGCCGTGGCGAATTGGCGGCTCCGCTCGGCCGTGAAGCAGTAGCCGAATGCAACGCATCCGATGACATTCGGAATGGCAAACGCCCAGAACCCCGTCCATCCGAATCGGCCGAGGAGGATGATCGGCAGAAACATGCCGATGCACCAAGTCCAGCTGCAGGCGCAGTAGGCACCCCAGCCCAGGGTCGCGGCGATGCCGCCGAGGGGCTTTGGTCGGAGTGCAGAGGAAGCGGCGGCCGCCTGGGTCATTCCGAGGGTGTGCTCCGCTCGAGCCGTCCACGACGTTTTTGTCGCAACTCCTCGGCGAGTTCTTTCGGAGTGCAATGGAACGTGATGGAACATCGTCCAACTTTGAGGTCGCGATCCTTGCCCATGCGACTCATCTGCTGGCTGATTTCCAGATCGAGGGCGATGTTGAATTCGCCTCCATCCTTGATCTTCTCCTGAACATCCTCTGCATTCGCGACGCGGTACACCGCGGGGCCGTAGCACGGTCGGAGGAACCGATATTCCATGCGTTTGCAGATGACCTCATAGTCGCTGCCGCACTCGGCGAAAAGGTACATGCCCGCCGCGACTTCCGAGTTGCCAAGGAGGGCGGCGCCGGCCATCGCGTTGTACCAGTTCCGATTGAATCGACGGTACGGGAGGACCGCGGTAAAACTCTTGGCATCGATCCGTCGAAGGCTGATGCCGCTGCGGAACGCAAAGGGAAGCCAGATCAGCGAACAGACGCGGTGCCAGAAATTGTTCTTCGTCGACAGCCGACTGAGGTAGGCCTCAATCCGCTTGCCGAGGGATTTCTTCGCCGGCAACATACCCGCGGGCGTCGAGGCCTCGGGGTCGTCGTGGGACGAGTGATTCACAGGAGCGGTGGTCACGGGAGGGGGGCAATCGGGGGTTGGCGGATTCAGACGAATCTCGAACTCCACTATGGTATCCCTGACGCCATTGGGCCGCCACGAGCCGCCATTGGCCGTCAAGAGCCGCATCGGGGCGAGGAAGGTGCGATAAACTGTCCGGCGACGGTTATTGGTGTCCTGAATCGTCCCCTGAAAGGGCTCCCTCGTACCTGAACTGAGTTTTCATCCCTGAGTCTCACCAGTCAGTCTTCCGGCTGGCTTCCGGCCAAATCTTCCCTCATGACCAATCCCACCCTCCCGATCGACCGCCTTGGCGTTTGCAGTTGGAGCCTCCGCCCGACTGATGGCGCGGATCTGGTGTCCTCATTGCAACGGATCGGACTTCCCAAAGTCCAACTGGCCCTCGGGCCGGTGCTTGAAGACGCCGCGGCTTTTGGGGACGTCATGTCCAGGCTGAAGGATGCGGGCATCGGCGTTGCCAGCGGCATGTTGGAATCGGTGGGCGAGGACTACTCGACCTTAGAGACGATCAAGGCCACCGGCGGGGTTCGTCCTGACGTGCACTGGCCTGCGACTCGGGATCGCGCGGAACGGGTTGCAGACTTCGCGGGGAACCATGCCATCGATCTGGTCACCTTGCATGCCGGCTTCATTCCCCACGATGGGGATGATCCGGTTCGGAACGTGGTGCTTGAGCGTCTTCGAACGCTCGCCGATATCTTCGCCCAACGAAAGGTCCGAGTCGGTCTCGAAACCGGCCAGGAATCCGCGGCAACCTTGCTGGACGCGTTGCAGGCGCTCGGTCATGCCTCGGTGGGCGTCAACTTTGATCCAGCGAACATGATCCTCTACGGGATGGGCGATCCGGTCGAAGCGATCAGTCTGCTCGCCGATCACGTCGTTCAGGTCCATGCGAAAGATGCGACCATGACAACCGAGCCGGGAACGTGGGGGGCAGAGGTTCCCCTCGGGAGCGGTCAAGTCGACTGGAATGGGTTTATGGCCGCCGTGGAATCGATCGGGCGACCGATCGATGTGGTGATCGAAAGAGAAGCCGGTGAGGACCGGGAACGTGACATCCTCGTTGCGATGCAACGATTAAGGGGATCCTGAGCCAATGCCGACCTACGAATATGCCGTGATCAAGCCGGACGGAACGCTGGGAGAACCGTTCGATGTCTTCCAGCCGATGGCCGAAGCACATCTGAAGAAACACCCGGAAACGGGCGAGCCAGTAAAACGTCTCGTCTCGGCGCCGGGTCTGGCACTCAAGCATTCTGACGCCTCAGATAAATCCAAATTGAGCGACTCGAATCTCGATCGGCTGGGCTTTACGAAGTACCAAAAGTCGGGCGACAACACCTGGGATAAGACCGCGGGTAAAGGACCCGATTCGATCAGCCGTGACTGAGTCTCAGAACGAAGCCAGCCGGGTTGGTGATCTTCGTGATCTCTTGGATCACGCGAATCGGGCGTACTACGTCGATGCCGATCCGATCATGTCGGACCGAGATTTCGATCTTCGGCTTGCGGAGCTCGCGGCGCTCGAAGCCCTTCATCCAGAACTCCATGATCCTGACAGTCCCACCTCCAGGGTGGGCGGCGAACCCGTGCCCGGTTTTGAGACGGCGTTCCACGTGGTTCCGATGACGTCGATCGACAACACGTATTCGGTGGAGGATCTTCGCGCCTGGCACGACCGGGTGGTGAAGGGCCTTGATGAGCTGGTCGATCCGGGTGGTTTTGAAATGGTCTGCGATCCGAAGATCGATGGCGTCGCGATCTCGCTTCGCTACGAAGCGGGTCGCCTGGTCTCTGCGACGACTCGAGGCGATGGCACCAAGGGCGATGTCATCACGTCGAACGTCCGGGCGATGCGCTCGATTCCGATTCGGCTTGATACCGAGATACCGCCAGCGGTCTTTGAAGTCCGGGGTGAGATCGTGATGCCCAATACGTCTTTCGAACGAGTCAACCGAGCGCGTGAAGCGGCCGGTGAGCCACCATTTGCCAACGCCCGGAACTCGACCGCGGGGACATTGAAGAGCCTCGATCCAAAAATCACAGCGGGACGAGGGCTTCGATTCCTCGCCCATGGCCGAGGCGAAGTGGTCGGGCTGGAGGTTGGGGGCTACGCGGCGTTTCTAGATCTCGCGAAGTCCTACGGCCTCCCGGTCAACGACCAGGCGGTTTCCTTTGATTCCATCGAGACGGTCATCGAGCGGGTCGAGTCGTTTCAGAAGGAGCGGCACACCCTCGACTTCGGCGTCGACGGCATGGTGATTCGAGTCGATCGTTTTGATCTTCAGGCAGCGCTCGGCGCCACCGCCAAGGCCCCGCGGTGGGCAATCGCGTTCAAGTATCCAGCGGAACAAGCGATCACCACGTTGACCGCGGTGGAATGGCTGATTGGCAAAGGTGGAACACTGACCCCTCGGGCAACCATGGAACCGGTCCTGGTCGCCGGGACCACGGTTCAGCACGCCACCCTCCACAACATCGAGGAGATCCGGCGGAAGGACATTCGGGTTGGCGATCGAGTGGTGATCGAAAAGGCTGGCGAGATCATTCCGCAGGTGGTTGAACCGGTGGTGGCATCGAGATCAGGGCTGGAGCAGCCGATCGAACCACCATCAGTGTGCCCGGATTGTGGTGGCGTGATCGAGCAAGAGGGGCCCAAACTCTATTGCACGAATTCAGAGTGTCCCGCCCAGTTCCGCGAGAAACTGAAGTGGTTCGTCGGTCGGGATCAGATGGACATCGATGGCCTCGGTGAAAAGTTGATCGATCAACTCGCCGATGCCGGACTGGTTCATCACTTCGCCGATCTCTTCACGCTGAGCAGCGAGGATCTGCTGGGTCTGGAACGGATGGGTGAGAAATCGGCGGAGAATCTCCTCTTGGGCCTGGCAACCGCACGTGAACGAGGCCTGACGAGAGTGCTTGCGGGTTTGGGGATCCGACACATCGGGGCCAGTGCCGCCAAGACTCTCGCTCGGCATTTTCAAGATGCGGCGTGTCTTCTCGCCGCAGATGTTGAGGCGCTCGAAGCGTTGCCGGATTTCGGTGAGATCACCGCGCAGAGTCTCCACGAGCATCTCGCCAGTGAACCGGCGAGAGAGACCTTTCGGCGACTCGCCGAGGTCGGCGTCTCACTGAAAAGCGATCTATACCGATCTGCTGACGAACCGGAATCGTTCGTGGATTCCTGCTTTGCAGGAAAGACGATCGTCATCACCGGCACGCTGGAGTCGTTTGGTCGGAAGGAACTCGGCGAGCGACTCGAAGCCCTCGGGGCGACGATCAGCGGCAGTATTTCGAAGAAGACCGACCTGTTGATCGCCGGTGAGAAGGCTGGAAGCAAACTGAAGAAAGCGTCAGATCTTGGGGTCGAGACTTGGGATGAAGTGCGATTGCTCCAAGAAATCCCTGAGGCTTGATCATCAACGGATGAAATGTGGACGGGCGATTGACCAAGCATCGTCCGTCGGCGCCAACGAGTTTTTTCGGTCCATCCACCGATCGCCTCAGGATCATTCGATGTCCGAGAGAAATACCTCTTGAGTGTTCACCCCAATTCGAGTCGTTGTCATGGTGTTGATCGGCGCGGTGTTCGGGGTGGCTGGCCTGTTCGCTTTGGGTCGCTTTGAATCGGTTCGGCAGCCACCTGCCGCCAATGCTCGTTCGCGATACGGTCGTTGGCGCACCGGCGGTCGTCGACGGCACCTCGTACGCCCCGTCGAGCGACGGGGGCCGCTCAGACGGGTCTGGCATGCCTTTGGACGACTGGATGAGCAGGGCAGCCTCGTGGTCCGCCCCGTCGAGATCAACCAGATCTGCTGGGACGAGGTGATTTCCGTGGTCGGACGTGAGCTACCGGCGTTCAGTCTTGCTTGGGCGGTGCAGAAGAACGATCAGTGGTTCGTCTGGCAGCACCTCATTGACGGGAACCGCGGGCCAATCCAGGGGCTCGCCGATCCCATGCTGGATCGGGCGGCCTGCGTCCAGCAACGCTCCCGTTTGACGGCCGGCACGCGGATCTCAGGCGCTCCGATCATCAAACCAAGCGGGCGACGAACGATCGGTGGTGGAATTCTTCGAGCCGGTCAAGGCAAATTCGCCCCAGTGATCGATTCTGGGTCGAGGGCGGTTCACCCGCCAACCAAATGGCGAAGATCCATTGTGTGGGTATTTGGAGACCTGACGTCGAATCAGACCCTCTCGGCATTTTCGGGGTCTTCCTCACGGCATGAGATACACTTTGAGGAATGTCCCCCAGCGCCAACCCCATGGGTCAGGTCTACCTTGGATTTCGCAGCCTCCTCGTGAAGGCTGCGATCTTCGTGGTGATGGCGGCGCTGCTGGCTTGGGCGATCGGAGGGACCCTCTGGCCTCGGACCGCCGTCGGCATCGTGGGGACCCCGATCGTTGTCGGCGGCACCCCAATCGCACTCATTGATCAGATCAGTGGTGACTACTCCGTCTTTGGTCTTGGGATTCTCGACGAAGACGGACGCGTCATTGATCGCTGGCCGAGGGTCGAAATCGTCCTTCCGGTCTGGCAAGAAGCCCTCGTACCGGTATCAAACCCCGAGGGAACCCTCGGCGCGGTCGCGTACCGCATCGGGACCAATTGGTTCGTCCACGAATTCCGCGGCGTGGGGGAGGATGGACTGCATCCTCTTCGATCCGGAGGAGATCCCCTGCGAGCGGCCAATGGCCAACTTGATGCGGCTCAGATCCTCGATGGATTCGCTCGTGGTCTGCCGGTGGCGGTGGGAGGTGGGCAGGATCAGTCGCCCGTTTCGGACGTGAGCGAGCGCGGTTCATCCACGGACGCAGCGTCCGGTCCAAACTGAACCACACCGCCGACCCAGAGTCCGGCCAGGACGATGGCAAGGGCGATCCGATACCAACCAAAGATCGCGAGCCCATGATTGGCGAGATAGCCAACGAGCCACTTCACCGCAAACGCGGCTGAGATGGTCGCCACGGTGATGCCGAGGATCAGCGGAAGGACGCCGAGGGCGACGATCTCGTCACCACTCTTCATCGCCTTGTAGACACAGGCCCCGCCAAGCGTGGGCAGCCCGAGGAGGAAGGAGAACTCCGCGGCTTGCTTTGGGCGGAGGCCGACGAACATGCCGCCGACGATGGTCATCATCGAACGGCTGGTCCCCGGCCACATCGCCACGCATTGCAGCAGGCCGATCAACAACGCGTTTTTCCAGGTCAGGTCCTCAATGTCGATGAATTGATTCTCGCCTGCCTCATCCTCTGCGCTGGCGTAGACCCGGTCCTGCCATCGTTTCATGCCAATGAGCAAGAGACCACCCACCGCCAGGGCGCCAATGACCGGCCAAGGACGGAACAAGGCGGCTTCGATCATGTCGTCGAGCAGGACACCGAAGATCGCCGCCGGGATGAATGCGATGACCAGGTTGATGAAGAGCCGGCGGCCTCCGGGGTCCTTTCCAAGCAGGCCTTGGATCATCGACCAGACCCGGACCCGATAGAGGCCAATGACCGCCAAGATGGCGCCACCCTGAATGACGATGTTAAACGCGTTGACCGCGGACTCGATCTTGGGATCTCGATCGAGGCCCAGGAGGCTCGCCACGATGATCAGGTGACCAGTCGAGGAGACCGGTAGATACTCGGTGATACCCTCGACCAAGCCAAGGATGATGGCGTCAAACGGCGTCATGGTGCTCATTCTCTCCAGAGGAAGATTTCGGAATCGAGAGTCATCGAGAAGTCGATCCCAGCCAGAGCATCATCGGCCCGAAAGGCCGATCTTCTTCTATGGTCCTTCGCGTTCTGGCGGATGACAGGCCGGTCCGTGATCGATCAAAACACCATTCCATGGTCAGGGACGCTGCTTTGGGACGGTCGTTCCGGACAATCCGTCTGGATTGGTCCGACAACGCTTCAGTTGGGGTCGGATGTCGTCGATTCGTTGGACGGAGCTGGAATTCGTTCGTCGAGCGAACTTGCTGCCATGTTTGTGCTGGAGAATCGCCATGCAAGTTGCTGAATTGACTCAGGATCTCACCTTTCGGACCGACCACGATCGCCGTCGCCATCGCCGATACGCGGTCCGTCCCATGTACTCCTTGATTCGCATCCAGACGGAGTCAGGCGAACTCATCGATGGGCACATCCATGATCTGGCGGTTGGGGGCGTTCGGTTCGAATGCGACGTACCGCTGCCGGAAGGAAGTCGAGTTCGATTTGAAATTGAGCTTCCCGGCGGTGCGGCCACCCTTCACGGATGGGCAAGCATCATCAGGATCGCTGACGAAGACACCCGAACCGGGACGATGGTCCTGGCGGCGGCGTTTGAACGGTTCGACACCAGAATCGAGTCCGGGACGCTGACTCGCTACCTCGAGCAGGGCTGCTTGCTTCGTTCAGCCTGACGCCTTCGGTGATGTTCACGTCACCAACGAGACGAGTTCCGCGACCACCAGGGAAAGTGGCCGGTTGTCAATTTCGATTTCGGCATCGGCGAGCCCACGGAAGATTGGCCCGCGGCGCTCAAGCATCAGTTGCATCTCTTCGGCAGGCTCGAGGTCGCTCAAGGCTGGTCGACTTTGGTCATCGACGATTCGGCTCGCAAGATTGGCGGGGGTGTCTTTCAACCAGACGATTTTGACGCGACCATTGCGACGGGCTTCTTGAAGCATCGCCGCCGCGTGCGGTGCCGTCGGCGTGCCGCCGCCGAGTGCGATAATCGAGGCGCCAGTTTCGTCGATGGAGTTTCGTAGGGCAGATGCCTCTGCGTCCCGCCACGCGTTCTCGCCTCGTTGCTCGAAGCAGGTCATCGCATTCAGGCCGCAGATGGCTTCGGTTCGGTCATCAAGATCAATGAACGGCCGAGAAACAAGATCGGCCGTCGCGCGACCGGCGGTTGATTTGCCGGAGCCGCGAAGGCCGATCAGGATCAAGTGCATTCTGGAACCAAGCTCAGATGGTGGTCAACCGCTTGCGGCCAAGGGCACGACGGCGATTAATGATCTTGCGACCAGCCTTCGTCGACATCCGGGCACGGAAACCCATCTTCCGGACCTTCTTGATTCGGCTTACCTTGCGAGGGTAATGCAATGCCATGGGAAACTCCGAAACCTTACGGGACAGGGGCGAAACCGGCGAAAATTCGGAGGCCTCGACGATGGAACGTCGGGGTCAGACCCGAAACCGGGGGGGTTGTGCCAGGAAACCCGGCAGCGGGGAATCCGAAAATGTAGCAGGATCCCTTCGGATGGTCGACCCCATTGGGGGCTAAATTCTGCAGGATCATCGATACTGCCCCCAATAACGCCGATACTGAATGGGATCCGTCCTTTCCGTGGCATCTGTTGGTGCTGGTGGGAGTAAACTCGGATTTGATATCGCGGGCGCGCGTTTTCTCCCGGAGCCGGTGCTTGCCATCATTTGGTGGCCTTTCACGACTCCAGGAGCAACCGCTCGACCCATCTCACGCTCTTGGTTCAACCGGGCCGGTTCACCGGCTCCGGGGTGTTGACGGGAATTGCAATGGAACTGATGGACAGACTGGCGGAAGCCGAGCGACGGATCGGATATCGATTTAAGGATCGGGTCCTTCTGGCCCAATCACTGCGTCATGCCTCCTCGGCCGACGACCGACTCGACTCCAACGAGCGGCTGGAGTTCCTCGGCGACGCCATCCTCGGCATGGTCGTGTGTACCGAACTCTTTGATCGATACCCGGATCTGCTCGAAGGTGAGTTGACCAAGATCAAGTCGAATGTGGTGAGTCGGCGGGTCTGTGCCGAAATTGCCGAAGAGCTGGGTCTCGGCGAACTCCTCGAGCTTGGCAAGGGCATGAACGGTCGCGGAGACATGCCGTCTTCGCTGCACGCGGCCGTGTTGGAATCGGCCATTGGCGCGATGTACCTCGACGGCGGATTCGGTCGGGCGCGTCAGTTTATTCTCGATTTACTTGAGTCGCGGATCGAGCATGCGGCAAAACTCGGGCATCAGCACAATTTCAAATCCGTTTTGCAACAGGTCTTCCAGAGGAAAGGGCTCGGCGCGCCGGCGTACTTGGTCCTTGACGAAAGAGGTCCCGACCATTCGAAGTGCTTTGAGGTGTGCGTGGCGGCGGGTGGCCGACAGTTTGAAGGCTGCTGGGGACCGAACAAGAAACAGGCGGAACAGCAGGCGGCGCTGGCCGCCCTTCTGCATCTTGATCTGGCGGTCACCGATGTCGATGGCGACATCCGTCTGTCGGATGCCTGTTGGAATGATGACCCCATTGATAATCCCGTCGCGGAGGAATCTGCTGCGAAGGAATCCGCAGAAGGACTCGCCGGCGGCACGGTGAGTGGATCCACAGGTATCGAAGACGTTCAGCAGCCTGAAGACGCGGACGATCTGCCCGTCGATGTCGAGACGCTGATCGAGTGAGGCTCAGGGCTCAGACGTTGGTGAGCCACTGAATCATCAGGGTGACGAGCCCGATGGCAATTCCCAAGCTCGCGCCGAGCGCGACGAAACTCAGATTGCTCCGTTTTCTCGGCGAGCGAGTCTGACCCGAGAAAATCTTGAGCGGGCCGACGATGTCATCCATGGATTCGCCTCGACGAGCGCGATCTTGGATCACCGCGATCACCAAACTGGCATCGAATTCGCGGACTCCGATTGACTTCGAGAATCGAAGGAGCTCTTCGCGTCGTTCGGGTGGAAGGACGGCACCGTGGAGGCTGGCGGCGATTCGGCCAGCGAGCACCAGATGTGGCGATCCGACCCGATCAGTCTCCGTGACTTCGGGAATTCTTGCATTTGAGGCGAGTCGATTCTCAAGAGCGATTCGCCGTCGGGTTTCGGAGAGTTGCCGGGTAGCTCGAATTCGCACATCTTCCGGCGAGAACGCCGGAACGAGCGTGAGATTCGGATGCGTCGACGACATGGATTGATCCCGAGGGCACACAGATTCGAGTGAGAAGGGCTTGCGCACTACGACGAGCCGAGATGGCAAGTTCGTTCTTCCGATTCGAGTCTAGAGGCGTTGGGGTGGGATCCAAACGGTAACGTCGCTTCATCCACCACCATTTTCTTCTCGGACGGCGATTGGTTCCGTCTGAGTGGGTCAGGTCGATGATGCGGCCACGCGGTGGCCATCACGAATTCAGGATTCAGTCTGGGCGGAACTTCCTGGCTTCGGCGGCTTTCGAAAATCGAGATCTTCGATACGGCCGAAGACCGCCGTGGAGATGTTGGCCAAGTGCGACGCAATTCGCTTGAAGTATCTCGTTTGCATGGAATACGAAACGGCTTCCTGCATGCTGATGGTGGAACGATCGTCGAGTAGTTCCGTGGCGAGTTCATCGCAGGCAGCTCGAACCGCATCAGCGGCCTTGATCGCAACTTTCGCTTCCTTGGTGTCGGAATTCTGGAAGGCCGCTCGAACGAGATCAAAGATCTTCTCGACTTCGCCGGGGATCTGCCGTATTCGTTCCTGGTACGGAGAGGGCCGCTGGCCGAAGTTCCCATGCTCGGTGACTTCGTAGAGATTCTTGCAGTAATCGCCGATTCGTTCCGCGTCTTTGGCGATCGACATCAGGGCCAGGCAGGCGGCGATGTCCGCGTTTCGATTTACCGAAAGGTGCGTCACAATGTTTCCGCGGAGCGACCGGAGGAGACGATTGATGTCTTGATCGCGGGTGAACACCGCTTCTCGCACGTCCGCCGGATTTCCGCCGGCAAGGACCCCGTGGACCTCGCGGAACATCCACTGTCCAGCGGTCAGCATCTCGTCGAATTCGCGAAATGCTTGATCGAGGGCGTCGTCGCCGCGAAGTGCTGCCAGTAGGGCTCCGAGCATGATAAAAACTCCAGGATCGACTCAGTTGTAGATGAACACTTCGGTGATGATCAGGCCGATCGCAGGAATAACCACGAAGACCACGGCCAAGAAGATGAAGGCCCACTTCTTTGATCGGCTTGCGAGCGAGCTGTAGGCCTTTGAGATGCGGATCGGAATCTTCCGGAGGGGATACCAGATCAGATTGTCTGAACAGTTGAACAGGATATGGGCGATGGCGACGGTGACGGCGGCGCTGGTGGGATTGGCCAGTGCGGCGATGAGCCCGGTCACCGTGGTGCCGATGTTGGCGCCCAGCATGAATGGAAACGCCCGCTTCAACTTGACGGCGCCCGCGCCGACAATCGGCACCATCAGGCTGGTGGTCACCGAACTCGACTGAACGGAGATCGTGGAGAAGATTCCCGAGAGCCACGCGACGAAATCGTTGCGGAAGAAAACCGTCGAGAACAGGCCTTCGAGGCGGCTCAGCACAGCGCCTTTGAGGTTCTTTACGAGGAATATCAAGGCGAAGAAAAGGAGAAGCAGACCGAGGATCGAGAGTGAGACGGAACTTACGATCGAGGGGCCGCCACCGATCCACTCGGTGATCGACTGCAGGAAACTGACCACGGGCTTGGTGATCACTTTGATCGGGTTGGTCGGCTTGGTCACTTCGTCAAAGCCCAGAGAGCCGGCGATCAATGCCGCGACGTTGGCCAGAATTCCCATGCCGTTCTTCGACAAGGCGCTGGTGATCCATTCGATCGGAAAGAGGATCAGCACCGTCAGGATGTTGGGTACTGCATGGAGCAACGCCGCCGCATAGGCCCGTCGGAATTGCCGGCGGATCCGCATGGTTCCCAGGGAGACGATGAGCCCGGTGACGCTGGTACCGATGTTGGCGCCCATCACCGCAAACACCGCGGTTTCGATCGGCATCTGGCCGGCTGCGACCAGGGTGATGATCAGTGACGTGGTGAACGAAGAACTTTGGACGATCGAAGTCACCAGCACCGCGCCGAATAACGCGAAGAGCGGGTTGTGGCCCTGGGCGATGATCATCTCGAGCCAGTCGGACTGGTTGCCAACGCCCTTGAGGCCTGATCCCATTACATTGATGGCACACAGAAACAGATAGAGCGCGACCACCGCAAAAATGGCGTTGACGAGTGGAAATGATCGTCGGGGATGGGCCAGCGATGGAGTCAAGGGCATCGGGTCTACACAGGCTCTCTGGTTTGATCACTCGAAGAGGGGGCGAGCTGAGGCGGCAGGCTACTAGTGGCAGCCCTGCCACGCCACTTTCGCCGGATTGGCGACCCTCTTCTGCCCGTGGTGTGGATGACGTGACAATTCTCGATCGGCCGCGCCCCGCGACGGTCTCAGATCCGAGCCTGAGGTCTTTATCGAGGGCATCCTGCGGTCGCGTTAGTCCGCGCTGCCGTGTCGGACCACAGTTCCTTCCACCAGATAGATCAGATTGCCGGCGATGGAGACGGCGATGTCGCCGGTGCGTTCGAGCCTCTGGGCGATCGCCAGTAACTCGATTGCGGCATTGGTCGATTCGGGATCCCTGGGGATCTCCTCGCGAGCCCAGACCAGCATGGATTTGTGGAGTTGATCCAGTCGGTCGTCGTCGCGTCGAATTTCCCTTGCGAGTTCCGAATCGGAATCGGCTAAAGCTCGCAGCGATTTCGAGAAGAGTTCGCGAACCGAGTGGCACATTTCCGCCAGTGGATCGGGCAGTCGAACTGCCGGCATCGAACTCACGCGAATGATGCGCTTGGAGATGCCTTTCGAAAGATCGGCGATCCGTTCGAATTCTCCGCTGATCCGCATCATCGCGAGAATCCGCCTCAAGTCTGTCGCGACCGGCGCCGCGAGGGCGAGAAGGCGAACGCATTCCTCCTCGATGACGAGATCATCATGATCGATCTCGGCATCTCCCTGTCGGACGTCCTGGGCTGCGTCGACATCCGCGGTCAAGATCGCGTCGGTGATCTGAAAGAGTCGTTGTTCGACCTTGGCGCCGAGGATGAGCAGGTCGCGGCGCAGCTTGGTGAGGTTTGATTCGAGATCGACGGGCATGCTTGATTCTCTTTGATTCAGAGTCAGCCGAAACGACCGGAGACGTAGTCTTCCGTCTCGCGATGGGCGGGGTTGGTGAAGATCAGATCGGTCTCGTTGGACTCGATGAGAGCGCCGTTGTAGAAGAACGCGGTGCGGTCCGAGACTCTGGCCGCCTGCTGCATATTGTGGGTGACGATGACGATCGTGTATTGATCCCGAAGGTTGCGGATCAGGTCCTCGATCGCGGAGGTGGACCGGGGATCGAGCGCCGAGCAGGGCTCGTCCATCAGTAAGACTTCCGGTCCGATCGCGATCGCTCGTGCGATGCAGAGCCGCTGCTGTTGTCCGCCGGAGAGTCCCAAGGCGCTCTGGTCTAGCCGGTCCTTGACCTCGTCCCAAATCGCGGCTCGACGAAGGCTCTGTTCGACGAGGGATTCAAGATCCAATCTCGAGTACCGCCGATGAAGCCTGGGTCCGAACGCGACGTTGTCGAAGATCGACTTGGGAAACGGATTCGGCTTCTGAAACACCATGCCGACTCGCCGTCGAAGATCCACCACGTCGCAACGCGGGTCAAGGAGGTCCCGTCCGTCAAGGGTGATCTCGCCTTCCGCCCGTGCCGAGGGAATGGTGTCGTTCATCCGATTGAACCAGCGAAGCAGCGTGCTTTTTCCACATCCCGAAGGCCCGATGAAGGCGCTGACCCGGTTCTTCGGGATATCGAGTCCCACGGAATGCAATGCCTGAAGGTCGCCGTACCAACTGTTCAAGGATCTGCAGCGAATGCAGACCTCGGGTGGATTGGTTGGCTCGATCGGATTCACGTGAGGCGGTAACGCGACTACCGTGGTTCCGCGGTTTCGTGGCTCGGGTGCATTGGTGGACGGCATGGGGGGTCGAGTTCCGGTGGGACAGGTTGGGCTCATTGGAGGGGCCTCGAGAACTTCTGGCGGATCAGAACGGCGATCGCATTGAACGCAAGCAAAACCACGAGCAGCACAATGATGCCGGTGGCGGCGAGCGCTCGGAACTCCTCCTGCGGACGGCTGGTCCAGTTGTAGATCTGCATGGGGAGGACGGTGAAGGCGTCCATCAGGCTCTGTGGGACGTCGGTGATGAACAACGCGACGCCGAGAACCAAGATCGGCGCCGCCTCACCGATCGCTCGGCTCATCGCGAGGATCGCTCCGGTCATGATCATCGGAATCGATGCGGGGAGTGTGACTCTAAAGACGGTCTGGAGACGCGTGGCCCCCATGGCCATCGAACCTGCTCGCAGTGAACGAGGTACGGATCGCAGCGCTTCTTGGGAACTGATGATCACCACCGGTAGCACCACCAGCATGAGTGTCAAGCCACCGGCCAGCACCGTCTGGCCGAAGGGGAATTGCACGTAATACCAAGGTTTCTGGATCTCGTAGTCGATGGGCTCGACCACGTCGACCGCGGAAATGACGCCATAGGCCGGCGTGAATTTGGTGTCGCCGTTGACGATGGTGAGGGGTATCGGTGTCCAGTTGTTGGTGAAAATCAACTCGCCGTCTGGCCCATCCAGAACGTCTTGGATGTAGCCGATCGATCCGGTGGTGAGCGACGGGGTCTCGTTTCTGCTGGTGACGGGCACTCGGAGAGGCTCGCCCGTCGAGTCGTAGTAGATCGCGAACGTTTCGCCGCCGATCTCGAATGCAGGGTTCTGAATCGGACCGAAGAGGCCGAACATTCGAACGAATAGGGTCAGTCCGAGGATGCCGTAGACGATCGATGGGACGCCGGCCAGATTCGAAATGTTGATCCGCAGGAAGTTGGTGACGCGGTTCTTGGCGGCGAATTCTTCGAGATAGACCGCGGTCGCGACCCCGACGGGCAGGGCCACGATGGCGCAGATCGAGGCGACCCATATTGATCCAAACAACGGGGCCTTGATCCCGGCCTGCTCGGGAATCCGGGAGGCGTAGCGCTCGATGAAGGACCACGAGAGTCCGGGGAATCCCTCGATCAGAATGCTCGCGAGAAGCAGTGCTAGGGCGAGCACCGCGATGAGCGTGATGCCGAGACAGATGATCGAGAATGCGCGGTCTATGCGGACTCTTGCGGCGGATGTTCGTGGTACTCCACGGTCGATCAGCTTCTGAAAATGGTTCGAATTCGGTCTGGCGTCGTTCACTCGTATTCCTCCCGGAATCGGAGAAGAATGCGGTAGCCGGCAAACGTGAGCAGAAACGTCATCAGAAAGAGCACGCCAGCGACGGCGAAACTCGACTTATATTCAACGCCGGTCGCGGGGGCGTCGCCAAGGAAGATCTGAACCATGTACGCGGTCATGGTCTGCACCTGTTCCCAGGGTAGGACCGTCATCTGCGCCAGCCCTCCGGCCGCCAACGCAACAATCATGGTCTCGCCGACCGCACGGGTGATGGCAAGCAGGTAGGACGCCATGATTCCGCTCAACGCGGCCGGCACCACGACCTTGACTGAAGTGTCGAACTTGGTCGAGCCGAGGGCGAAGGCCCCGTCGCGAAGGCCCTTCGGAACGGCGCGGATGGCGTCTTCCGAGAGGCTGGTCACGATGGGGAGGATCATGATGCCGACCGCGATTCCCGCGGCACCGGCGCTGTAGGCGCCGAAGGTGTTCTCGCCGGTGACCAATCGACCGAGCCCTTGCAACGCGGGGGTGATCACGATCAGGGCGAAGAATCCGTAGACCACGGTCGGAATTCCCGCCAGAACTTCGAGAATTGGCTTGAGGATCGCGCGGAGCCAAGGCGGTGCGTACTCGCTCAGAAAGATCGCGGTGACCAACCCGATCGGAAGGGCAAAAACCGCCGCCACCAGCGTGACCAGAAGCGTGCCAACGATCAGCGGCCAGATTCCGAAGTGACGGTCAGCCCCGAGAAGAGGGTTCCATTCGAGACCGGTGAGAAAGTCCACGACAGAGACTTCCTGCAGGAAGCGAGCGGTCTCGTACGCGAGGATGCCGATGATCAAGGTGGTGATCAGGATCGAGAACATGGCGCAGCCGACGAGGAGACCGCGGACGGTCCCCTCTTGAAACAATCGCAGGATCACACGGCGTGGTCTTCCTCTTCCGCAGAGTTCGGCGAGGGTCTGGTTTTCGGGCTGCGGGGACGCGGTCGGCATCAGGTTCCGTTCGGTTGTGTTCTTGGAACCGCCAAGCCCGTTGGCCCGGGGCCTCGGAGGACCCCGGACCAGGACGGCGTGGTCAGACCCGGACCATCACTTGTAGAGGTCGGTGATCGGGCCAGTCTTCTTCTTGCCGTTCTCGTCGAGGTACGAACTACCGGTTCGGCCCGCTTGGAACGCTTTGGACGCGCGTTGGTAGATGGCGTCGGGAAGTCCGACGTATCCGACCTCGCGGGCGGCGGAGGCGGCGTTCTTGAGATAGAACTCGACGAATGCCCGGACGTACGGCTTCCGGGCGGAACGTGCCTTGACGTAGATGAAGAGTGGGCGGCTGAAGGGGTTGTAACTCCCGTCTTCGATGGTCGTTGCGGACGGGAGAACATCATTTCCGGCGTTGTTTCGGATGGAAACAGCCTTCAGTGACTCCTTGTTCTCGAAGTAATACGCCGCACCAAAGAAGCCAATGGCGCCTTCATCTCCGGCAACACCACGGACCAAGACGTTGTCGTCCTCGGAGACGCTCATGTCGCTGCGAATCGTGCCTTTCTTTCCGGCGACGACTTCCTTGAAGTAGTCGAAGGTGCCGGAATCGGTGCCCGGTGAGTAGATCTTGATCGCTCGATCCGGCCACTCGGGGCGAACGGCGTTCCAGGTCTTCGGCGCGGAGTCGCTCAGGAAAATCTTCTTGAGGTCCTCTACGGTCATCGAGTCGGCCCAGTAGTTGCCCTTGTTCACCACGATCGTGAGACCGTCGTAGGCGACCGGTATCTCGATGTACTCGACGCCAGCTTCCAGGCAAGCCTTTGACTCAGATCCCTTGATCGGTCGGGAGGCATCGGAGATCTCGATCTCGTTGGCGGCGAACCGTTTGAAGCCTCCACCCGTGCCGGAGACTCCGACGGTGACCTTCACATTGGGGGCGGCCTTCTTGAACGATTCCGCGATGGCTTCCGTGATGGGGTAAACGGTGGAGGAACCATCGATCGTGATGGATCCTCGGAGGCGGCGAAGATCCTGTGTGCCGCCGGCCCCAAGGAGGGCCGTGGTCATGGCTGCGATTCCGGCGGTGGTGACAATTCGACGTCCGAGTTGCATGTGGGGTTCCAGGCGGGTTTCGATGGAGGGGCATGAATTCTGAGTCGAGGAGACGTTCTTCGCGACGGGCAGAGGATCTCCGCCGCGTGTTCAGAACGCGTGAAGGTGGCGCAAAGTGTTTGATCAATCGGCAGCGGGCCAACGGGCCACCGGCGCTCGCTGAGGGCATTGCTCGAGGGGCCTTCAGCCCGACGGGAGGGTGATTGTGAAGATCGAACCGACCCCGAGTTGCGATCGGGCCTCGATGCTTCCACCCAGGACGCCAGCGATGTGCTTCACGATCGCGAGGCCCAGGCCGGTGCCACCAAGTTCCCGGCTTCGACTCCGGTCGACCCGATAGAACCGCTCGAAGATCCGATCCAAATGTTCGTGGGCGATGCCGGGTCCGAAGTCCTCGACATCGATTCGAACCAATCCCTGATCGGTGGTCGAGCACCGAATCTCGATCGGGGCTTCGCCACCGCCGTACTTGATCGCGTTGCTGACGAGATTGCTGATGGCCTGCTCCAGCAACGGATGGGTTCCTCTGGCGACCGGGTCACCATCGATTCGAGCGATCAGCGAAACGCTCTGAGCCTCCGCGGACTCTCTGGTCGAGTGAATGACGGAATCGATCACCGAGCTGATCCGCACGGGCTCTAGATCGAGCATCGAACGTCGCTGTGGGTCCTCGATCCTCGCCAGTGCGAGAAGATCTTCGATAATCGCGGAAAGTCGATGGGTGTTGCGGACGATGACGTCGGCGCATTTTCGGATCATGTCGGGGTCATCGGTGTCCTGGAGGATCTCCGCGTAGCCGCCGATCGAGGTGATCGGCGTTCGTAGCTCATGGCTCACGTTGGCCGCGAAGTCCGTGCGAATCCGCTCCAGTTGTCGCAGCCGCGTCACCTCCTCGAGGACCACCACGGTGCCAATCGTCTCTCCTTTACCGTCGGTCATCGGTTCGGCGACCAGCTCCGCGATTCTGGTCGACTGTGAGAACGAAATCTCTGCGGTGAAGCGGATGCTCGATTTCAAGGCGGTGTCCGCGGCCTCTTGCAGCGCCGGTTCGCGGATCACCTCCTGGAGCAGTCGGCCTCTCAGATCAATGTCTGCCAGATCGAACATCTGAAGCGACGCATTATTCAGACGGATGATCCGATGCTCGCGATCGAGTGCGATCACCGCGTTGGACATTGACTGCAGGATGGCGAGCATTTCGGAGGTCTGGAGTTGGAGTGCGGAGATGCTGGAGTCGAGTTCTTCGGCCATGCCGTTGAGCGATCGGGCCAGCCCGCTCATTTCGATGGGGCCGTCTTCTTGAAGGCGGCCGGTGAAGTCTCCGGATGCGAACCGTTTCGCGGCCGAAGCTGCCCGGCGGGTTCGGCTCGAGATGGAACGAGAGAGGAGGATCAGCGTGAGAAGCGTGATGAGCACGGCGGCCGAGAGCGCGACGCCGATGGCGGTGGTGATCCGACGCTCGGTGGCGGTGACCAGGGAGAGTGGTTGGCTGACGCGGAGAATCACCGATCCGCCGTTGGGACGAGGCCTCGCGATCGCGGCGTAGACGAGATCCGCGCCCACGGTCTGACTCAATCTGATGGATTTTCCAGATCCCGACCGGAGCGCTTCGGCGATCTCAGGTCGACCCGCGTGGTTGTCCATGTCGGCGGCAGGACTCTGGTTGTCTTGGAGAACGCGTCCGTCCGACGCGATCAGCGTGAGTCGGAGGCCTTCGCTTGCGGCGGCCCGGGCGACCGAATCCGGGAGACGAGGCGGATTCGTCGAATCCTGAATGGTGGCGGCAAGGACGGTGGCGTCGCTCAGAAGTTCTTTCTGGAGATCCTCGCGGTGGAACTCGCGAACGGAATCCGCAATCGAGGTCATCAGAAGGAGCGATACGGCGACCTGCACCACGATGAGGGTGAAGGCGATTCGCCCGAGAAGACTTCGTCCCAGTTTGATGTTCTCAGCCTTGCGTGGCGGCATGGATCCCGTCTTGGAACCGGTATCCCACGCCTCGGACCGTCTCGATGCACTTGCCTAATTCACCCAGTTTCCGCCGAAGGGCGGTGATGTGGACGTCCACGGTTCGAGTGGACAACACGGTGGATCGTCCATGGACCGCGGCGATGATCTGGTCGCGGGAGCGGACGAATCCAGGACGGCTGGCAAGATACCGCAAGAGGCTGAATTCCGTGAACGTGAGCGTGAGATCTTCACTGTCCACGAGAACTCGATGCCGGGCCGTGTCGATCACCAGGCGATTCTCAAAAAGCGATATCCGGTCGCTCGACGTCGCGGAATCTTCGATGAAGAATTCGTCTTGGCGGCGAAGAATACTGGTGACTCGTGCGACCAGCACCTTCGGGCTAAAAGGCTTGACCACGTAATCCTCGGCACCGACCTCGATTCCGGAGATCACATCGGCGTCCTCGCCTTTCGCCGTCACCATGATGATCGGGATGTTCCGCGTCGATGGCTCGGACTTCAATTTGCGACAGACATCAATCCCGTCCACGTCCGGCAGCATGCGATCAAGCACGATGAGGTTGGGAGGGTTGCGTTGAATGGCGTCGAGGGCAGCTCGGCCGGAATGGATGATTGAGCAATTCAATCCCTCTCGGCTGAGATGAAACTCGATCAACTCCGCGATTTCAGGCTCGTCTTCAACAATAAGGACCTGGGTAGGCACGTCAGCGATCCACGTAGGTGAGATTCGAATGGAGAGGAGTATTGTCCGAGCACGCTTGGGGAATGTGAGGACAAGATTTAGATTTCATGAAGAAAACCGGCTTCGGGTGATGCTGGGGCCGGAGAGAGTCCCGAGTCGTCGGCCGGTGATCGAAGATTCAGTGATCGAGACGCCGTCGCAGGCGAGGCCGCCGAGCGTCGCCATTCCGGCACTTTCGCGAGCCTGGGCGGGGAGGCCGAATTCGTCCGAGGTTCGAACATCGGTGGAAGGGGGGAACGCGGTGCGAATTGCGTCGACGAGGCATTCGTTGAGGACGCCGCCGCCGGCCAGGATCAGTCTGGAGGGTTGGGCCGATCCGAATCGCCGGCTCGCCGAGGAGATGCAGTCGTTGAGCGCGATGCCGATCGCTTGGCAGATCGTTGCGAGCCCGTCCGCGGGAGTGCCCGCAGCCCGGACGAGGGCCACCGCTTCGTCCCGGTGTTCGTCACCATCGCCGCCACTCCGCTCTTCATGAAACAAGGCCGCAATCTTCCGTCCGAAGGTCGATGCGGCGGGTGCATCCGGCGTACCGCTTGCGGCGATCTTCCCGCCTTGGTCGAAGGGGCGATTGATGACCGCGAGCGCGGCCGCGTCAAGCAGGTGGTTGCAGGGGCAGCAATCGAATCCCGCGAGACCATCGAAGAGGTCCGCCCTGGTCTTCATGGATGGAAGCAGCGTGGCGTTGATGAAGCCTCCGAGGTTGACGATGGCGAGTGCGGCATCGGGGTCGCGTTGATCTCGATAGAGGATGGCATCCGCAATCGGGGTGATCGGCGCGCCTTGGCCGCCGATGGCCAGGTCCTCACCCCGCAGGTCGTACATCACGGGACACGGGGCGATCGCGGCCAGCGGCCAGGGGTTGATCAGCTGGAGCGAATCCGGTGGGGCGTGACAGACGGTCTGGCCATGGACCACGATGATGTCGAGTGGCTCGGTCGCGAAGTGGGCTTCGAACACCCTGGCGTGGCGTTCGCCGAATCGACGCGCCAGGGAGGCGACTTCGACGGCGGTCAGTCTCCCGCCCCTCGCGAACGCCCGCAGCGGCTCGGCGAGTTCACCGATCGGTTCGTGAACCTGACGAAGGAGCCGAGCCGACATCGCCGGGCCATGGCCCGTGATCTCGATCATCGCCGCATCGATGCCATCAATGCTCGTCCCGGTCATGAATCCAAGGGCATGTCGGCGTTGGTCCAAGAGGGTCGTTTCCAGGCGGGGTCGCAAGGTGATCGGGTCGGTTTTGGGTACTGTACGGTTCGGGACCCGTCAGAACGTCATCCCACTGGAGTTTCAGCCAACATGGTCAAGCGGATTCTCGTTACCGGCGGCGCCGGCTTCCTCGGCTCGCACCTCTGTGATCGCCTCGTCGATCAGGGGCATCAGGTGCTCTGCCTCGATAATCTCTTCACGAGCCAAAAGTCCAACATCGAACACCTGATCGGCCGGTCGAATTTCGAGTTCATCCGCCACGACGTGATCGATCCCTACAAGGCTGAAGTCGACCAGATCTACAACCTTGCCTGTCCCGCGGCGCCGGGGCACTATCAGTACAACCCCATCAAGACGATCAAGACCTCGGTCATGGGCGCCATCAACATGCTGGGGCTCGCCAAGCGGCTGGGGGCGAGGATCCTGCATGCCTCGACCAGTGAGGTTTACGGAGACCCGGAGGTTCATCCGCAACCCGAGTCGTACCGCGGAAGCGTGAATCCAATCGGCATTCGCGCGTGTTACGACGAAGGCAAGCGGGCCGCCGAGACGTTGATGTTCGATTACTACCGCCAGCACAAAGTCGATATTCGGGTCGTTCGCATCTTCAATACCTATGGTCCGCGGATGCATCCGTATGACGGTCGGGTGGTCAGCAACTTCATTCGACAGGCGCTGACCGGCGAACCGATCACGATCTACGGAGACGGTAGCCAGTCGCGTTCGTTCTGCTACTACGGCGATCTCCTGGATGCCTTCCAGGCGATGATGAACGGGCCGGAAGACTTTCACGGGCCGGTGAACATCGGAAATCCCGGCGAGTTCACCATCCGGGAATTGGCTGAACTGGTCGTCGAACTCGCAGGGACCAAGGTCGAGATCATTCAAGCCAGACCACTGCCTCAGGACGATCCGCTTCAGCGGAAGCCTGACATCAGTTTGGCCAAGGCAGAATTGAAGTGGGAGCCGAAGATCGCCCTCCGTGACGGCCTCCAGCGGACCATCGAGTGGTTCAAGCAGGCGGATCTGGCCCAGTACCGACCGCCGACGCCTCACTATTGATGACCGAGGCCAATTCGGCCTCTTCAACGACTTCTCATGACTGACGAGCGGCCCCTCCGGGGCCGCTCGTTTCGTCAAATCACGGCCCGCCGGGGGCTGCAGACTTGACGGGATGGTCGAAACCGGCGATTCTGCAGCAGCCAAACAAAAACCTAACGACATCTGATAGAAATTCCGATGATGTTCGGTCAGCGTTCGGTATCCGAGGCGTATCCCAGCATCAAGAGCCAACCCATGACGATTCCTTCCCACACAACCTCGAATTCCAGCCTCGCTCGATTCCCGCGATCGAGTCCCCAGGCTCCCACGGGTCGATCGAGTTCGACCTTGGAAACCGAGGGCCCCTCGGGAGAAACCGCCGGTTGCGTCGCCGCCGATCTTCAGGCTCCTAGGATCCGAGGCGGACATGCGAATCATGCCACGACCGATCGGACCTCGAATCCTCCAGGAAACAGGAGCTCGAGATCACCATGATCCAGCGGGCCCGCAATCGGAGTGACGACGACGAGTTCGGAAGACCAGAACCAAGCAAACAGGAAAACGCGAAACCACCGCCCGACGAATTCGGCAGCAGATCACCTCGCCAATCAGATTTCAAGCCAGATCACAAGCCAGATCACAAGCCAGATCACAAGCCAGATCACAAGCCAGATCACAAGCCAGATCACAAGCCAGATTTCAAACCAGATCACAAGTCGGAACCTCTTCGAAGCGTTCCGCCCATCGAAACCGAAAGCGACCACACCATGCCCAAGGCAACCCTCGAATCACCAGAAATTACCACGAACCCTGCCACGCCAAAGATCGCGGCGCCCGGAAAAACCCCCAAGACCAAGGGGGCTAAGGGCAAGGCTGCCGTCGCGGAGAAGTCCGGCACCGGTGTGGCCCCGCTCTCCCCCGGCCGTCGTCAGGCGCTCGATCGAGCCCTCGCGCAGATTGAGAAGGCTCATGGCAAGGGTTCCATCATGATCCTCGATGGCGATCGTCTCGCCGGCATCAAGTGTGTGTCGACCGGGGCGCTCAGTCTCGATCTGGCGCTCGGTGGCCGCGGTCTTCCCAAAGGACGAGTCGTTGAGGTCTTCGGCCCGGAATCCTCGGGTAAGACGACGTTGGCATTGACGGTGGCCGCCAATGTGCAGAAGAACGGTGGCGTCGCGGCCTTCATTGATGCCGAGCACGCACTCGATCCGACCTGGGCCCGCAAGTTGGGCGTCAACATCGACGAAATGCTTCTCAGTCAGCCGGACACCGGCGAACAAGCGCTCGAAATCTGCGAGATGCTGGTTCGATCCAACGCCGTCGACATCATCGTGATCGACTCGGTGGCGGCACTCATCCCTCGAGCAGAAATCGAAGGCGAGATGGGCGATTCTCATATGGGCCTTCAGGCCCGATTGATGAGTCAAGCCCTTCGAAAACTCACCGGTGCGATTGCCAAGAGCGAATGCATCGTGCTCTTCATTAACCAGCTTCGCGAGAAGATTGGCGTGATGTTCGGCAGTCCCGAGACCACCACCGGTGGTCGTGCCTTGAAGTTTTACTCTTCGGTCCGAATCGACATTCGCCGCATCGGCGCGATCAAGGATGGCGAGAACAATGTGGGCAACCGCGTACGAGCCAAGGTGGTGAAGAACAAGGTGGCCCCGCCGTTCCGGCTTGCCGAGTTCGACATCATGTTTGACGAAGGAATCAGTATGTCGGGCGATCTTCTGGACCTCGCGGTTGAGGACAACATCGCGCAGAAGGCCGGTGCCTGGTTCAGTTACGGAGAGATTCGTCTCGGTCAAGGACGAGAAAATTCCAAGCAATTCCTTCGCGACAATCCGGATCTCTTCGACGAGATGCGGGCGAGGGTTCTGGAGCAGCGACTCGGCCCGGTCGTGCCGGTCACGAACGTGGAACCCGAGGCTGGCTCAGCAAAATGACGAAAGCCCCGTCCTGTCGCTCGACGTGATCCTTTGGGATCGCGGCTGGAGACGCGACGTCGGAGTCAGAGATGATGAAGACGATCCCCTGTGCCCACCGCGCAGGGGATCGTTGTTTCATGAAGATCCATCAGCGGTTGTCGATGATCAAAATGGATCAAAATGGATCAAACCTGACCTGATCTGACCTGATCCGACTTGAGATGGCCAGACGCGGCCAGACGCGGCCAGACGCGGCCAGACATGGCCAGACATGGCCATGGTTCCTCCTTGCAATCAACACGTATCACCGATGCTTGTATGCCTCTGGAACAGGGCGGACTCCGGTCTTCAGGGTTGTTGACGAGGAGGCGGAATCGGATACGCTGCGTCGTTCCTCGCTCGCGAGGAACGTTCCCCAACCCCTGCGGATGTGGCGGAATTGGCAGACGCGCTAGATTCAGGTTCTAGTGGGAGTAAAATCCCGTGGAGGTTCGAGCCCTCTCATCCGCATTCTTCAAGACGCCCCTTGGCCGGAATCGGCTCGGGGGCGTTTTGTGTATGCAGATTTTTGCGTGATGGTCGATGGCCCACCAAATCGGAGACGTCCCTCGGAAGCGCGCTCGGTCAGTCTTTTAAAGGGGCGTGGGGGGCATCACGCGAAGCCAGACGGCCAAGGCGCCTCGGCAGTCCCACTCAGCAGTATCCGCTGGTCAACATGGTCTTTCCGATGAACCGATCGCTACCGCTGCAGGAGCTGGATGTGGTGGTGGAGGAATGACCCACCAGAGCGATTATCCGCACTCGATCCGGTTCCGCTCGTCGTCGGCAGGTTGGATTTGAAGCAGTTATTGGTGTGGTTAGACGATCACGACTAACGGCATGACACGCGGCATTGAATGGCCGAACGCCGCACCCGTGATGGGTGCGGCGTTCTCTGTGATGCTTCATACGGTTGGCCTGACCTCCGATTCCGAGCAAGATTGGTTTATCCGACCTGTCTCGGAAGGTCGGTGTTCCTTGATCCCGATTCGGGCTTCAACGTCGGTGGCAGCTGCGTTTCGAAATCACCGGACGGATGGAGGTACTGGATCTTTTCGATCCAGCCTCTAGGAATCTTGGTGACGCCACCCATCTGATCGCTGGTGAGCGTGTCGGTGATCGCGATCTGCTCGTCATCGGCATGAATCAGAAGTCCGACCGTGTGGACAGTGGTGAGCGGACGCCGGGCGAATTCGAACATCTCCTCGGTGTCTTCCCATCCCGGCCCACCCTGGCTTTCGGCATCCTTCCACAGGACGGAGACCATCGCATGGTGACCATGGCCGACGTCGGTGGTCATTTCATGTTCGATCGGCGTTTCATCGGCGGGTGTCAGTTCCTCTCCTTCGATTCCGTTGGATCGATTCTGGTGGGATGAGATCTGATGGGGCGCGTGATGTTGAGGGCCATGATCGCACATGTCGAAGTCCTTTCTTTCCTGTCGAATTATCGAGGTCGGCCGAAGGGTCGGTCCGATCCGGGAGACCGGCAAAAGCACCGGCTCCTACCCATATAAACGGCTGGAATCCGCGTGCAGTTCGAGTCTTCCGGAAGGTCGGCTCGAACCGCCGTTCTCGGACGGCTTCTGGGGGCTGGAGAGGGGGATGGCGCCCCAAAAATTCGTCGGACTCAGGGATCGCCTGCCGGCGAGACCGCTCCGGGTGCCCGGCAGAATTCGTCGATCTCGGTGATCCGCACCATCGCCGCATCGGCGGCCCGACGGATGGGGAGTGGTCGGCCGAAGTCGAGTCTACCGAGCAACCTGCCGGCATCTTCAGGTCGCTCCTGGACTTGGCCGAGCGCACCCCGGATTGCCTTCCTGATGCCGGCCCGATCCAGTGGGGAATCGGCCAGTTCGATCGGTCGATATGGGAACAGGTCGTCCACGTCGGCGAAGGGTTCAGGCACGGCCTGCCTCGCTGGTGGAGCGGTTTCCAGGCGCACGACGCTTCGTCCTTCGGCGGCGGCGAAAATCGAATAGAGACGTCCCGGAGCAATGGTGGCAAGCGAAGTCGCTGCGGACGCTGCGGCGTCACCTTCCAGCGATCGAAGTTCGACGTCGGCGAAGCGTGTCGCATCCTCCATCGTCGCGGTCTGGGCATCGAGCCCGTCGAGTCGAGGCAGCTTCGCAGCCGCATCCGCGATCTGCATTCGGAGGATCGGATCCGTTCGCATCGGCTGGGCTTCTTCGGTGGCGAGGAGCGAGGCCGTGTCTTCGATGATCGCCGCGGCGAGTCGAACGCGAGCCACACCGGGGTCTCGAATCAGATGCCCTGCCAGCGCGAGGGTCACGGCGATCTCGTTCGCAGCGACGTAGCGTTCGTTCTCCGGTGTGTATTCGTCTTCGCCCGACATCTTCATGGCCTTTCGCAGGCGATACGCCGCATCGGCGAGATAGCCACGGGCCGCGGCTCGAAGCGTGCCAAGGGCTTTCGTCGAATCCGATTGAGGGCGACGTCCCGACGTGAGGTCGAAGTCGGCTTCGGCGATCGCGGCGGCGTCGAGTCCCAGCATCAGCCATTTGGCGGCGATCGGGCGGTAGGCCGCGGCCCAGATTTCAAAGTCGGGTTCGGCCGGGGCCGATTCGAGGGCTTCGATGCCGATCATCCGCAGGCCTGCTTGTTGCGCATCGGTCGGAATCTCGAGCATGCCGCGGCCGATCTGCAGCCAGAGAATGGCGCCGTTTCGGATTTCGTCCGGCGAGACCCGTCCCGATGCGACGGCATCTAGACCGCGAATCCGATCGTTCAGGATTCGTTCGACGCGGAGCCTCGCTCTGGCGATCTGCGTGAGTGACGGCAGGATCTCGCTGAGGATTCCCGGCATGTCCGATCTCTCGGCTTCGTTCTCGATCTCGGCGAGCGTCTCAATGCCGCGTTCGCGGTCCGGATCGTCGAATGCGATCTGCATCCGATCGAACAGGTCGTTGACCGTATTCCGGATTTCGTCGCCGCCGTCGGAAAGCTCGAGGATTTCTTCGACGGCTCCATCTCCGAATGCGGAACGATAGACATCGAGCGTTTCGTCCGAGAGGGGGTTCCCCTTTGCGCCGAGGATGGAATCCAGGGTCTGATTGAACAGGAGACGTTCTCCGGTGACCGAGTTTCCAAAATGGAAGGGGTCGGTCTCTTCGCGGAGCATGGACATGCTCTCCAGAACCGTCGCGGCCGTCTCTGCGTCGATCAAACCGTTCGCGATCGCCAGTTCCATGGTCTGATCGGACCTCATGTACATCGCCGCCCCGACCAACGATCCGATGGCGGTGCCGTCCTGACCGGAATGACTGGAGATCTCGTTCAAGGTTCCAATCCACTCGACGGCGGCGTTCTGGTCGCCGGTCGCCGTCGCGCGTCGAGCGAGGTGAGAACTGATTCGGCAGACCTCCCGCATCGAGGAGAGATGGGGAAGCAGCAGCATGAATCCCTCGCTGAAATCGAGTCCTGCGTCGAAGTGCGTCGATTCGCGAAGATCGCGAATCAGGGGCGCGATCGACTCCGCTTTCTCGAAGTAGGAGCGTGCGGCGCCCTGTGGGGGGCCGAGCGGACCCTCTTGCCATTCTTCGACCGCGTCGTACTCCTCCTGAGTGAAGAAGTTCGGGGCCGCTTCCGCGTCGGGGTCGTTCCAGTTCGGTCTGATCGTGTCGAAGAGCCTTGCCCACGCGTCATAGGCGTTCGCATCCTGAGCGGAAGCCGTCGACGCGGAAATCGATGTGATCGCGACCAGCAGAACGGCGGCGTTCCGGATGATCCGTCGAAATAGTTCCGGAAGTTCTTTCCGCATTCGTATGGTCTTCTCTTAGGTAGCGGCATTTTAGTCAGCCGCCCCTGTGAACGATCTCTTCGGTTCGTCGTCGAATCATCGGGATCGGATCCGCCGAGTGGTCACCAGCCGGCCGCGGCGCCTCCCTTGCGGGGGTCGCTGGCGGGCTCCAGTCCATCCTCGTGCACCACGATCGCCTGAACGACGCCGACGCCGCCCGTCTCTTCGACCACGTGTCCGGTCGCCTCCAGCTCAGGCCGAAGTCCGAGCAGCCCGGCTTCGAGTCGGAGAATGTCCGGCTTCCATTGGTGATGAAGCCGGGATGCCTCGACCGCCACTCTGGCGGTCTTCTCCCCATGAATCACCGCGAGCAGCACCTGAAGCGTGCCGGTGATGATGCGGGGGCCGCCGCTACCACCGGCGGTGACCGATGTTCTGCCATCCTGCAGAAGAATGGTCGGCGACATGCTGGAGAGTGGACGCTTTCCGGCTTCCGGTAGATTGCGATCCGACTGCTTCAATCCAAACAGGTTCGACTCTCCAGGAATCGTCGTGAAGTCGTTCATCTCGTTGTTGAGGATCACGCCGATCTCCGGCACCGCCAGCAGCGAACCGAAGGTCCCATTGATGGTCTGGGTGCAGGCCACGGTCATGCCGTTGGAATCGATCACACTGAAATGACTGGTTCCCGCATCCTCGAGCACATCGGCGGGGCCGCCTTCGATCACCCCGCAGGAATCAGTCGCCAGCACCTCGTCAAATTGAATTCGATCCGCCGCGGCTTCGATTTGTTCGCGATCGAGCAAGCGGTCGACCGGGACGTCGACAAAATCTGCATCGGCCAGATGGCGGGCTCGGTCGGCGAAGGCATGGCGCATCGACTCGACCATGAGATGGGAATACGCGGCGGTTCCAGGAAGGGGATCACCTGCGGACGGCAAACGATGTTCCATCATCGCCAGAACTTGAGCAATGGCGATTCCGCCCGAACTGGGAGGGGGCATGAGCAACGCGTCATAGTCTTCAAAAACGTTTTTGACGATCAGCGGTTCGCGCCAGACGACCTTGTAGTCTTGAATGTCCCGCGGTTGGAGGACGCCGTCGAACGCCCGATCGACGCCGGTGAGCAAAGCGGCGATGCCTTTGGGGCCGGACCATGCCGCGATGCCTTCTCGACCGAACCGTTCCAAATACATGGCGAGTTCTGGTTGTCGAATGATGTCACCGACTTCGATCACCCCTCGTTGGCAGAGTCGGTCCCAGATCCAGCGGCTGGTGGGTCGCAGGTCGGGGTGCGATTTTCGGAGTGACCGAACCTTCTCGACGGCGGAGAGATAGTTGGCGTCGACCGCGAACCCCGCCCGAGCGGCCCGAACCGCGGGTGCGACAATTACCTCCAGCGGAAGTGTTCCAAATGCGTCGTGGGCGGCGATCATTCCTGGAAGTTGACCGGGGATCGCCACCGCGCGTCCGCCGTAAAGGCTGGGGTCGTAGCCGCTCGCGGAAGGCGGGAGATTCGTATAGAAATCGGGGCCAACGCCCGTCGGGCAGGTTTCCCGGAAATCGAGTGCTCGGGATTCCCCCGTCTCCTCGACGAAGATCAACATGAAGCCCCCGCCGCCAAGACCACAGGAATAGGGGCGGGTGACCGAAAGGGTGAGGGCGGTGGCGATCGCCGCGTCGACGGCGTTTCCGCCCGCCTTGAGGATCTCGACGCCGGCCTTGCTGGCGGGCTTTGAGTCGGTCGCCACGGCGCCGTTGGCGTGTCGAATCTGAACTTCGGTCGCCGAAGTATCGATCACGGCCGCGACCGTTGGTGCCACCTTGGAATTACGGTCTCCGGGTGCGGTACCGGTCGCTGGCACGCAGCCACTGATCATGGCTCCCAGCGCGAGGCTGCCGATCAAGATAGATGTTGTGTGACGCATGTTTCAACTCCTCAGGCGAAACCCTACTCCGGACGACCACGGTCGGGTGGTGAGTGTCTTTGATTCGCCCAAAATGCCATCGTTGCCGAGGGGAACGACGGGGTTTTTCTCCCCAGCGTGCGCTCGGGTTGATTGCGACGGTCGATGGGCGACCGCCGTGGACAATCACCACGGTGTCACGGGCCGATGGCCTCTGGCGGGTTCCGGCCGAATCCTCGTGGACTGGTACGATGTCGCACGACCTATTCAGGAGTCACCATGAGTTCTAAGAACCCTGCCGATTACGTGTTCATCGCCTTCAAAGGTGGGGTTGCGGCCTTCGACCGCTACGACGGAGGCGAGGTTTGGATCTGGAAGCCGGAGCCCCCGAAGGGCTTTTTCAGCCAATTCAACATCGCGAGCTTCAGAACCATCGCACGTGATGGCGATCGACTGATCGTCGCATCGAGTAAGCAGGTTTGGTGTCTCGACCCGTTCACCGGCGGTGAGGTCTGGTCGACCGAGGTCAAGGAAGTCGGTGGGGGATATCCAATCATCGCGAGTACCGACGGGGGCCAGGGTACCGCGGCCGTCGCCGCGGCCGCCGCCGCCGCAACGGAACAACAGGCCGCCGCCGCCGCGAGTACCGGATGACCATCTATCTCGATCACAATTCGACCACGCCTCCGCTTCCCGAAGTGGTCGATGCCGTGGCACACTGCCTTGAGCACGACTGGGCTAACCCATCGAGTGTGCATCGATCCGGCGTGGCCGCTCGACGCCGTGTCGAATTGGCACGCGAATCGGTCGCGCACCTTCTCGGATGCCGCCCCCGAGATCTTCTGTTGTGCTCAGGAGGTACCGAAGCGGCCAATCTCGCATTGCATGGTTCGATGGCGGCACAGCCGTCGAAGCCGGCGATCGCGACGAGCCGACTTGAGCATGCGGCGATTCGAGACACCGCGAGCCGACTCGAGAAATGCGGGACCCCGGTGCATTGGATCACTCATCAACCCGACGGGGTGATCGATCTTGGGGCGTTCGAATCGCTGCTTGAAGAACACGGTGAATCGTTGGCGCTGGTGAGCGTGATGTGGGTCAACAATGAGACCGGCTTGATTCAGCCGGTTGAGAAGATTGGCCGGCTTTGTCGCGAGCATGGCGTTCGATTTCACACCGATGCGGTCCAGGCCGTGGGGCGAATGCCCGTCGACTGCGCGTCGCTCGACGTGGATCTCCTTTCCTTTGCCGCTCACAAATTCCATGGTCCGAAGGGGGCGGGTGGAATGTTTGTCTCCCGGGGCACCCGGCTCGAACCGCAGATGACCGGGGGCTCGCAGGAGCGGGATCGACGCGGGGGTACTGAGAACGTCCCGGCGATCGTCGGCATGGGCGTTGCGGCCGCCGCGGCCGAGGCGTGGCTGAAGGGCGACGGCATCGCCATCGCCGAGAACTTGCGGGATCTTCTTGAGCAAGGCGTTCGCGCCGGACGGCCTGATCTGGTCATTAATGGCGACGCAGTGCCACGTCTCTGGACGACATCAAGCCTTGGATTTCCGCGATTGGCCGCGGAGGGGCTGCTGCTCCTCCTTTCGGAGCGAGGCGTCTTCGCCAGTGCCGGAGCCGCCTGTGCCAGCGGATCACTCGAACCGTCTCCGGTGCTGCTCGCCATGGGCATTCCGGAGCCCGTCGCACACGGGTCAGTTCGATTCTCAATCTCCCGAACAACCACTCGGGCTGAGATCGACGAGGCGATACCGCTGGTGGTTGAAGTCGCCAACATTCTGGCGCAACAACTCCCCGGCGCGTGACCATTCACTGAGTTGAGTCGCCGATCCTTCGGCCATTACTTTCGACCGCGAAGATCCCGGTACTTTCGAATCAGGGTGTTCGTTGACGAATCATGGGCGAGCTTCGGGCGGTCCTTGGACTTGAGTTCCGGGATCATGGCCTGGGCCATTTTCTTGCCTAACTCAACGCCCCACTGATCGAAGGAATTAATCTGCCAGATTGACCCTTGCACGAAGACCTTATGCTCGTACTGCGCGATCAGCCGCCCGAGCATTCGGGGCGTCAGTTTGTCGCAGAGGAAGGTACTGGTCGGACGGTTGCCTTCCATCTCCTTGTGGGGAGCGAGCCAGGCTGGGATGCCTTCGGCCTCAATCTCCGCGACACTTTTCCCGAAGGCGAGGGCTTCGGTCTGGGCGAACACGTTGGCCACGAGTTTGTCGTGGTGATCACCGATCTTGTTCACCGGGTCTGCGAAGACGATGAAGTCGGCGGGAACCAAACGGGTCCCTTGATGGATCATCTGATAGAAGGCGTGCTGGCCGTTGGTGCCGGGTTGGCCCCAGATCGCCGGACAGGTTCCCCACTTGACGTGCTTGCCATCGAGTCGGGTGTGCTTGCCGTTGGATTCCATCTCCAGTTGCTGGAGATAGGCGCTAAAGCGATCGAGGTATTGGTCGTAGGGGAGAATGGCGACGGTGCCCGCGTCCCAGAAGTCGGCGTACCACAGACCGATCAGCGCTTGAATGACCGGGAGGTTCCGGGTCATCGGCGTCGAACGAAAATGCTCGTCCATGTCGTGGAAGCCGTCGAGCAGCTCACGGAAACCCTTCGGTCCGATGGCGACCATGGTGCTGAGGCCAACCGCGGAGTCCATCGAGTAACGCCCGCCGACCCAGTCCCAGAATCCGAACATGTTCTTGGTGTCGATCCCAAACTTGGCAACTTCATCCGCATTGGTCGAGACCGCGACAAAGTGCTTCGCGCTCGCGGCGGAATCTCCGCCGAAGGCCTTGAGGACCCATTTTCGCGCGGTGTGCGCGTTGGTCATCGTCTCAAGCGTCGTGAACGTCTTGCTACAGACGATGAATAACGTCTCGGTCGGATCGAGATCGAGTGTCTTCTCGTAGAAATCGTTGGCATCGACGTTGGAAACGAATCGAATCGTCAGATCTCGGCTCGAATACTTTCGAAGCGCGTCATAGGCCATGGCGGGGCCGAGATCGGAACCACCGATACCGATATTGACAATGTTCTTGATCGCCTTCCCAGAATGCCCCTTCCACTTTCCACTCCGGATCCGGTTCGCGAAGGTTCCCATCCGTCGGAGTACATCATGGACGGCCGGAACCACGTTCTCGCCATCGACCTTGATCACGGCGTCGGCGGGGGCTCTCAGGGCGGTGTGAAGCACGGCCCGATCCTCGGTGATGTTGATCTTCTCGCCCTTGAACATCGCCTTGCGATGGCCTTCGACGCCTGCGGCCTTCGCCAAGGCGAAGAGCAACTTCATGGTTTCGTCGGTGACCAGGTGCTTCGACCAGTCAAAGTGGATCCCGAGGGCTTCCGTCGAGCATTTTGATCCGCGGCGGGAATCCCCAGCGAAGAGGTCTGTGATAGAGGTCTTCGCCATCGTTTTGCGATGTCGAGCCAGTGCTTTCCACTCGGGAAGTTGGTCGAGACGGGGGCGGTTGATGAGGCTGCTGAGGCTCATGATGGGGGTTTCTCCAAGAGGGATCCACTGGTCAATCACATCCGGGGTCGGTGGACAGCCCGGAGATGCCTGATACGCTGCCGCTTGAAACTAACAGAACCGCGTTCAGATCGTTCTGGACCGCGAGATTCCCGACTGCCTGACCCACTCCAGGGATCCTTTCGATGACCGCCACCCAAGACCTCCACAACCTCGGACAGAGCCTTTGGCTCGACAACATCACTCGAGACCTCCTCAACGATGGGACCCTTGAGGGATACATCGGTACGTTGTCGGTCACCGGTCTCACGTCGAATCCGTCGATCTTTCAAAAAGCGATCGGTGGCTCCGACAGTTACAACGATCAGATCCGCGGACTTTTGGGCGATGATCTGGATACGGAATCGCTTTTCTTTGAGTTGGCGATTCAGGATCTCCGACGGGCCGCAGATCTCTTTAAGCCGATTCACGAGGCGACGGGTGGCGTCGATGGTTGGGTGAGCCTTGAGGTTTCACCGCTGCTGGCCAACGACACCGCGAACACCATCACTCAGGCAAAGCACTTGCATGCGAAGGCCGGTCGTGACAATCTCTTCATCAAGGTGCCTGGCACTCAGGAGGGACTGCCCGCGATCGAGGAACTCATCTTCGCCGGGATTCCGATCAACGTCACGCTGCTCTTCTCACGTGAGCACTACCTGGCGGCGGCCGAAGCCTACACCCGCGGGATCGAGCGTCGCATCGAGGCCGGGTTGGATCCATTTGTCTGTTCGGTCGCGAGCCTCTTTGTTTCCCGTTGGGACAAGGCAACGGCCGGTGAACTGGAAGGTGACCTAAAGAACGCCGTCGGTATTGCCATCGGTGAGCGAACCTACAAGGCGTTCCATGATTTCGTGAACGGCGAACGTTGGAGTGAGTTGAAAGAGCACGGTGCCAAGCCCCAGCGACTGCTGATGGCCAGCACCGGGACCAAGGACCCTTCCCTCCCCGACACGCTGTACATCACGGCACTCGCGGCACCCGAAACGGTCAACACCATGCCCGAGAAGACGCTTCTCGCCTTCGGAGATCATGGCGCCGTCGATGGCGGCATGCCTTTGGACGGGGGGAGCTGCGAAGCGATACTCGCTGGTGCCACTTCCGCTGGAATTGACATTGATGCACTGGCCGAACGCTTGCAGGTCGAGGGACGTGATTCTTTCGACGCATCTTGGCATTCGATGATCAGCGACATCGCCGCGAAGACCGAGTCAGTCGCCGAAGCTTGATCTTCAGGGGCGATGGTTCAAGTCGAGGCAAGGCTTTCGACGATAACTCAGCGATCGCCCGGCGTTTTTGCCCCTCGTGAGGCGACTTTCTTTTCTACGACCAACGAGCCCGCCTTGAGCAAATTTCTCGATGAACTCACATGGCGTGGTCTGCTTCATCAAGCCACGTCTGAAGAACTGTCGACCCATCTTGCCGAGCAACCGAGATACGCCTATGTCGGTTTTGATCCGACGGCGGATAGTCTCACCATCGGTAATCTGGTGCCGATCATGCTGCTGGCACACTTTCAGCGGTCGGGCCATCACCCGGTCGTCGTGATGGGCGGGGGGACCGGGATGATCGGCGATCCGTCCGGCAAGAGCGCCGAGCGGCCCCTCCTGAGCACCGAGCAGGTTCAGGCCAACGTTGAATCTCAGCGGCCGATCTTTGAGCGGGTGCTCGACTTCTCGGGCACGTGTGAGAATCGGGCGGAGATCGTCGATAATCTCGAATGGCTCTCTCGGATTGGCTTCATCGAGTTTCTCCGGGATATCGGGAAGCACTTCTCGGTGAACGTGATGATGCAGAAGGAGTCGGTGAGCGCTCGCCTCAACGAACGAGAACAGGGAATCAGCTACACCGAGTTCAGCTATCAGGTGCTTCAGGCGTACGACTTTCTCCATCTACATCGAACCCGCGGGGTCACGATTCAGATGGGCGGAAGCGACCAGTACGGGAATATTGTCGCGGGGATCGATCTCACCAGGCGGCTTGAGCGTTCTTCGGAGGACCTTGGTGCTGAGACCTACGGGATCACGGCGCCGTTGGTCACCAAGGCTGATGGCGGCAAGTTCGGGAAGTCTGAAGCCGGGGCGATTTGGCTCACGGCGGAGCGGACCAGCCCGTACCGATTCCATCAATTCTGGTTGAACGCTGCCGACGATGACGTCATCAGCTTTCTCAAGTGGTTCACGTTCTTGGAGCAGGCGGAGATCGAATCGCTCGAAGTCGCGAATCGAGAGCGTCCGCAGGAACGTGCGGCGCAACGCCGTCTTGCGGATGAAGTGACGGGAATGCTCCATGGGGCAGCCTCGGTGGAGTCGGCGAAGGCCGCGTCCTCGGCGCTGTTCACTGGCGAAGTTCGCGGTCTCGATGCGGCCACGCTGCAGGCAATTGCGGATGATCTCACGTCCCAGAAAGTATCCCGCAAGGCGCTACTCGCCGAGGATGGACCCACGCTTGGATCAACGCTGAAGGAACTCGGCCTGGCGTCGAGCAACCGGGAAGTTCGTGAGTTCATCAAGAGTGGGGCGGTCCGAATCAACGGCGAGCCAGTCGCGGAAGATCGTCCCTTGCAGAGCGGAGATCTTCTCGACGGTGGAATCACGCTGTTCAGAAGAGGTCGAAAGAACTGGGCCGCCATCGTCTGGACCGACTGAGGTCGAGTCGAAGTTCGCCCGAGCGTTTTGAGCCCCACCGTCCTGAACCGGCACCCGCAACTGAAACCGAATCCGAACTCTGGTCACGCGGGCCTCGGTGATGCGGCGGCGAATGGCGTCAGGGTTGCCGGGATCGATCTTCGATGGTGAGTGAGACCATCGGATTCGAGGTTGCATCATCTCCGATGCTCGACACCGTCACTCCCGGGGGAAGTTGCCACATCGAGACGGCCTTCTCCGTGATGCCCTGGGCCAGGTCATCGCTGGTGAGATGCAGAAAAGCGATGACACTCATCTTCCCGTCCGCGATGCTGGCAATCGCATCCGCGGAGCCACGCAAGGTGACGTCTCGTAGAAACGCGGCCGCTGGATCGATGGTCACGAGGTACTGATCGAGATCGGTCGGAGGGCCGGCAACCTGAACCGCAATAGAAGGCACAAGATACGTCGACTCGGTCGAGACAAGCTTGAGTCCAACAACGACTTTTCGCGGCGTGATCGTGACTTCTCCGGCGTGTTGGGCAAGGCTCGAAGGGAGGCTAAGCGTCGCTTCAATTTCCTGAAGCCTTCCCGGTGTGAGATTTGCCAGATCCTCATCAGACACGGTCGCATCGATCGAGAGATCGGGAAGATCTGCAAGCGACGCGGGCAAGGTGATGGTGGCTTCCGACGGAGAGACGTTGACAGTGCCGGCAGTGCGAACGCCGTCCGGCAGGACGATCTGAATGGTCATGGTCCGGTTTGCGAGCGACTTGATCACGATCGACGCCACCTTTGGATCGGCAGAGAGGAACGTCACCGGAAGATCCTCTTTCTCGGCGAGTAACTGCCCGACCAATAGCAGATCAATCTCGTGGGCGCCCGGCTCGGCGGGAATTCCCATCGTGCCGATCTGGATCTCGATGGGCTCGCGGAAACGCGCGGCCATGGCGTCAATGGCTCGTCTCGCACCTCGCATTTGAAAACTGATCGAGGTCATTTCCGCGGGCTCGATCTGCACGGATCCCTTGGTCTGGCCCACCAGTCGGAGATCTGTGAAAGAGGTGATGTCCTCGCGGGTCTCACCCGCCGCCCAAATCCAGATCAGGACCGTCACCAGGCTGATGGTGACCACATTGCCGATTCGCTCGCGACGTGTTTCCATCAGCTGACCTCCTCGATCACGCTGGGAGGAACGGGATCTTTGACCACTGAGAGTCGTCGGGCCAGTTCCTCTTCGAATCGCTCTCGAGGGATCGGTGGAGAGAGTCGGCCGTCTTCCGCGATCCGAACTCGGCCATTCTCCTCGCTCACCACCACCACGAGGCAGTCGGAGTCGAGGGTGACCCCGACCGCGGCTCGATGCCGACTACCGAGTTGACTCGGAACAACGCCGGAGGGTGCGAGCGGAAGCTGTACTTTCGCGGCGACAATCCGATCTGCCCGAATCACGACCGCAAGATCATGGAGCGGATTGTTGGGATAGAAAATTGCCTGCATCAGGCGAGGGTCGACGGTCGCATCGATCGGAACCGAATTTCGAAGGAGCGACTCCAGACCCAGCGAACGTTCAAAGACGATGATCGCGCCGAACTGGCTCTTGGCGAGGAAATCTACCGCTTCAGCGACGGCGGTGATCACTCGATCCCGACCGGCCGGGCTCCGGCCGAAGATTTTGGCACGACCGAGGGTAATCATCGCCTGGCGGAGTTCGGGTTGGAAGACCACGACCAGCATGATGGCAACGAGGCCGACGACTCGATCGCCGAGGAAGCGGATTCGACCCAGGGTGTCGTTGGCGTCCCCGGTCAGTCGAAGCAGGATCGCGACCACCACCAGCAGGACGGCAAAACCTCGGATCACGCCAGCGCCGCTGGAGCGGCGGAGGAAGCGAAGAATCAACCAGACGACGATCCAGATGATCGACAACTCCACCACGAGTTCGATGGGCTCGTAGCCTCTGAAGACGTCAAAGAAGGCAGGAAGTCGAAAATTAGGCATGGGTCTCCGTTTGAGTATATCGAGGACCACGTGTTGATCCGGTCCGGGCCGAACCTTGGTCGGCTACGATATGCCCATGTCCACGATTTTGAAGGGTCTGGTGATCGGTCGATCAACCGGTCGATGTGCTGAATCTGACGCCGAACTTGAGGTGGGGACACCTTGCGTCGCGGCGCTCGTACGCCCGCTGGTCGGTGACGATCGGCCTGACCGGCCGGTCCTGGAGCGGCTCGACTTCGATCCGTCCGCCTGGGAATCATCGAATCCGGCTCAAAAACTGGGTGAACGGCTGCTCTGCTGGTGGCGGACGGAAGTTCCTGACCCCAGTTCCAAGCGGCAGATGTTCGTGGATGACGAGACGCTCGTCGATCTCTTCGAGCGGCTTGCGGCGGAATCGGAACAGGATCCGGCTCGGCAGGCGTTCCGGTTCGTCCTTGGTCTGATTCTCCTGCGGAGACGCAAGATTCGAATGGTTGATCGTCGCCGAGAAGGTGATGATGAGATCTGGGTTCTAAAACGGGTCGGCGGAGGCGATGATGCGCCGCTTTGGCCGGTCGTCGATCCTCGTCTTTCTGAGGAAGATGCGGATGCCATCGCCGAACAACTCTCCGCCATTCTTGCGGACGAGGGGTAGCGCGAGGTGCCTCCGGGTCGCGTGCGATCTTCCGAGTGGCGTGCGTCGTTCCTTGTTGTGGGACGACCTTGTCCGGTCTTGATACTCATGGTTCTCGCGATTCTGTCGGTCGGCATCGGATGTGATTCGGTCGCCCGGACCGCTTCTGATGATGAAGTATCAATGCGTCGAGGATCAGCCTCCGAGTGGGCGGAGTTGGTCGAGTTCCAGAACCAGCGACTTGGTCTGCTCGACTTCTTCACCTCCGCGGGGACCATCACCATCGACCTGCGTGATGAGAACGATCGGATGCAACGAGAGCAGGCGGATCATCGTCTTTGGAGAGGCGGGGCGACCAAGACAGCGATCAAGATCTCGAAACTTGGATCAACGCTGCTCTCGGCAGCCTGGAACGGACCTTGTTGGTGGATCTTCGACGAGTCCGGCGATGACGTGACACTGCGGATTCGCGACGTCAGTTCATCGGCGACGGAGGCGGGGGTAGATCGGCTTCTGGCGCCACCCATCTTGATGGCGATGATTGGGCTCACACCGTTTCCCGACGAAGTCCCGGAGGATTTTTCGACTTCGAGTAAGGGCTTTCGATTTACGTTGGGTGAAGTCGCCTTGGGATTCGACGGTCAGGATGAATCGGTGACCTTTCCGGGCCGGTTGGAAATTCGGGTTCGGCAGCCGCTTAATGGTCCGGCGTCGGTCCAGCTCCTGAGTGACTCGGGGGTCGAAGTGGCCCAGTCGGAACTTTCGAAATTTAACACCGTCGATCGAATCGGTTCGCCGCCCGGCGCGTGGCCGAGGATGCCCTATCGAATCGAGATTCGGCGTGGTCGGGGCGAGCGAATCGTGATGAGTTTCGATGCGCCCATCGCGGGGGGGCGAATCAGTGAGCGGCTCTTCGATCTCGAAGTCCAAATCGCTCGATCAAATCCGGTGCGGATCGATGACGCTCGCGGGACGGAGAACAAATGATGGCGTCAAAATCACCACGACCATTCCGGCTTTCACTCATCACGGCATGGATCACCATGGCGGTGCTGCACGCCGGGGCCGTCGTTGCCACGGCGGCCGAAGAATCAGATTCGGTGGTGCTTGCGGCGTCCGGTGGGCGGCATGTCTTCGTGGTGCGCCCGGATGGAACGGCGGCCGCGGGATTCGAGGTCATGCATTTGGACGCGGAGGTTGGGCCCGCGGTCGCCCAGACCGTCGCGAGGCTGCCTCGCCAGCCCGAAGCGATCGCGGCCGCTGGAGATCGGTGTTGGATCGTCCTTCCGCCATTCGATGCTGTCCGACAACAACGCGAGGTCGTTTCTTTTCGAATGGTGATGCAGCCAGCCACCAAAGTGTGGTTCGCAGAGCCTGCGGGGCGGTTTGACATCCTCCCCGTCCTTCCCAAGAAGCCGGTGCTCGGTGGTATCACGGCGACCGAGGACGGCCCCTTCGCCGTCATGCTTCCTTCGCAGCGAACCGCACGAGGCATCTCTCGTGATCGGCAATCGAACCCCGACGATCCCATCGCAGCCGCGGCAGAGATGGAAGAAGCCGATGGCCCGCCAGTTGATGTGGCGTCGAGTGAGGGGGCTGGCTTTGTAATCGCGCCGCCCGAACGTTGGCGTTGGACGGACATGGCCATGCCCGACGGATTTGCGAATGCCGTCACGGCGGTGGTGGGGGTTGGCGGCGAGTCCGGACGCTTGCGGACGTTTGTCGCTTGGACGACAGACGACGCCTCCTGGGATCTCTCCGAGTTGATTGATGGGCAATGGAGTACGTCCCGCCTTCCGCTGGGGCCGGGGCTTCGGCCAGTCGCGATCATTCAGTCCGAAGGCGGCGTCGTCCTCGCGAGCGAGGCGACGGGGGAGGCTGGCGGGGTGACGCTCGGCTACATCCGTCGGGATGCGTCGGAGTCGCCAACGTTGCTGCGGCTTTCGCAAATCCCAGCCGACCGAATCGAAAAACCCTTCGGAGTGGTGGGAACGTCGATGGGCCCTTGGGTGTTGGGTCTTGACGCAGAAGGGCTTCGGATTTTTCCGGTCGATCCGCTGAGTGGGGCATTAGGAGCATCGGTCAGCCCGGTCGACGAGACGGGCGAGCGATCGCTTTTGGACTACCCGTGGACGGGGATCGTCATGATCTCTTCGCTGGTCGCGGCGATTCTTCTTCGGCCGATCATCGAACGATCGCCTCGGGAGCCCGTGGCCGGACTTCGGCCGCTGCCCATTCCGCGTCGTCTGGCAGCGCTCTGTATCGACTTCATACCGGGGGCGATGATGACCGTCTTGGTCTTCAAGATCGACCCGAGTCAGTTCGTTGAGAGTTTTCGAGCTGGAGATCCCGAGGCAGCACTCCCCGCGGTGTTCGCGATCCTGGTCACGGCAACCATCGCCGGCATCGCCGAGGTGTGTTTTGACCGGTCGATCGGGAAAGCATTGGTCGGTGGGCGGGTGTCATCGCTCGACGGCTCCTCCGGAACGAAGGTCCAGCGAGGGTTGCGGGCGCTCTTGAAACTCGTGGTGCTGCTGCTGCCTCCGCTCGGCTTTCTGGTCCTCATCGACCCTTTATCCCGCGGGATGTCCGAACTCCTCTCTCGGACCTGTGTGGTTGTTCGGGTCTCGGCCAAGACGACGCCCCCTGACTCGGCGGAAACCGACCCGCCGTCCGCGGATGGTTCAGGCTCAAACTGAAGAATGCGCAGTCGATGCGCGAATTATCCTTATCGGTTTGGAGGATTCTCAGCCTTGCAGCCGATGAAAGGATTGCTGGCGAATGGAGTCGCCGCAGATCGCCGCGTTGTGATCGCCCTTTACGGAGGGTTTTCAGACGCGAAATGAGAGGATCTCGTGTCAGACGATCGCCTAGAAACTGAAATTGGCACCCCTTCCGACGGGGTTTTGTCTCGTGATGGGTCTGAGGCCGCGATGGCGGCGGAGGCTCCGGTTGGACGTCGGGCATGGCAATTTCCGCTGATCGCGATGTCGTTGGTGGCGATTCTTGCCGCCGTCTGGCACCGGACGCAGAGTGTTGCGGCGGAGCTCGACCCTGGCTCAACCCTGCGCCTGGCGCAAGCGCGGCTCGCAGCGGGAGATCTCGTTGGCGTGGCCGATGCCATCGAAGATCTTGCATCCTCGCCGTCATTGATACCCGCCGATGTCGTCTCTCATCGCGTTCTCGTGGCCGACTACTTGGCGTCGTTTCACAGCCCGCTGGAGAAGGCCAATCCCAGCATCGCCAGCGAGGTGGCGGACGCGTATGAAGATGCCGTGTTGGCGGGGGCAAAATTAGACGAGGCGCAGGCCTACCGACAGGCCGTTTGTGAGATGAATGCGGGGCGGTCAAAGAAAGCGTTAGATCAATTTGGAACGCTGGTGCATGCACGGGATCTTGGAATCGCCACCGATTCGAAGCGACGCCGGCATCACCTGCTTCAGCAGCAATTGCTCGAAAATCTCGACCAAGGCATCGATGGGGCTCAATTACTCGGAGGTGTCGAATCGCTGCTCGCCGAACAGCCTGGGATCAGCCTCGAGGCGTGGGCGATCGGCTTCCGAGCTCGCGTGCGAATTCGTGAGGGTGAAGTAGCTGGTTTGGTGTCTCGCCTCATCGTTGACATGCAGCGACTTGAGGCGGAGTTGGAAGGGCAGCCATCTGCGGTCGTTGATTGGTCTGAGTTGCATGTTCTGCTTGGCCACGCCTATCTGGCGGACGGTCGGCCGGTGCCGGCCGCCGAACGATACGAATTTGCGATCGACCGTCTTGACGCAGACTCAAATGTCGCGGCAGAGGCTGGGGTCTCGCTGGGGCGATTACTGCTGTCGAGAGGAGAGATCCTCGGTGCCGTACAACGGTTCCAAGCGATCGAGGAACTGGAATCCCCCGCAGCCCGGCACCGTTTACAGGCTCGGGTTGGCCTCGGGGAGGCCACGATCCTGCGCGGAGACCATGCCGCGTCCGCTCGTTATTTTCGAGATGCGGCGTCGATTATCTCGGCACATCCAGAATTCGGATCATCGGTTGTGGAGCAGGCGGTCCGGACGGCCATGCGGGGCGCGGCGATGGCCGTCGATCGCGCCGGGGACACCTCTGATCCGCAGGAACAAGCGGCGATGATCGCGCTGTCCCGTGATTTTGCGACCTTTGGTCTCCAATTCAGCACCGATGAAGGTGTCCGTATGCGAGCGCTCCTGGTCGTCGCGGAGGCGCATCGACGATCGGCGGAATTAGCGATTGGTCCAGAATTCT
>Ga0222662_1000112_pt1 | contig 75437 bp, 55 predicted proteins | sample AntAcemetagen600_FD_179821 | JGI IMG/M metagenome (GOLD analysis project Ga0222662, IMG submission 179821) | Saline water microbial communities from Ace Lake, Antarctica - #600 | ecosystem: Environmental > Aquatic > Non-marine Saline and Alkaline > Saline | place: Antarctica: Ace Lake... | reverse complement strand
GTACCTGATGATACAGTTAGTACATCGTCAACATCAGCCCCAACGGTTTGCCCGGTTGGCGTAGATCCTGATGTTGGAGCAGTGATGGTAGTAGAAACATAATAATCATAACCAGTACCGGGAGCTGGTGCAGGTGCCGTCCATGATATGGTTGCACTAGTAGCTGTTACTGCAGACGCAGCAGCAACGGCTGTAGGTGCAAGGCAGGATGGAATTTCTTCAATGTTGAAATTATCAACATATATGTTAATGTCAGCAGCTCCATTGGTTGTGCCTTCAACCAGACGATACGCAAAACGCACTGTCTGACCTGCGTATGATGTTAAATCATGAATCTCTGTCTGACCCGTGTTAGATGGCACGTTTCCACTATTGTAAGTATCTAGAATAGTCCAGTTGGTATAACCACTGGTTGAAACAAGTACTTCCATAAAATCGTCTGCTTCCCAAGCTGTAGTTGGAGCGGCCGTGGAATTCCATTGCGTTGCGGCAACATCAAACCTTAACCGTTGGTTTGGGGTAGCTGGCAAAGCAAACGCTGGCGAAATCAACCATTCATTAGTAGATGCTGTATAAAACTCAATTCGTGCAGCTCCCGTGGTCCCTACATTACCAAATCCGTCAGCAGTCCAGTTTGAAGTACTCGCACTAATATCGGCCGGGCCTGCAGTAAGATCCCCGTCATCTCCTTCTTTCCAACAAGTACTTGGTAAATAAGTACCGAAAGGTTCTGTGTGTGGTAATGCGGTAATAGATTCGCAACCAGTATTGAAATCGAATGGGCCAACCCAACTAGACACGCCATCTGGGGAACCGCAATCAGAACGCACCCAAAATTCATAATCTGTTTCGGCAGTTAAACCTGAAATATCCTCATCAACATCTGTACCCGAGAGCGTTTGAAGAGTGGGTGATGTTCCTGCTCCTGGGGTCGAACCACCATTAGGACCAAGAAATATATCATATCCATCAGATGGTACGGGGCTTGGTGCCGTCCAAGACAGTGTTCCACCGGTTCCATTAAGACCAGAAGCAGTAAGCGCGGTTGGCAAACCAGAACAAGCGGCACAAGTACCTGAATAAACCGCTGCAATTTCAAAACCTTGTCCTTGTCCAATACCGTCAGAAGTAAGCTGAATAGTGATACTCTCCCCAGGACTACTACTAAAAGTGGCTATCGTACCTCCGGCTGAACCGTTATATATGGCAATAGACGTGCCTCCAGTTCCTGCCCCACTAAAAATTCGCAAATAATCATAATTAGTCTCTAGATATTCATACGAACCAGAAATAGTTATAACTCCAGTGCCGCTGTTCTCTAAAACAATATAACCAGTTGAGTTTGACGCATAAACACCTGCAGAACCGCCAGAATCATAGATAAAAGTATTAGTTCCACAAACAACATTTCCCGAGCCAGTTGCTGGAAGATTCACAGAACCACAAGCAAATCCTTCAAAGGAAACTGAAGTGGAATAATTGGTTAGAGCACTATTTGAGCAAGTTGTAGACAACCTGTAATACGTAACACCTGCTAAAACAGCAGGGGAATAACTTCCTGCTGTTGCTCCTGCAATGTCTGCAAACGTTATATCATCTGTAGAAGACTGCCATATATGAGAAATACCAGTACCAACCTCAAGACCAGAGCCCGTAAGTGTAAATGTTCCACCATTACAACCCGAAGCAGAACTTGCAACAACCGTTGCTGCAGTAGGAGTTCCTGAACAACCAGAAAGACACGCTACGGAGAAAAACTCTGAAGACTCCAACTCTCCAGTTGCTGGAGGAGCAAAGTCCCAACCAACACCACCACCACCGGAACTGGCTTGGATAGGCGAAACGCCACCATTATTAGCAAGTATAGTTCCACCACCACCGGCAGCCGAACGCAACTCGTATGTATGACCATCCCACCCGTCACCATATTCATCGTAAGTATTTATATAGATGTTGACACCACAATAAGCAGTAATATCAATGGCTACATCAGTAAGCAGGCCAGAGGCATTGCCATAAGCACCCGTTCCCTGACGCCATATCTCTGCACCTCCACCATCCACACCAGTAGAAAGCGTTACCCATTTTTCACCATCATAACTACCAGCGGTTATACCAGTAGTTAAATAAACCGTTTGCCCAACAGCAAGCTGCGTAAAAACAAATAGAGCTAAAGTTAGAGCTGAACGTAAAATTATCTTGACTGTTTGAATTTTGGAAAGTCGAATCATGGAAGAATTATTAATAGTTTTAAGCACAAAAAAATAATTTACTTAGCATATTTTACGTGTATCGCGCAAAATTTGAGGATGTGAAGTAAACTAATTTTACAATCAATGCAACATTCTTTCGTCTAATACATCGATAAAAAGCAGATTTTAATCTTAAAAAAAGGCTTCTTAATCCGTTAAGTGCAATTCCTGAGACATAAACTCAAAGCAATTCGGTGGTTAATCAATACATTGGTCTCTATGCGTTTTTACAAAGTGTGTTTGTTAGCATTAATACTGCATCTTTTGCTAAAATCAACTCATGCCCAAGAGATTCCTGAATCAGCCGATTTCAATCAGCAAACCGAACAGACACTGGGGGTCGGCTTCGCCATTACTGGTTTCAGCAGCAATTTCACCTATTTCGTATCGCCCCATTATTCGTTTCGCTACCATCGGCATTGGTTTGGAGTTACTCCGCTCTATGGCCGATTAGATGCATTGGCAAACCAGCAGGATATTGGAATCGGAATTGATTATCGGCTCTATCCGTTCAAAAACCTTACTTCCACCCTGCTCTATTTTCCTGTTGGTGTTTATTACAACTACAAGTGGACGAATAAAAGTGAAAAATCAGGCCTATTCTACAAAGCTGGGTTTGGCGTAGAAGCTTTGCTTGGGAAGCAGCTTTCGCTTTCGCTGGATGCCAATTTCGGTATCGGTCAAACACTATCTTCCAAGGTTGAGTTTACCGAGACAAGTATCTTTCGTGCAAATAACGAACTGAACTATTACTTTCTTCCAGTAATCAGAATATCCTACAGCCTGTGAGCAACCATATATCCAAGAAGAAGCATTTCATTCCCATCATTCCGTTACTCAGGAAGTATCTGAAAAAGGAAGAAAGAGAGATGAACTTCGGCTTGGAGTATGATGACCTATTGGAACACCAGCTCTCCACTCCACTACTAGATAAAAAGGGTCAAGACACGCTTTGGGAAACAGTTTTTTACGGGCCTGAACGAACCGAGAAATTATATCAATCGCTTACGTACATCTATGTGATGCTGAAGAATGAGGGTGATTTCAGCTCTTTTGAACACTTAGGAGTAGACCGCATCGATTACTGCTCGTTCGGAAATTCCAATCCGTTCCGCATTCGCATCATCAACAAATTCAACGATAATTACGATTACTTCTACATCAAAACAGCTGATGCATCTCGTGTTTATGGTTTGGAGTTAGAGCACCTTCTATCACCCAATCGTATCAGCTATTATGTGGATGACAGCACGCTTATTGAGGAGCACATTGCAGGTATTCCTGGCGATATGTTCATCAATACCATGATGCGTACCAAGCAGACAAACAAGGTTAGGTTGGCAAAGGAGTTTGTAAAGTTTAATGAGCGGTGTTTCGTGCGCCTTTTGGGTGATATGCGCAGTTACAACTATGTAATGGACATTACTCCGGATTTCGATGATGTGCAGTATCGTATTCGCGCCATCGACTTTGACCAGCAATGCTACGAGGGCAGAAAGAATCTCTATTTACCTCAATTCTTCAAGGAAAATTTCCCTCTGGTAGAATTAGGAATGGAACTCATTAACGAAAAAACGGTAAGGCAATATCAAGTCGAAGAACGTTCATTAATTGCTCGGAGATTGATAGCCACGCGCTACCGTACAAAAGATCTGATTGATTGCATGGAGGAGGACAACGTCTCTACTCCAGAAAAAGTAAAGCAGCTACGCGAGGACCTTGCGAATCATCATTCGAATGATGATTTCTTGGAATGCGAAACAATGGGAGCAATCCTCAAGCTTCAGCTCAAGTCAACGCTTGCCCCGCAGATTAGGAAGGTTAGGAATCTCTAAAACACCTATAGATACAGCTCGATTAGTTGTCTTTGATGCTTCTGTTTCCCATATATATGACAAACCCAGCGGTTACAAACATAATCAGACTATAAATTACTGACGGGATGGCCATTTCTGAATTGCCGATGATAGTAACAGCCACCGCAATGCCCAGCGTACCATTCTGAATTCCAGTTTCGATGGAAACCGTAGTACTTTGGCGCACGGTAAGTTTTAGCAACCGCGCATCGTAAAAACCAATTGCCAGCATAACCAAGTTAAGCGCGAGCGCAACAGGGCCTGCCTGTATGAAAAACTCAAGCATATTCTCCTTTTCCTTTAGAACAGCCGTAATGATTATTAGTGCCAAAAACATCGCGGAAAGAACTTTGACAGGCTTTTCCATTTTCTGTGAAAATGCTTGCGCTCTTGACCGAATCAACATACCAATACTAACGGGAATAATGGTAAGTACAAGCACAGAAACCAATGTATGAACTACGTTCAACTGCGCAGCTTCTGCGTTTGGCATAAACCTTCCAATGGCAAAATTTACGATAAGCGGAATAGTGATTACAGTGACTAGCGATGAAAACGCAGTTAGTGTAATTGAAAGGGCCGTATCGCCTTTGGCGAGATGAGAAATAAGGTTAGAAGTGGCTCCGCCAGGGCACGCAGCCAATATCATCATACCAACAGCTAGTTCGGTCTGCAGCCCAAAAAGTTGAATTAAAGCAAACGCAACCAGCGGCAAAAGAATCAGTTGATTGACCAATCCGATGGCTACCGCTTTTGGGTAAACCAAGATTCGCTTGAAATCGGCAATACTGAGCGAAAGTCCCATCCCCAACATGATAATTACGAGAGAAAGCGGTAAGAGAACGGTTGTGATAAAACTGGCTTCCATAATGGTCGGGCTGGAGAACGATATTAAGCAAAAGGATTAAGTTGTCCGCCTACAACGTAATCCACCAAATCAGTTTCAGCACTACTGCCCTATTCTTTACAGAAAGTGTTTGGTCGTAATTATCAGTATAAACCAAATACAGATCAGACATTGGCTTGAAACGCCATTGAAAACGAGCGTTAATATTGAAATTATCCGCCTGCGTGTTGTATTGGAAAAACGTGGTAAAAAACACACTTCGTGTAAACGAGAACTCAAACTTAGGGCCGATAAGATGCAAACTTGCTCTTCTGCCATCTGCAAGCCAAATCTCATTTTGGTCATACTGAATGGCGAAAATCCCCCAAGGTTGGGCGCGATAATTCAGGGTCAATCTTGACGTGAGTTTCTCACCAGAGTAGTAAGAACCATACTCAACGGAAGAGGATGCATTGAACCGCTTTCGGACATCGGTTTTATAAAAAATTCGACCCGATCGGTAATCGTAGCCACCTTTTGAAATGGTAGCCTGATCAGTAAAGGTCACGTCTGTGTCAAAAAATAGCTGGGTGAATCTTTCGTTGTAATTAACCTCCAGATAAGACGTGTTAGTGAACTTAACCTTATAGAAAAATTGTACTAGACGATCTGTTTCAGCCCAATTCTCATCGAAATAACCATCATAATAAACTCCAGGTGCATGATAGTTGACAACGCTACCATTCTTTGGGTAAAAACGATACTCAGCACTTGGCTCCAAACGCCAAAATGAGCGTTTTTCAACTGCCCCCGTTTCTGGGTTGAAGCGAGACAATCGTGGAACAAAACCAACTTCCGCATTATAATTTTCATTCACGTATTCGTGATTCCAATGCAATGTGAGGTTGGCAGAACGATACATTAACCATGTAGCGTTGGCGCCAACAAAAGCCTCATCTCCAGGAGAAAAACTATGGTGATAGAATGCTTTACCGCCCCATTTTCCATCACCTGAGGCCAAATCGAAATCTAACCCAACCAAACGATTGTAATCAGCCCACTCAGGACTGAAATTGTCAAACGCTTGCTTGTTGACGAAGATTAGTCCGATGTTAGAACGCTTAAACACGCGCCTTTGAACTGCTGCAACCGTAAAGTTTTGAGATTGTGTTCCTTCTGGCACTCCTCCCTCCGTTTGCATGCTCATAAAGCCAATGCGCCAATTCTTGTTGATTTTGCCACTCAACCGTAAACCACCCAAAATCGGCACAACATTTCCGCTTTCCAATCCAATTCTTCTACTGAAAAACGGTCTAATTCTGCTGAATCCGAAGCGTGCAAACAAGTCGTTATTTTCAATAAAAAATTGGCGTTGCTCAGGAAAGAAAAGGCTGAATCGCGATAGATTGGTTACCTGCCTATCCACCTCCACCTGAGAAAAATCTGGTCGAATCGTTAAGTCAAGATTGAGCGAAGAAGTAACCGCAATCTTGGCGTCCATTCCCAAGTTCCAAGGAACCTTGGTTTCATTCTCTCCTTGGTAATCTTGATTGACACCCACAATCCCGTACGGAATGAGTGAAACATTGGAACCTGCCTTTTTCGGAGGTGCATCCCAAGTAAGTTTACCAGTAAAAGCGAGATTGGCCACGTTCTGACCACGCTGAACCCAACTCCACGTACTGCTTTCGTTCTGCTTCAAATCATTACGGGCGAAATTGATTCCCCACTCAGAAATGTCTGATTTATATCGAATGGATTTGAACGGTATTTTCATCTCCACAATCCACTTTCCGTTCTCAATTTTCACTTCAGAAAACCAGCGATTATCCCAAGCCGTAGCAACACCAAAACCGCCACCATTTTCCAGTGTTCCTTCGCGTTGCACACCAAGTGGGTTGACTGCAAAACTGAAACCGTTGGCACCATCATCAAACGGATCGATAAAAATGGCAAAGGCGTCACTTACTGGGAAAGAAAAATCACGTTTGAGCGATTGAATAACATGCTTTCCATCAATAGGATCGTAGCAAACCGCTCCCACATACAGGTTATTGTCGTCATACGTGAGCATTACCTCGGTATGCGTTGCCGCTAAAGAACTATCAAATGGAAACGTTTGCTGGAAATTCTTGGCAAGATCGGCTGCTTGCCAATCAGCTTCGTTCAAGTCACCGTCAAGCGTGATTTTTCCTTCAGCCTTTTTGATACGCATCGTGCGGACATCTTGAGCCACACCCAAAAGAGGCAATAGCAAGACAATAAGAATCAGTCGCTTCATTAGATGGTAAAACTAGGACGGGTCGATTAGACTTTTATCAGTTAGAAGTTACCCCCTCAACTCAGCCCCAACTTCGCGCTCAAAACGCTGTTGCAAACGCCCCATGGTTTTATCGATGATTTTATCGTTGAGCGTAGAATTTGCATCCTGAAGAATGAAACTTAATGCATACGAACGTTTCCCCTCTGGAACGCCTTTTCCCTCATACACATCAAACAAATCAACTTCTTTCAGAAGATTTCTTTCCGTTTGGTAAGCAAGCTCTTCTAGCCTTCCGTATTTAACGGATTTATCAACCAATAAGGCAAGGTCTCTTCTTACTGAAGGATACTTCGACAATTCGGTTACTTCAAACTCATTCAATGCCGAAAGATTGAGAATTCTATTCCAATTGAAACTGGCAAAAAACACTTCCTGCTCAATATCAAATGATTCTAAAATATCGGAATTCACACTTCCGAAATTGACAAGTAAGTGTCCATCTTTGGTTTGGAATTCCATTCCATAGTTAAATGTTTTCTTGTCAATTACATCCTGTAATTGAGCTGAAATTCCCAATCGGCTAAGAATCGATTTTACCGCACCATGAATGTGATGAAAAGTAGCATCACCTGTGGTCGCATTCCAACGCTCTTTTTGCCATCTTCCAGTCATAAATAAACCTAAAGCTGAATGCTCTTCATAAGGCCATTTTCCAGAAACAACCCCCTCCCCCTTCGGGTACTCCCCCTTTTCAGGTGGAGAGTTGGTGCCTTGGTTGGATGTTTGTGATGAGTTTTGATCGGAGTGCTGCTCCCCTTCTTTAAAAGGAGGGGTGTCCCGGTTTATCGGGACGGGGTGGTTTTTCAAGCCATAAAGGTTCCCAAATTCGTAAAACTTACAGTTTGGGTTTTGATGACGAATATTGCGTGAAAGGCTTTCCAATCCGCCAAAAAGTAACGTTTGACGCATCGCATTCAAATCATTACTTAATGGGTTCAGAATATCGACTTTCGACTTTCCGATTTCCGTAAAGTGCGTATCCATATAAGTCGCTTTGGTAAGCGAATTATTCATAATCTCATTGAAGCCTTGAGCAGTCAAAGCATCCGAAACTAGGTTTCGCAATTGCTCTGGACTTTTCTTGTCTGACGCAATCAACGGAACACGCAATTGTCCGCTTCCTTTAATTCTATCGTAACCGTAAACGCGCAGCACTTCCTCAATTATATCTGCTTCGCGAGTCACATCATTCTTGAAGGATGGAACAGACAATTTCAGTCCTTCATCGTTCTTCTTTTCCACATAAATCCCTAAATCATCTAGAATAGAAAGAACAGTTTCCTTCGGGATGTCTTGACCGATGAGTCGGTTAATGTTGGCAAACTTCACCTCCACTTTTTGGTGTGGAATTGGATTTGGGTAAACATCAGTGATAACTGAAAGTTTCCCTCCCGCCAATTCTTGAATAAGCAAGGCTGCTCGTTTGGCAGCTAGAACCACCGTTTCCGGGTCAATACCGCGTTCAAATCGGAAGGAAGCATCTGTGTTCAGCCCATGTCTTTTGGCCGTTTTACGAATAGTAACCGGATTGAAGTAAGCACTTTCGAGGAAAACATTTTTGGTTCCTTCGGTAACTCCTGAATTCAATCCACCGAATACACCTGCTATGCACATGCCATCTGTGGCATTGCAAATCATCAGGTCATTCTCGTTCAGGTTACGTTCAACTTCATCCAACGTAGTAAACTTCTCTCCCAATTTCGCGGAGCGAACTACAACCTTATTGTCTTTAATCTTATCAGCATCAAACGCATGCAACGGCTGGCCCATTTCGTGCAATACGAAATTGGTAACATCAACCACGTTATTGATAGGACGCGAACCAATGGCTTTCAGTCTATTCTGTAGCCAAGCTGGCGATGGTTTTACTTCAATCCCTTGGATATAAAGTCCGACATAGCGTGGTGCTGCTTCAGAGTCCTGCACATCAATTGCAATGGGATTTTCTTTCAAATCGGCTGAATAACCCATCACATCTGGCCATTCCAATTTCAGGTTTTCGTGTCCGCCTTTAATTTCTCGTATGATGGCACGAAGATCTCGCGCAACACCAATATGGCTCATGGCATCGGCACGGTTTGGCGTTAGGCCAATTTCAATAGTGAAATCATTCTCAATATCGAAATACTCCGATGCTGGCGTTCCAACTTTCACATCGGCTGGAAGAACCATAATTCCATCATGGCCAACCCCTAATCCAATCTCATCTTCAGCACAAATCATCCCTTCGGAAACCTGCCCGCGAATCTTCGATTTCTTGATTTTAAACGGCTCTCCTTTTTCTGGATAAAGCATTGTTCCAACGGTAGCAACAACCACTTTCTGACCAGCTTCAACATTCGGGGCACCACAAACAATATCAAGTGGTTCACCTGTTCCCACATTCACTTTGGTGCAGTTCAGTCGATCGGCATCAGGATGCTTTTCCTTGCTCAGAACTTCCCCAATCACCAAGCCTTCCAATCCTCCTTCAATTGAAGAAAATGGAATCACTTTTTCGACCTCAAGTCCGCCTCCAGTAAGAAGTTCAGATGCTTCGTTGACGTCAATATTAAGCTTCAGGTATTCTTTCAGCCAGTTGTAGGAAATATTCATGCGTGCACGTTTGAGCCGCGAATTTAACGTTTGTGAACATGAATGAAAGGTTTTCTATTTATCGATAAGCCGAGGCGGAAATGACTGAACCACGTACATTTGCACCGATGGCCGAAATTGGAACTGATATAGAGAAAGCTGCGCGCTTGCTGAAGCAAGGAAAGTTGGTTGCCATTCCGACAGAAACGGTATACGGCTTAGCTGGGAATGCTTTCAATGAAGGGGCGTTGCTAAATATTTTCGAGACCAAAAACCGACCACATTTTGATCCGTTAATTGTACACAGCTCTGATATTCAATGGATTAAGGAACATACAACCGAAATTCCATTGTTGGCCGAAATGCTGATGGATGAATTCTGGCCAGGTCCCATGACGTTAGTTCTTCCAAAAAAGGCAATAGTACCTGATTTGGTTACCTCAGGATTGGATACTGTGGCAACGCGAGTTCCTTCTCATCCAATGACGCAAGAGCTGCTTAGGATGATTGATTTTCCGTTGGCGGCACCAAGTGCAAATCCGTTTGGTTACGTAAGCCCCACAACGGCTGAGCATGTAAATGATCAGTTAGGTGATAAGATTGAGTACATTTTAGACGGTGGCCCTACCAAAGTAGGTTTAGAAAGCACCATTATTGGCTTTGAAGAAGGCAAACCAATTATTTACCGATTGGGCGGATTGAGCATAGATGTAATTGAAGACCTCATTGGTCCGATTGAGGTGACGCTCAACCAGTCTTCGGACCCAAAAGCACCGGGAATGCTGAAAAGTCACTACGCTCCAGGTAAGCCGTTATACTTTGGTAATCCAGGAGAGATGATACAGGATTTTGAGGGTAAGCGTATTGGATTTCTTGGGTTTATGACGCGTTTGGAATTCCTTCCGCCAGACAGACAGTTGATTCTTTCTCCCCACGGTGATTTGCATGAAGCAGCTGTGAATCTTTTCTCTTTTATGAGGCAATTTGAGAAGCTTCCCGTTGATCTGATTCTCGCGGAGAAGTTGCCTGAAATTGGTTTAGGCAGGGCAATCAATGACCGATTGCAAAGAGCAGCAGTAAATTCGTAAAAGGGTTATGCAACATTTAAGAAGCACGAAACGTAGAAATTTAAATGGTACAAAAATGGCTAAACGGATATGAAATTTTACACTTCGCTTCCTAAAAGTTTGCAACCATACTACTGGACAGAACTAGAAGAATACCGCACTGAGTATTCGAGTGGGAATCTAGAAAATGCGTGGAATCATTTGGAACGAGCACATATAATTGGACAAAAATATCCTTATGCTCACACTCTTGTACATTGGAAAATGTTGCATTTCGGATTTAAAATCAAAAGCAGAAAAGAAATCTTCGGACAAATACCACGTCTGATTTTTGGCGGTCTGAAATCATTTGTTGGAAAAGTGCCAACAGGAAATCCAGGAGGAGCGAATGTTCCACCTTTAAAACCATTTCCAATAGAAAAAGGTTTGCAAGATATTTTCGTGAAGGCTGGGGTAAGCTTAACCTGAAGCTAAAGCCGTTAAGAGACCCTAGCCCAATTAGGGCGGTCTTTCATTTCCTTAATTAAATGGTGCTTGGTTAACGCGTTTTCGCGGGTTGCCAATTTTGGATCGCTAGAAAGTAAGTCTATAGCTGCAGTTCTAGCCGCTTGTAGTATTTGACCATCCTTGCTGAGATTGGATATTTTAAAAATGGGCTGACCGCTCTGCTGTGTTCCTTGAATATCTCCCGGCCCACGAAGCTTCATGTCTACCTCCGCAATCTCAAAACCATCGTTGGTTCTAACCATCGTTTCCATACGCGTTCTGGCTTCTTGTCCCAAAGCATAGCCCGTCATCAAAATGCAGAAACTCTGTTCTGCTCCACGGCCTACTCTTCCACGAAGTTGGTGTAGTTGCGAAAGCCCGAAACGTTCGGCACTTTCTATCACCATCATGGATGCATTCGGAACGTCCACTCCCACTTCTATAACGGTGGTAGAAACCAGAATCTGTGTCTTCCCATCCTTGAAACGCTGCATCTCGTATTCCTTGTCTTGCGCTTTCATTTTTCCATTGAGAACTCCAATCTGATATTGCGGTTGCGGGAATTCTCTAACAATGGATTCATAACCATCGGTCAAATCCTTAAAATCCATGTTCTCGCTTTCCTCAATAAGCGGATAAACCACATAAACTTGCCGACCTATGGCAATCTCCTGCCTCATAAAATCAAATATTTTCTGACGTGCCGCATCGAAACGATGAAGCGTTTTGATGGGTTTTCTGCCCGGTGGAAGTTCATCAATTACTGATGTGTCCAAATCGCCATAAACCGTCATCGCCAACGTACGCGGAATTGGCGTTGCTGTCATAATAAGCATGTGCGGCACTTCGCCATCGCTTCCTTTTAACCACAATTTAGCCCGCTGCTGAACTCCGAAACGGTGCTGCTCATCTACGATTACCAAACCGAGTTTATGGAACTGAACCACATCTTCAATCAACGCATGCGTTCCAATTAGCATGTGAATTTCTCCGGACCTTAGTCGCTCGTGTAAAACTCTCCTTTCGGCAGTTTTGGTAGAACCTGTGAGCAATGCGATATGCAAATTCAGCTTTTTCAGGAATTCAGAAATGGTTTTAAAATGCTGCTCCGCCAGAATTTCTGTTGGTGCCATCAGCGCAGCCTGATAACCATTATCTACGGCCAAAAGCATTGCCATCAACGCCACAATAGTTTTACCACTTCCAACATCACCTTGTACCAATCGGCTCATTTGCCGCCCAGAGCCCAAATCATGACGGATTTCCCTGACCACTCGCTTTTGCGCACCTGTAAATTCAAAGGGTAAACATTCTGTATAAAAACGATTGACCATCTCTCCCACTTCCGCGAAAACGGCTCCCTGAAACTTATGCTGGTTTATGAGTTTCAGCTTTAGAAGGCGTAGTTGAATGAAAAACAATTCATCAAACTTTAATCGGAACAATGCTTTTCTCAAGGTATCGTTATCCTTCGGAAAATGGACGTTGATGAATGCTTCTTCTCTTCCAATGAGGCTATTCTTTTCTCTGAATTCTGCGCCATAAAGTTCTGCCACATGGCCTTGCCCCTTGAGTTGAGAAACCAACGCATTCATCAATCTCGAAATGGTTTTTGTGTCGAGATTTTTGGCCTTTGCTTTTTCGGTGGATGGATAAACTGCCTGCAAAGCCGTGGAAACCTTTTTCTCCCGCGCGTCTGCCGTTTCCAACTCAGGATGAACCATATTGTACTTACCCTTGAAATTGCTGGGTTTGCCAAAAACCACATAATCAATTCCCGTTTTGAGATTGGGTTGAACCCACTTAATTCCTTTGAACCAAACTAGTTCTAACACGCCCGTTCCATCCGTAAAATCTGCCACCAAGCGCATTCCTCGACCTTGCCCAACAAGCCTAACGGAATTTATTTTTCCTAGCAGTTGAATGTCAGATTCGGTACTTGCAATACTGTTTATCTGATGAAACTGGGTTTTATCTACATGCCTGAAAGGAAAATGCTGAAGTAAATCTCCATAGGTTTTGATGTGAAATTCTTCGCGCAACAGCTTCGCTCGCTCAGAACCAACTCCTGCCAAAAATTCTATGGATGTTTCAAGAAATGGTTTCACGGAAATGGATACGAATTACGAATGAAAAACGAATATACGAACGTGGGATGTGCAAAGTATGGTAGACGGCTTCAAAACCCATAGCAATCGGGTCTAAATCTAAGTCCAACTACTACGGAAAAAAGGACTCTCAGAGAGCATTTCTCTACATTTACGCATGGTCTACATCCTCCTTTAAAAGGAGAACCAGTACCTTCTGAAAGTTTGAAGATTGGGCGCAAATGTTGCAGTTTTCTACAATCCAAATCAACGCTCTGAGCCCCATCCCCCTTTCAAAGGGGGTGGATTTGCGAGCGAAGCAAGCAAAGACGGGGGATTCCTGAAATAGCGTGAGATTATTTTTCATCCTCTTCCTCAAGAGCCTCAACCCATCGTTCAATCTCCCAAACCACATTGTCCAAATGAAACCTCGCCTGGCTTTCCGTAAAACGCAGAAATGACAAACCCAATCCCTCCAGAATTTCCTGTCGCTTCACATCATTTACCATAATGTCCTCGAAATGATGACTGGCACCATCAATCTCAATCACCAAGTTCAACGACTTACAGTAAAAATCAACGATGTAATTTCCGAGCGGTTTCTGCCTATTGAAAGTGTATTCATTGAGTTATTTCTGCTTCAAACGATTCCATAGCAGCACCTCACCTTTAGTGGAATGAGTCCGCAACAGGCGCGCGAATTCTTTGAGGTTTATGTTGTAGGGAATGAATTTCATTGAGCAAAAAAAATCCTCCTAGTGAATCCTCCGTCACGCCCAAAAGCGAGACACCTCCTTTGTAAAGGAGGATGGAGATTGTGCATGCTTGAAAATTCGGTGATAGAACGTAAATGTTACGGTTTTCAACAATCCTAAAGGATTCATTAAAACACAAGCCGAAACGCTTTCGCATCTCGGCTCGTGTTCTAATTATTTCTTAATCCTTAGTGGAGTACCATTACGGTTCCAGAGTTTCCACGGTTCCCATTTGAGAAGTCCTGACCACCCCAGATTTCGCCATCAATAAACGTGGCGTTGATTTTCCAAACGTACGCCCCTTGTGGGACAACCTTGCCTCTGTACATGCCATCCCAACCTTCACCCGGACTACCATTAATAAGATTAGTTGATTCCCACAGTTGATTTCCCCAGTTATCGAATATCCACACGTGATATTCTGCAATTCCGGTTCCCTTAGGAATGAAAATAGCCGACTCTCCAATTCCACCAATGGCCATTGCATTTGGAACGTGAAGGCTCGAAAACAACTCTACATTGATGTAATGAACCGCTGTATCGGCACATCCGAATTCGTTAATTGCTGTGAGTGTGACGAAATAACCGCCATACGATGGGAAATCATAGGTAGGCTGGAAATCATCTGTCTGAAGACCATTTCCAAATTCCCAATTATATAGATCAGCCCCGTTTGAGTTGTTTATGAATTCGTACTCATTCCCCGGTTCTGGGAACGAAGTATTATTTGGAGTGAAATCCGCAATTGGCGATTGATAAGCCGAAACCGCAGCTCCCAATGCAACAGTATCGGCACAACCACCATCACCCGTTACAACCAATGTTACCTCGTATTCACCTGGAATTTCATAAACATGAACTGGATTTGAAATGGTTGATGTGTTACCATCACCAAAGTCCCAAGAGTACTGTAAGCCAGTGGTGCTGTTGTTTCCGAAATTCACAACAAGTGGAGCACAACCTTCCGCATTGTCCAATGTGAATTCAGCGACTGGCACATTATCAATAATCACGGTTGCCGTGGTTGTATCAGAACAGCCAGCGCCTGAACTTGCGATAAGTGTTACGGTGTATGTACCAGCATTATCATAAGTGGCTGTTGGATTTTCATCGCTGGAAAGCGTTCCATTACCCAAGAACCATTCATAGCCTGTTGCTCCCGAACCAGTATTGGTGAACTCAACATCGGTTGGCAGTATACAAGGTGCGTTTGCACTGGATGTAAAAGCGGCAACTGGTAATTGGGCAATGTCAACTGTTACACTGAAAATTCCGGACGAGCATCCGCTTTGATCAAAAGCTTCTACGCTATAGGTAGTCGGTACAGAAGGACTTACAAAGTGCGATGCGCCCAAACCAAGACCGTTATCCCAAGAGTAAGAGTAGTTGCCAGAACCACCCGAAGCCGATGCTGAAATGGTTACTCCACTTCCAGGACAAACTGCTGTATCTGAGCTTACAACTACTGCAATTGCTTCCGGCTCTGTAATTTGAACTGTATCTGTATAAGTACAACCATTTGCATCTAGTACCACAAACGTGTAAGTACTAGCTTCGAGGTTTGTTGCCGTATTTCCTGTCTGTCCAATAAGCGGCCAGTTGTAAACTAACGGAGCCGTTCCACCTTGAGCAATAACCGTGGCTTCTCCATCATCTCCTCCCACACACGCAACATCCGTGGTTGAAACTTGGATTATTTCAAGCGTGTCTGGTTCTGTAATAACCACCGTTAAACTATCCAAACAGCCGTTTCCATCTGTAACATAAGCCGTGTGAGGCCCTGCTCCTAAGTTATCTGCTACATAGCCAACATCGCTATTACTCCAAGTTACGTTGTATGGGGATGTACCACCTGCAACATCAACTTCCGCTTGGCCATTATTAACACCATTACACGTAAGGTTGTAAAGCGTATCAACGTCTATAACCATTACGGATGGCTGGTCAATAACGAACGTAAGCGTAGTATCACATCCACCTGCATCTGCAACCGTAACGGTATGCGTTCCGGCAGCAAAACCCGTTGCGAGTGAATCTGTCTCTGAGTTTGACCACAAATAAGTGTACGGACCCGATCCGCCTGAGGCAGTCACAAGTGCTGAACCATCGGCTAGGCCATTACAACTTACATCCGACTGAACATCAAGTTGTGCTTCAATTGAAGTTGGCTGACCAATAGCCACGTTAAGCGACCAAAGACAACCGTTACCATCAACGACTTGTACTTCGTAAACTCCAGCAGAAAGCCCGCCTGCAGTTGGGCCCGAAATATTCAGGTTTGGCCAAGTGTACGTGTACGGAGCAGTTCCACCAGATGCTTGAACAGTAGCCTCGCCATCTTCTGCACCGCTACAGGTTGCATCAATTACTGTATCAATAGCTAGTGTAAGCTGATTCGGTTCGTCAAGCGATACGGAAAGTGTATCTGTACAACCATTGGCATCGGTAACTTCCAATGAATAAACTCCTACAGGTACTCCATTCAAATCCTGGGTAGTAGAATCGTTTGACCAATCGTACGTGTATGGGAATGTTCCACCCAACACGTTCACATCTATAATTCCATTGCTTTCTCCGAAGCAAATGACATCAGTTGCTTGAACCACGCTTGCGTCCAAAATTGCTGGTTCGGTTAAGAGTAACGGAATCGAATCTTGACAACCGTTGATGTCTGTTGCCACAACGATATACGTTCCAAACCCAAGGTTATCCGCAGTTGGACCAGTTTGACCATCAGACCACGTGTAAGTGAACGTTGGAACACCACCAATTGCCTGTACCGTAAATGCTCCATCCTCTACTCCATTACAACTGATAATCGTTGTATCGGTTGAGTTGATAACGATGTCGTCTGGTTCCACAAGCGTTACGCTATCCTGTAGCGTACAACCATTTGCATCAATAATACTGACGATGTATGTTCCAGTTTGAAGGCTATCAATGTCTTCAGTCGTTTCATTATTGTTCCATAGGTACGAAAACGGCTGTGTTCCATCATTTATAGTAAGGTCGATTGAACCATCAGCCAATCCGAAGCAAGAGATATTTACACCATTGTAATTGGATGTTGTAATGGATGAGGTCAAACCAATAGGTCCTGTTAGGGTAATGGAATCAGTAATCTCGCAGCCATTGGCATCAACAACTGTGTAGGTATACGTTCCAGCCTCAAGGCTATCGATGTCTTCTGTCATTTCTCCATTATTCCAGCTCACGCTGTAAGGCGTTGCACCTCCAGAAATAGTCAGGTCAATTGCTCCATCAGCAGCACCTCCACACGAAATGTTTACTCCGTTGTAATCACTCAAAAGTGAATCAACATCAAGCGCATCTGGCGCGACTAAAGTGATGCTATCCGTGTAAGAACACCCGCCTACATCAGACACAACCACAATATAAGTTCCAGCCTCTAATCCTGTTAAATCTTCATCTGTTGAAGTAAATCCATTCGGCCCTGTCCATACAAAATCGTAAGTCACACATTCCTCTCCTCCAAGAACGTTGATGCCAACAGCACCATCAAATTCGCCATTACATGAGATGTTGGCTCCACCCACATATTCAGGAGAAACGAGACTGTCTGTAGTCAATGGTTCTGGCTCTGTAAGCGTAATCGTTTGGATAACCGTTGTTCCGTTGGCATCCGTAACAGTTACACCGTAAAGCCCTGCGGCTAGACCAATAGCCGTTTGCGTGGTCTGACCATCCGTCCAAACGTAATCGTATGGCAAACACCCACCCGAAACATTGGCTATTGCTTCTCCACTCGGGAATGCGCTACAACTCAAGTTGTATCCGCATGGTCCTTCTGGCGAAGTAATATTTACAACAATTGTAGAAGGTTCAATCGTAATATCGAACGAGCAAGTGGTGCTGTTATTCGATTCATCTATTGCTGTGTACGTAACCGTTGTTGTTCCAACTGGGAAGTTATCTCCAGGAACAAAATCACTCGTTAATGTTGGTGTACAGTTGTCTGCGGCCGTTGGCTCAGTCCAAAAAACTTGTGGCGAACAATCTGAGCTATCAGGTACAATCACGCTATCTAGCGGACAAGCAATAATCACAGGTGAAAGCGTATCAAGAACGATTAGTTCACTTGTACAATCAGCCGTATTTCCATTTACATCAACCACAGTTATGGTGATGATGTTGGAGCCAAGATCAGCACAAGAGAAATCAATTTGTGAGGCGAAAATTGAGTCAATTCCGCAGTTATCGGTAGAGCTATCGTTGAACTCACCGGCAGAAACATTCACTGTTCCGTTTCCATCAAGAATAACCGTTAAGTCGAGACAGTTGGCAATCGGGTTGATGTTGTCCTCAATTGTAACCGTTGCCGAACATGTTGAGGTATTTCCGTTATTGTCCGCAACCGTTAACACAACTGTGTTTGTACCCACATTCGAACAATCGAAGGTGCTTACATCAACCGTAAACCCTGTGATTCCACACGCATCGCTTGAACCATTATCAATCTCCTCTGCATTGATGGAAGCATTTCCGAGGCTGTCCAATTGAACAGTTATGTCTTGGCAAATTGCAATCGGAGAAATAGTGTCATTAACTGTAACAATGGCATTACAGTCTCCCACGTTTCCGTTCAAATCAATCACGGTCAATACAACTGGATTGAGACCAACTCCAGCGCAAGTAAAGTCGTTTGGAGTGACAAACATGGTGTCAATAGCGCAATTGTCGGTACTTCCAGCATCCACATCAGCAGGAAGAATGCTCGCATTTCCTTGAGTATCTAAGAAAACCGTGATGTCTTGGCACAACGCGACTGGCGGAAGGTTCTCTTCCACAATTATATCAGCTGTACACGTTGAGCTGTTTCCGTTTGCATCGGTAACAGTTAACGTAACGGTGTTTGTTCCAACTTCAGAGCAATCAAATGTGTCCTGATCAAGCATCATTGTATCAATGACACAGTTATCTGATGAATTCAAATCAACCCCTGTTGGTGTGATAGTGGCCGTTCCATTGGCATCCAATTGAACAACAACAGGAGTACATGTAGCATTCGGAGAAATCGTATCCTCAATAGCAATTTGTGATGTACAGGTAGAAACGTTTCCGTTCGCATCTGTAACGGTTAACGTAACGGTATTGGCACCTACAATAGAACAATCGAAATCAGTTTGATCAATAATCAAACTTGCAATTGCACAGTTATCAAACGAACCATTATCAACAGCAGTAGCAGTTGTTGAAGCCTGCCCACTTCCATCCAATTGCAGCGTAAGGTCTTGGCAAATAGCGATTGGAGCAACAGTGTCTAGCACCTCCACATTCGCAGTACATGTACTTTGATTTCCGTTGTTATCAACTACCGTAAGTGTAACTGTGTTGTTGCCAACTTCGGCACATGTAAACGTATTCGGGTTCACGAAAACCGTATCAACACCGCAATTAGCGTTACTTCCAACATTGATGTCAGACGCTAGAATAGATGCTTCGCCATTCGCATTCAAATAGATGGTGATGTCTTGGCAATTGGCATTCGGATTTACGTTATCCTCCACCGTAACCGTTGCTTGACATGTACTTTGATTTCCGTTCACATCCACAACTGTGAGCGTAACCGTATTAGGTCCAACCTGAGTACAATCGAAGATAGTCTGGTCTATGCTAAGCGTAGCAATTCCGCAGTTGTCGGTACTTCCGCCATCTACATCAGCAGCAACAATACTTGCTGCTCCAGCAGCATCCAACTGAATGGTAATATCCTGACAAACCGTAACTGGTGAAATCGTATCAAACACGCGAACAACCGCTTGACAGATATCGAAGTTTCCGTAGTTATCTGTAACTGTAAGCGTTACTGGATTTACACCGATATCTGAGCAATCGAATTCATAAACATTCAACACCATTGTATCAATTCCGCAGGCATCGGTAGAACCATTGTCAATGTCTGCGGCTGTTATGATAGCAAGTCCACTCGCATCTAAATAGACCGAAAGATTCTGGCAAATCACATTCGGGTCAACCTCATCCACCACATTCGCATTGGCAGTACAGGTTGAGGCATTTCCATTTACATCAATCACGGTCAACTCGACCGTATTTCCACCGATAGTGCTGCAATCAAATGTGTTTACATCGATGACAAGCGATTGAATTCCGCAGTTATCGAATGAGCCATCATCAATATCGCCAGCGGCAATTGTTGCCGTTCCATTAGGGTCAAGTTGAACAGTGACATCGGTACAAACAGCGGTTGGAGAAATCGTATCCTGAGCGGTGACTGTTGCCACACATGTGCTGATGTTTCCGTTGACGTCATACACGGTCAACACAATTGAATTCGCTCCGATATTGTTGCAATCTAAAGAGGCTGGAAGAACAGAAAGGCTATCAATTCCACAATTATCATTAGAACCATTATCTACCAATACTGGCGTGATCATGGACTCTCCGTTAGCATCAATCTGAACCGTCACACTTGCACAAGCAGCAGTTGGATTCGTATTGTCTTCAACCGTTACTGTTGCGTCACAAGTAGAAAAATTTCCGTTCACATCTGTAACGGTCAACGTAATGGTATTTGAACCAACAGTAGAACAATCCAGGTTGGTATTCAATTGACCACTATCAACCGTAACAGAAGCAACTGTGCAGTTATCGGTAGAACCACCGTCAAGTTCAGCAGCGGTAATTATTATATCTCCGTTTACATCAAGATCAACCGTGATATTATTACAAACTGCCGTTGGAGAAATAGTGTCAAGAACGGTGACTATAGCATTACAAGTGGTCACGTTTCCTGTACTATCCGTGGCGGTAAGTGTAACCGTGTTTGCACCGATATTCGAGCAATCGAAGGCATTCGGAGAAACCGTCAGCGAAGCCAATCCACAGCTAGCGTTCGAGCCACCATTCACATCTTCAGCATCAATGCTGACGTTACCTGTTCCATCCAAATAAACTGTGATATTCTGACACGAAACGGTTGGAACAACGTTATCTTCAATGGTCACTTGAGCATCACAAGTTGAGGTGTTTCCATTGGTATCGGTTGCAGTCAGCGTTACTGTTTGAATACCTACATCTGCACAAGTCCATTGCGAATCCGCAGCATCAATATCGAACGTTACCGTGCCACAATTATCGGTGGTTCCTCCATCCAATTCAACAGCCGTAAGAATTACTGTTCCAGAAGGATCTAATTCAATCGTAATAGCTTGACAAACGATTGTCGGGCTGATTGTGTCTTCAACCGTTACAATCGCGTCACAAGTAGACTCGTTACCGTTTACATCAGTTACGGTAAGCGTTACCGTGTTGGTTCCTACTGTTGTACAATCAAAGTCTTGGGTAGTATTTCCGTTGTCAATTTCGAGGGAAGCGATTCCGCAGTTATCGGTGCTACCGCCATCAACATCAGCTGATGTAATTGTCAAGTCGCCATTCGCGTCAAGCTGAACTGTAATGTTCTGACAAATTGCTGTTGGAGAAATCGTGTCCTGAACCGTTACAATCGCATCACAAGTAGACTCGTTACCGTTTACATCCGTTACCGTAAGTGTAACCGTGTTTGTACCAACTGTTGTACAATCAAAGTCTTGAGTGGTATTTCCGTTATCAATCTCGAGGGAAGCGATTCCGCAGTTATCGGTGCTACCTCCATCAACATCAGCTGATGTTATCGTCAAGTCTCCGTTTGCATCCAACTGAACTGTAATGCTCTGGCAAATTGCTGTTGGAGAAATCGTGTCCTGAACCGTTACAATCGCATCACAAGTAGACTCGTTACCGTTTACATCAGTTACGGTAAGCGTAACCGTGTTGGCTCCTACTGTTGTACAATCAAAGTCTTGACTGGTGTTTCCGTTGTCAATTTCGAGGGAAGCAATTCCACAATTATCGTTGCTACCGCCATCAACATCAGCTGAAGTAATTGTCAAGTCGCCATTCGCGTCAAGCTGAACAGTGATTGCCTGGCAAATTGCTGCTGGCGAGATGGTGTCCTGAACCGTTACAATCGCATCACAAGTAGACTCGTTGCCGTTTACATCAGTTACGGTAAGTGTAACCGTGTTCGCGCCAACTGTTGTACAATCAAAGTCTTGACTGGTATTTCCGTTGTCAATTTCGAGGGAAGCGATTCCGCAGTTATCGGTGCTACCTCCATCAACATCAGCTGATGTAATTGTCAAGTCGCCATTCGCATCCAACTGAACGGTAATGTTCTGACAAACCGCTGCTGGAGAAATAGTGTCTTGCAAAGTAACGGTCGCATCACAAGTAGAAACGTTGGTGTTCACATCCGTTACCGTAAGCGTTACCGTATTGGCTCCTACTTCTGCACAAGTAAACGTGTTTGGTGAAACAACCATTGAAGCGATAGCGCAATTGTCGGTGCTTCCATCGTCTATATCCGTAGCGGAAATAGTAGCATTTCCTGTAGCATCCAACTGAACAGTAATGTTTTGGCAGAGGGCAATAGGTGAAACAGTATCCTGTACAGTTACTGTTGCTGTACAAGTTGCACTGTTTCCGTTGTTATCTGTCACAGTTAAAGTGACCGTATTCGGTCCTATTTCGGCACAAACAAAAGCATCCTGATCAACAGCCAAGCTTGCAATGCCGCAAGCATCTGAGCTTCCATCATCTACATCTGCAGCAATAATGGAAATATTTCCTGTTGCATCTAATTGAACTGTGATGTTCTGGCAATCGGCAATTGGATTAACATTATCTTCAATTGTTACATCTGCCGTACACGTTGAGCTGTTTCCATACGTATCAGTAGCGGTTAATGTGATGGTGTTGATTCCCACATTCGAGCAATTGAAATCACTCACATCCGTTGTAAAAGAAAGTTCTGCCGATGTGTTGCAATTGTCTGTCGTTCCGCCATCCAAATCGACACCAACAATTGAAGCATCGCCATTGGCATCAAGTTGAACTGTGATGTTTTGACAAACGATTACCGGACTAACCGTGTCCTGAACAGTAACAATCGCATCACATGTTGAACTATTTCCATTATTGTCGGTAACCGTGAGGGTAACCGTGTTTATTCCGATGGAAGAACAATCGAAATCTTGCGTTGTGTTTCCATTATCTATTTCGAGGGAAGTAATTCCGCAAGCATCGGTAGAACCGCCATTGATGTCCGCAGAAGTGATAGTCAACTCTCCGTTGGCATCCAGCTGAACCGTAATGTTGTCGCAAATTGCATTTGGAGAAATTGTGTCTTGCACGGTAACAGTTGCATCACACGTTGAAACGTTTCCATTATTATCGGTAACCGTAAGGGTGACTGTATTTGAACCAACCTCGGCACAAGTAAAATCTTGTGAAGCATTTCCAGTATTAATTGTGAAAGAAGCTATCCCGCAAGCGTCCGCAGAAGTGCCATCTATATCGACAGCGTCAATTGTGAGATTGCCATTTGCATCTAACTGAACTGTAATTGACTGACAAAATGCCGTTGGAGAAACCGTGTCCTGAACAGTTACAATCGCTTCACATGTAGAAACGTTTCCGTTGTTATCGTTAACCGTAAGCGTAACCGTATTAGAACCCTCGTTTGAACAAGCGAAATCTTGAGTTGTATTTCCTCCAACACCGATTGTAAATGAATCAATTCCACATGCATCGGTAGAACCGCCATCTATATCGACAGCGTCAATTGTGAGCTCGCCATTTGCATCTAACTGAACTGTAATGTTTTGGCAAATTGCTATTGGAGAAACCGTGTCTTGCACCGTAACAGTTGCATCACATGTAGAAACGTTTCCGTTATTATCGGTAACCGTAAGCGTAACCGTATTCAATCCTACTTCGGCACATACAAATGCATCCTGATCAACAGCCAAGCTTGCAATGCCGCAAGCATCTGAGCTTCCATCATCGATATCTGCTGCAACTATAGAAATATTTCCTGTTGCATTTAATTGAACCGTGATTGACTGACAAACGGCTGCTGGAGAAATTGTATCGAGAACCGTTACTATTGCTGTACAAGTAGATGTGTTTCCGCTATTGTCGGTTCCAGTAAGTGTTACCGTATTCGGACCAACATTTGCACAAGTAAACGCACTTGGATCGACCGTTAGCGATACAATTCCGCAAGCCGCATTACTACCGCCATCAACATCTGAAGCAATAATTGAAACGTTGCCAGTTGCATCCAATTGCACAGTAATATCCTGACAAGAAACTACTGGAGTTACGTTATTCTCAACGGTTACAGTTGCCGAACATGTTGCTGAATTTCCGTTTACATCCGTTACTGTAAGAACCACCGTATTCGGTCCTTCTTCCGCACACGTGAAGCTATTCGGAGAAACGGTCATGAAATCAATCGCGCAGTTATCAGAACTTCCATTATCAACCTGCGCTGGTATAATGCTCACGTTCCCTGTTCCATCCAATTGAACAGTGATGTTTTGGCAAACTGGAGTCGGAGGAACGTTATCCTCAATTACTACTGTTGAAGTACAAGTTGAAATGTTTCCATTTTGATCTTCAACTGTCAGTGTAACGATGTTCGAACCAACATTTGAACAATTAAAACTAGCAGGCGAAAGGATGGTTGGTGTAACCGAACCACAAGCATCAGAACTTCCGTTGTTTACCAAATTTGGGGTGATGATTGCGTTTCCAGCAGCATCTAATTGAACCGTAATATCTTGGCAAATAGCCGATGGAAGGACGTTATCCTGCACGTCAACCTGGGCGTTACAAGTGGCCACATTCCCAGAGACATCGGTTACCGTTAGCGTAACTGAATTTGCACCAACATTTGAGCAATTGAACGTATTTGGAGAAAGCGTAATTGATTGGATGGCGCAGTTGTCTGTGCTGCCATCATCAATATCTCCAGTGACAACGGTTACGTTTCCGGTGGCATCCAGCTCAGCAATAACGTTCTGGCAAATTGGGTTTGGAGCAACGTTATCCTCAACCGTAACGGTTGATTGACATGTTGATGAATTTCCGTTTACATCTGTTACCGTTAGCGTGACAAGGTTGGTTCCAAGGTTGTTGCAATCGAAGCTATTCATGTCAATCGATAAGTTGTCAATTAGACAGTTATCAGATGACCCGTCATCTACCTGAGAAGCAGTAATTGTAGCATCGCCATTGGCATCCAACTGAACTGTAAAGTCTTGACAAAGAGCTGTTGGGTCAACCGTATCTTCAATCGTAACATCCGCAGTACATGTTGAAACGTTGCTGTTTACATCGGTTACGGTAAGCGTTACCGTGTTTGCTCCAATGTTTGAGCAATCGAAACTATTTGGGCCAGCGACAAGCGAGGCAATCCCGCAAATGTCGACACTTCCATCATCGATGCTCGCTCCGGTAATTGTAGCGTTACCCGAAGCGTCTAACTGAACTGTAATATCCTGACAAGCTGCTGTTGGGTCAACGTTGTCTTCAATCGTACCAGCAGCATCGCAAGTAGATTCGTTTCCGTTGGCATCAGTTACGGTAAGAGTTACCGTTGTTGTGCCAACATCGCTACAAGCAAAAGACTGTGAACCGTTTCCTCCATCAATAGTTAAGGTTACAGCGCCACAATTATCAGAAGAACCACCATCGATATCAGCAGAAAGAATTGTCAGCACTCCACTTGGGTCAAGCTGAACCGTGATGTCTTGACAAACTGCGGTTGGATCAACCGTGTCTTCAATGGTAACATCCGCAGTACATGTTGAAACATTGTTGTTTACATCGGTTACCGTAAGTGTTACCGTTGTTGTGCCAATATTAGAACAGTCAAAGTCTAAACTTGAAGTAGCGCCATCTAAAGTGATAGAAGCAATGCCACACGCATCAGAACTTCCGTTATCAATGTCCAAGGTTGAAATAGATGCATCGCCATTGGCATCTAACTGAATGGTGATGTCTTGACAAGCTGCGGTTGGATCAATGTTGTCTTCAATCGTAACGAAAGCATCGCAAGTAGATTCGTTTCCGTTGGCATCAGTTACGGTAAGAGCTACTATTGCTGTACCAACATCGCTACAAGCAAAAGACTGTGAGCCGTTTCCACCATCGATAGTGAAGGTTACAGTGCCACAGTTATCAGAAGAACCACCATCGATATCAGCAGAAAGGATTGTCAGCGCTCCACTTGGGTCAAGCTGAACCGTAATGTCTTGACAAGCTGCGGTTGGCGAAATTGTGTCTTGAACTGTTACTGTTGCCGTGCAATCATCCGTATTTCCAGTTGGGTCGGTTGCGGTAAGTGTTACCGTATTTGAACCGGCATTCGCACACGTAAATGTTAAAGGAGTTGCTGAAAGCGATACAGAACAATTGTCGTTTGAGCCGTTATCAACCTGAACAGCTGTGATGCTTGCGTCTCCGTTTGCATCCAACTGAACTGTTATATTTTGACAAATTGCCGTTGGGTCTTCATCATCAACAACCGTTACCGTAGCAACACAAGTAGAAACGTTTGAGTTATTATCGGTTACTGTCAAAGTCACCGCATTCGGACCAACATCAGCACAATTAAAAGCGGCAGGGTTTGCGAACATTCCGCTGATACCGCAAGCATCATTTGAACCATCATCAATATCCGTTGGTAGAACGATAAGCGTACCAACTGCACTAAGCGACAGCGTTACATCCTGACAAATAGCGGTTGGCGAGATTGTGTCTTGAACTGTTACTGTTGCATTGCAATCATCCGAGTTACTACTTGGATCCGTAGCGGTAAGCACAACGGTATTCGCGCCAATATCCGAGCAATCGAAAGTTAAAGGAGTTGCAGTTACTGTTACAGAACAGTTGTCTGAAGAACCGCCATCCACATCGGCCACAACAATAGAACCGTTTCCAGCTGCATCCAACTGAACTGTTGTAGTCTGGCAAACAGCCGTTGGGTTAATATTGTCTTCTACAGTTACGGTAGCGGTACATGTAGATACATTGCCGAAAGTGTCCGTAACGGCAAGTACCACTGTATTCAAACCCAAATCATCGCAATTGAATGTATTCGGAGTAGTAACCGTAATTGCGATTGCGCAATTATCATATGAACCACCGTCAATTTGAGCAGATGTGATAGAGACATCTCCATTACCATCCAAGGCTATCGTAATATCTTGACATACTGCCGTTGGTATGACGTCATCTTGAACCTCGATGATCTGTGTGCAAAGAGCGGAATTTCCGAAAATGTCATATACTGTCCAGGTTACAGTTGTAAATCCTACTGTATAAGATGCCGATGAATGATCATTTTCATAATAGTCAACCGAGCAGTTATCAGAAACAGTTGGCGAACCTAATTGACCTCCGCCCAATGTTGCAACACAGCTATTACCATTTGTAGACTCCACGAGATCCGATGGACATGTTATTGTTGGAGAAATTGTGTCAATTACCGTAACTGTAGCTGAGCAATTATCAGTATTTCCACTACCATCTGTCGCTGTTAATGTTACCGAATTGGCTCCAGCATCGGAGCACGTAAACGCCAATGGTGTGGCCGCAAAAGTCACCGAACAGTTATCAGTTGAACCAGCTTCTACGTCTACGGATGTAATGGAAGCATTTCCCGTGACATCCAGATAGATGGTAGAGTTCTGGCAAACAGCCGTTGGGTCGATATCATCTGCTACAGTTACGGTAGCAGTACAATCGTCTGTGTTTCCATTAACATCGGTAACCGTTAGTGTTACCGTATTTACTCCCAACTCTGAGCAGGTAAATGCATTTGGCGAAACGACCAATGATGCAATTCCGCAGTTGTCTAAAGAGCCGTTATTTATATCAGTAGCTGAAATTGTAGCGTCACCCGAACCGTTCAATTGAACTACAGTATTCTGACAAACGGCTAAAGGGTCAACAGGGTCATTCTGAATAATGGTTTCAGAATCTGAATCTGTACATCCATTTACATCTGTTACTGTTACGGTATATGTTCCAACACCTTGACCTGTAATAGACGAAGTAGTCTGGCCTCCAGGACTCCAAGAATAAGTAAAACCAGAAGTCCCTCCAGAAACTGAATTTGAAATAACTCCATCCGCGCCACCGTCACAAATCACTTCCTGATTAACAGTTGCTGTAATTTCTGGTTCTGAAAAAACGGTAACCACAGCAGATGCATCAGCAGTACAATTTGAAGCTGTGAAAATGATGTAATGAGTTACCGTATAATCTCCATCAGCAACGTAAGAATGGGTCGGATTCTCTACGTTTGAAGAATTGCTATCGCCAAAATCCCACACGTGTGTTACCGAACCGCCCGTTGCTCCAGTATTGACAAAACCAAAACTATTTCCATCTAAACATTGCTCATCATCACTCACAGTAAAATCGGGTCGGATAACCGTGATGGTTTCAGAACTTGTTACGGTCTGTCCGCCACAATCATCTATAACCGTATATGTATAAGTTGTAGTACTTGTGGGCGAAACCGATACATTATCTCCAGCTGGTGCACCATTATTCCAGCCACTTGTATATGGCGTTTGACTTCCAGAAGGATCGGCAGTGAGATTTGCAGACTGCCCAAAACAAATAGTAGTGGCACCTGTGGTTGTTATTGCCAATGGAATATCATTATCAACGATATTGACCGTAGCTGAGGCCGGTGCTTCACAAGCGCATGGTGGATCCATCAACGTTACAATAATGCTTTCGGGCCCTTCTGCAATGAAGTCCAATGTTGCGGAAATGGGAACAAGAATAGAATCTTGTCCCGCTGGAATCGTAATTGAACTTGGTAATGTGGTGTAGTCAACTCCTGGTGTCGCGGTACCGGTTATAACAAAGTCAGCGGTAATAGCGTTCGTATTATCCGCACCATCAACCCTTCTAAAAACAAACCAAGCATCAGTACAACCTTCGTAAATTCCTGGTGGTAATGTGCTTGTTTCAATCTCAACAGTAACACCTCCACCAGCAGAGAAACTTCCCCCTTCAAGAAATACACCCGAGTCAAGTGCGTCATCTCCAGCATCTGCTACCGCCAACTTAATGTGGTAGGTTTGACACGGGACCACCACAAACTCAGCAGTTAAAACCGTAGTGTAACCGTCATATTGAGTAGCCGGACCGCTTGAGTTATCTACAAAGTAGGCGCAGTTGGTGCAGGGTCCTGTTGCAGGTTCGTTCGCACTCTGGCCGTTATTTACATTATCAATGGTAACAGGTGTTGTGGTTCCCGGAATGAGCGCCACATTAATAGACCCGCCTGGAAATGCACCCGGAGAAGAAAACGGGCCAACTATTCCTGGTCCAGAAACAAAAAATCCGAATGCGTCATTATACCCTCCATTGACATATTCTGGATATTCCTCTGATGCGAAAATGTAATTGAAACGAAGTGTGTCATTGGATGGGATGAAGTCAAATTCCAAAACAGTTGCGTCTTCAGTAGCTGCTGACGCGATTACCGTTAAATCAGCATCTCCTGGGCCGTTGTTACCGCTACCTGCATTGTCATCATTATCAGGGCCTTGCGCAGTAATAGCCCTTCCTGTTGTTAGAATAACACCATCATCCAGCCCAATTACAGTTCCTGAGCCATCAAAAGTTCCTGATGTACGATAATTTCCAGTGAACGTAATATTAGATACGGTAACACAAGAACCTAGAAGGACATCTTCTACATAAGCACGTATTTCAGCATTGGAGTTGGCCTGAGTGACGGCAATACTTTGAGCGCGAGCTGAAACGGAAACTGCGAAGACAGTTAAACAACAGATAGTGAGCCTGACTATCCCTCTTAGCATAGCACAATGATTTGTATCCGTTTGCTTCATTCACTTTATCGTTCGGAAGTTTAAATACCAACCTCCACAAACAAGAGCGTTTTACGCCACTTATATGAAAAGGTTATGAGGGAATGAATTCGAATTCGACCAATGCTATTTCTAAGGCTACTAGTACCGTGTAAATATTAAATCGGGCATGCCGTTTGTCGTAGTTTTAGGTTCGTTCGTCAAGAAAAACGGTAGGCCATAAAATTGCCATCAATCCGCTGTAAACTTTAAGAACTGAGTCCATCCTGAGTTCAAACCATAGCTCGGCAGTCATTGCCGAGTGTCCGCGAGCCATTGGTGGAAGTCCACGAGCCATTGGTGGAAGTCCACGAGCCATTGGTGGAAGTCCACGAGCCATTGGTGGAAGTCCACGAGCCATTGGTGGAAGTCCGCGAGCCATTGGTGGAAGTCCACGAGCCATTGGTGGAGGCTCGGCTGCTAGTCGTTATCAGATATTTCTGCTAAAAATCATCAAACGGGCGAGTAAGGTCTGATGAGATTCCGAAGAAGAAATACAGCTCTTCGTTGCGGTGCAGTGCAGACTGCTCAACCCGAGTGGTAAGGCCACCAACCAAACGAAGATCCCAAGTTGCATTAAGCACATACTCAGCTCTCAACTGCCATGTAAAAAGTTTGGTATCTAAACCCTGAATCATTTCTTGGTTATACTCCCCATCTCGTAGCAGGTACGATTGGTAAATGTCGCCTCCGTAGCTAGTAGCATTGGTATCCAATCCATAATTGGCATAGGTGAACTTTCCTTCAATCAGCCAATTATCCTTTCGGTATCGTAACACATTCACAGACTCCATAAAATTGGCACCTCGAGGATGTGCCAACGATTGGTTGTTGTGTCCATAATTCTGTTCAATAGTCACGTGCGTATACGTAAATGGACGCACCCAATTAAACTCAAACTGATAGTAAAGATTCTTTATCCAAAATAGATTCCAGCCTTTAATACCAACCTGAAATCCTTGTTTGTTTCCCCAAAATCCTTTCTGAACATTCGTATCGTTCCTAGCAGTGATGTTCTTGAACACTTCGTTTGACAGAAACTCATCCAAGATTATCTGTCCATATAAGTGGTTGTTTTTTCCAATTCGGTAACGGAAATCAAAACCTAGCAACACGTTATCTGGAGAATTGACCGAGAATTCTACTGGTCGGTAAAAAATGATTGGGTTGAGGTAATTCAATTCAAAACCACGGACTCCAGTAGAATCTCCTCCTTGCCAAATAATACTTTCAAACAAACCAATATTGAACCGCTTGGCAATGTTGAGTGAGAGGTAATGAAACGTTCCCAACTTCTGGTAGGCTCCCGGGCGTGGGTCTTTAAAACTAGACCAGATATTTATGTAGCGTAATCGCCAAATTCGTGTGTCCAATTTCACAAAGGCATACTGGTCCGCATTATCAGAAAGGAAAAGAGAGCGATGTCCGTTTCCTATAAACAGCTTATCATACCCAGCCTGCACATTAAAATGAATGGATGGCGAATAAGAGAGAAAACCGCTTGGGTCGAAGAATCGTTTGAAATTGCCGTCTCCAAAAGTCTCACCCTGTCCTGGGTTAACGTTTCGTTTTTCCATAAACTCGCCAACATGTTGCACTGGACTGAATGCACCTCCGCGCAGCGAAAAATGGCCTACGAAATTCTTACCCAGAAAGACATTACCTCTAACTCCACCAATTAATTCAGATGTAAATCCTGATTTGGTTCCGTAGCGCGCTACAGTATGAAATATCGGGTCTATCTCAATTCCAAACCACTTCTTCTTATAATCGAAAAAATGCCCGCTAGAAAACTGGTGTAACGATGACCTTTCTGAACGCACAAACGAATTCAAAACCTCATTCCGAGCGTCTAGAAACTTACCTCTAAAAACAAGCGGACGAACATTCAAATGCATGTCGTACATGCCACTTCCCATCGGTTCTTCTTGCAAAAAGGTTTCCAACAAAGGTGAGTGCCCAACAACTAGTCGTTGTGCAAACGAGTTCATCGGAAGCCACATCAAACCAATGACCAAAACCATTATTTGAACCCCTCTAAAAATCATGATAGAGGTTTCTTAAAATGGTTCTCATTCCGAAAAAGACATGAATGTTCTGTTCCTTTCCGAGAGAGCTATTGGATACACGATGGTTCAGTCCGAGAAGGATGTGCAGGTTGGATGCGCGGTTTACTACATAAGCGATTTCCAAATTCTGATAGGTCAGACTGGTTTTTACACCTTGGCCAATGCTGTTTCCGTAAGAATCGGCTCCACGAATGGCGTCTGTATCAGGTAGATAAACATCATTGCCATAATTGACACCTACAGAATCGCGACCAACGGAAGCAAAACTGATACGGTAACTAAATCGCAAATCACGCCAGCGATAACCTAATTCCCCCACAAACTCATGGAAATTTGCTCCAAGCGGATGCGCCAATGGTTGGTTGAAATGCGTGTAACTTGTAAGCGATGAGTTGGTTGTATATGTATAAGGTCGGGCTCCATTGTACTCCAACCTTCCATAAAGATTCTTTATCCCAAAAGCGTCAAACACTTTAAATCCAACCTGCCAACCCAATTTCTGACCTAAATATCCGCCTTGGCCAAGTTTGGTAAAATCGAGTTCGTCAATAGCCAATTGACCATAAAATGCAGCCCCATCAAAAGGAACATATTTTACGTTGATTCCCGCCAGCGCATTATTTCCAGAACCGTCATAAGCATACTGCACCGATCGAAAAAGTGTGACAGGATTGAAATAGTTCCAATTGAACCCTGCATTTCCAACGCTATCACTTTTAAACACAACACCTTCAAACAACCCAACCTGAACACGTTTCCCAATATTTATGCTCAAATAGTGAAACGAAGCCCACTTCTTTTTAAAACCTGATTCGAACGTGGTGGATATCCGGGTATCCTGTAATTGCGTAAAAATGAAATCGTACTGAAGCTTCCACAGGTTTGTGCTCACTTTTAGATAGGGATAATTGTAGCCAGCATCTGAGAGTAGCATGGAGCGATACCCCTCCCCTACAAACATTTTATCATGACCAATTTGAAGGTTTAGAGCCTTAATTGGTGAATACGAAATATGCCCAGAAGCGATTGAAAAGTCATACCCCTGAACCTTTACTCCAAGAAAGCGGTACAGCCCATTATCGAACTGGAATTCCTTAATACGACCCTCACCCGGAACAACCTGATACTTATCTATCCACGTATTTAAATACGGCAAATAAGTTGCCTGATTCTCCCAAAACGAAGTGCTAAATGAAACTGTCTTGCCAATGCTGCCTCTGAAAGTCAGCCCCTTGGTATTCACAGTCAGTCTTTCCTTTGATACGGCATCTAAACCCAATTCTAAGTTTAAAACAGGGTCAACATAAAACTGAAATTTAGCGGAATCAACCTGCAATAAGCTTTGCCTAAAAAGCTTTCTTCCAAGCAAGGTTCTAGAAAACTTGCTCTTGTGATGATTGACCCATCGGATTGAATCAAACGGAATAGAACCGTTCAACTGCTTAACGCGATACGGCTTTAATCCAGAGTGAAATTCGGTGCCTTTTACATGCAGACCTCCTTCAAACTCGGCATACTGCGTGTGGTTAAATGGGTAGTTATATTGCTCTTGAGCAAAGCCCTGAACAGCAAGTAGAACGAGTACGAAAATTGCAAAAAAATGTCCCAAGCGCATGGTTGTGGCCTGGGACAAAGTTATCACTTCGTATGGTTGGGCAACCGCTTAACCATCAAGAGTAAAACGTATAGGAATTGTAAACTCCACTGGTACAGCTTTCCCACGTTGCATTCCAGGCTTGTAACCTGTAATAGTTTTCACCACGCGTAACGCCTCGTTATCCAAACTAGGGTGAACCCCTCTGGCAATTTCGACCTTAGTGATATTTCCATCTTTATCTATGACATAGGTTACGTACACTACCCCTGTTATGTTGTTTTCTATAGCTAAACGGGGGTACTCGGTATGACCAGCCAAATACGTCAACAGCGCTGAATCTCCACCTGGATAAGCAGGCATTTTCTCTACAATCTTGAATGGAATCATAGGCTCGTCAACATCCGGCTCGTCAGACTTCATATCTCCAGAAATCAGATCTTCGAGAAACGCTGGAATTAATGGCTCAATTTCTTTCGCCTCCACAAGAGTTTCGTTAGGAACTATCTTAATTTCAGGTGTTTTTTTCTTTGGCTCCAGATCAGGAAGTTTCGGTTTCTCAACCGTTTTTTTTGGAGGAGGAAGCGTTATTATTTCGCCTTGCGGTGCATCTGGGGTTTCAGTGTCCCCAAATGGAACAGTGGGTATTTCATAAGGCGTTCTCCACTCAAACGATACGAGTGTTACCGAGAGTGCAAACACGAGACCAGCCGTGAAGAACAACGGTCTCTTTCTTTCCAAAGGTGCTTTTGAAATTTTCATTTTCAAGAGGATTTAAGGTTAAGTAAGCTTGAACCATTGGCGTTTCGTTTTTCCTCAAACGATATTGACTGCTAGATATTGCGCATAAAAAAATCCCAACCAGCTAATGCTGATTGGGATTCCTTTTCAAATATTCTGGTGGTTTAGTTCAATACAAACCGAATTGGAATGGTGAACTGAACTGGTACGGGCTTACCACGTTGCTTACCAGGCTTATAACCTTTAAGTCCTTTAACAACACGGGCGGCTTCCTTATCCAAAAATGGATCTGCACCACGTACAACTTTTACGTCTATTACCTTTCCGTCCTTTCCTACAATGTAGCTCACGTAAACCACACCAGTAATACCGTTCTCTTTGGCAATTGGTGGGTACTCAACGTGCTCTGCAATGTATTTCAGAAGAGCTGCATCCCCTCCAGGATATGCTGGCATGTCCTCAACAATTGTGAAGAAATCAGGTTCGTTTGATTCTTCTTCAACTGCCTCTACTTCCTCGATGATGGTTTCCTGATCGGCCTCCACGTCCATAATCTCCACTTCATCCTCAATCTCCACATCATCTTCCACAATCTCGATTTCTGGAGCTGGCGGTGGTGGCGGTGGCGGTGGTGGTGGCTTTATCTCCTGTTCTGTAATTGGAATGATTTCCTCTTCGAGGTCATCAAGCATTAATTTACCAAGGTCTGAGATGCTCCTATCGTAGGTTTTCCACTCAAAAGCGGTTAACACAACAGCCAGCGCAACTACATAACCTGCAACAAGAAACAGTGAGCGTTTCTTCTCTAGGTCAACTTCTGGATTTTTCTTAATCTCCATTTTCTACTTATTATCGGTTGTAAATTTAAAATTATTGAGACAATCTCAACAATCATCTGTCAAAGGTTTTGATGCTTTTGCAATTAAGATTCCATAAATGCCTCTATTTCTTTAGCGTCACCAATGTTTTGGTTAAAACAAATTCCCGAAATTTGAACAAACATCTGTTATGGCAACTGTAGTAAATCTCAGAAATTCTCTAATCAATAAAATTCTTGCGATTAAAGATAAAGAAGTGCTTTCTGCGTTGGACAAACTTGTCTCGCTGAATGTTGAGGCTGAACCAATTGAGATGACCGAAGAGCAACGCGTTTTGCTTGAAATGAGCGAGGATGACATTACCAATGGGCGGATGGTTGCTGAGGAAGAACTGTTTTACGAGCACCGGAAATGGCTCAAAAAGCGGTAACCTGGACTAAAACCGCCAGTAACCAACTTCATCAGATTTTGGAATGCTGGGTTGACCGCAACGGAACTTCTCGATATTCGCTAAAATTGCTTGACCTAGTTGAGAATAGAACATCTGGAATTGCAGAAAACCCATTAATCTGTAAACCTTCAGTTTTCCCTGAAACCCGAGTTGCTTCGATGGGCAATTACAGTCTTTACTACAAGGTTATAGATACGAAAATTATCATCACGGCATTTTGGGATAATCGTCAAAACCCAAAGAAATTGGTTGAGATGCTGAAGTGAATATTCAACTTGGTGGCTCTTCGCTAATCGCTTTTTCAACTCTTATCTTCGCCCCGTGCTGCAACAGGTCAAAACCTTATTTCTGAAGGAATTCACGCTCGAATGGCGGAGTCGGTATGCGCTAAACGGCATGTTGCTCTATGTAATCAGCACCGTTTTTGTCTGTTACCTCAGCTTTAGAAATGTAGTTTCTGTTCCTGTTTGGAACGCGCTTTTTTGGATTATCATGCTCTTTGCTTCGATTAATGCCGTTGGTCGGTCATTTATTCAAGAACGAAAAGGACGCCTACTCTACTATTACAGCATTGCTTCTCCGCAGGCATTTTTACTTGCTAAGATGGCGTACAATTCGCTCCTAATGTTGGTCATTACCTTCCTAGCATATGCCATTTATGGCGGAATGGTTGGCGATTTGGTGCAAGACCACCTTATGTTTTCAGTTGCATTAGTGTTGGGAAGCACCGGTTTCTCGCTCATTCTCACGCTTATGTCTGCCATTGCATCCAAAACGGAAAACAATATGAGCTTGATGGCCATCCTCAGTTTTCCGGTACAATTGCCGTTCTTAATTACACTCATCAAACTATCTAAAAACGCAGTTGATGGGCTAGACCCAAGTGTCAGCTACGGACTAATTACCGTTTTAGCACTCATCATTGTGATCGTTCTCACCCTCAGCTATATACTATTTCCCTACCTTTGGCGCGATTAAAAATGAACGGTTAATCACCTTCAAATCACTCAAGTATCGATGCTTAAAATCGGAGAAACATCAACACAGATTTTGGGGCTTGCCTGGTGGAAGTGGATTGCCATTGTTTTGGTTCTATTCTCGCTTACAGCAGGAATGCTAATCCCATTGGCTCCGGGTATTCTGGAAGTTTCGACTACCGTTCTTGAACCTGGACTGAATTCGAACATAACTGTCATTGGTTACGGTGCAGAATTTGGTGATGACCCGAAGAATATTCAAGTGTGGGTGGTTGCTGACACAATTGTTCTGGCGTGTGCTGAAACCGTGCAAGTGGTTAATAAGAGAACAATCAAGTTTGATTTAGAGCTTCCTGAATTCGCTCCGACTACTAATGCCCATTTATTTGTTTCCACTATGAAAAGTGGGGTTATCGTGGATCCAAAGGTTTTTTACCTCAGAGGATTTCGGGCTCAGGGGACTAAAAACCTCTGTGTGCCTAATGGAAAGATAGTCGTTCCGCTTGCCGGGAAACATTTCCCGTTTAAGAAAATTCTTTACGAAACCATCCGTAATCTCTACTACCACGTAACGCAGTGGTTTGGGATGATGATAATTCTAACCGCATCATTGGTGTACAGTATTATTCATCTTGCCAAAGGCGATAGGCGTTCGGATATTATTGCTTCAGAAGCAGTAAACGTAGCCCTTTTTCTGGGTGTGCTCGGGTTACTTACTGGAATGCTTTGGGCCAAGAATACATGGGGAGCATATTGGACAGGAGATGCCAAACTGAATGGCTCTGCCATGGGAATGTTGGTTTACTTGGCTTATACTGTGCTTAGAGGAAGTATGGACGAAGAACAAAAACGCGGACGCGTTGCGGCTGTTTACAACATCTTCGCTTATGTCATGTTCATGGTTTTTATAATGGTGCTACCAAGAATGACAGACAGCTTACATCCCGGAAACGGTGGTAATCCTGGTTTTGGCGGATACGACCTCAACAACAATATGAGAATGGTTTTTTATCCTGCCATTATTGGTTGGACGCTTTTGGGTGTTTGGTTAATCAACCTTCGGGTTAGGATGAAATCAATAGAAGAAAATAGATTAACGAAGTCACATCAATGAAACGACTGCTGAACCTACTTGTGTTTTTGGCAATGCCAGTTATCACTTTCGCAAGCGATGTTGAAATGGCAGATTTGCTGCACGAAAACGGAAAAATCTACGTAGTTGTAGGGGTTATCGCGATCATTTTCATAGGTATCGTTGTTTACCTCATAACCATCGACCGAAGGTTGTCCAAGATTGAGAAAGAGGAGAAATGAAAAAGACACATATTCTAGCCATTATAGTGATTGCTTTGGCGATTGGCGCCATTATGACCACGGTTTCTGATAGCAGTACGTATTCCAACTTTGGCGAAGCCATTGAAAACCCAGGAAAAGAATATCATGTTGTTGGACAGTTAGATAAGGAGGGAGAATTGACGTACAATCCTGAAGTTGACGCCAACCTGTTTGCTTTCAATATGATTGACAATAACGGTGATAATCACAGGGTTCATTTTGCTGGTTCAAAACCACAAGATTTCGAACGTTCTGAGCAAATTGTTCTTGTTGGCATGTACGAAAACGAAATGTTTCAAGCATCTAAAATTCTGATGAAATGCCCATCTAAATACAACGAAGGGCAAACAGAGGAGATGCAAGAATTCACCGCAAAAACGGCTTCTTCATAATGGACATCAACTATATTGGAGAGCATCTCTGGGCTGGTCAGCTTGGACAGATTAGCATCATTATCGCGTTTGTTTCTGCACTAGTTGCAGCTATTAGCTATGCGTTTGCATCTAGGAATGATGCCGCTTTCAGCGATTGGAAGCTTCTTTCGCGCAGCGCATTCAGTTTGCATATTATTTCAGTTTTCAGTGTAATTGGAACATTGCTTTACATGCTCTATAACGGCATGTTCGAGTACCATTACGTGTGGCAACATTCCAATTCGGAAATGCCAATGCGGTATATCATGTCTAGTTTTTGGGAAGGCCAAGAAGGTAGTTTCCTGCTTTGGCTTTTTTGGCATGCCGTGCTTGGAGCAATACTTATGAAGACGTCCAAAACATGGGAAGCACCTGTTATGTCCGTGTTTGCCATGGTTCAGATGTTCTTGGTCTCTATGGTTTTGGGAATAAACCTAGGCGATGTTATTCGTATTGGAAGCACACCATTTCTTTTGCTTCGCGAGCATCCCGAATTCATGAATTTGCCGTTTCTACAGAACGCAGGTTACTTAGATAGATTGGACGGTCGAGGACTAAATCCACTCTTGCAGAACTATTGGATGACCATTCATCCACCAACACTTTTCCTTGGCTTTGCTTCTACGCTTGTTCCTTTTGCTTTCGCGATAGCAGGCTTGTGGAAGAAGAGATACACCGAATGGATGAAACCAGCTTTGCCTTGGACTTACTTCGGAGTGATGATACTCGGAACGGGTATTTTAATGGGTGGTGCTTGGGCGTACGAAGCGTTGAGTTTCGGAGGTTTCTGGGCGTGGGACCCGGTTGAGAATGCGAGCCTTGTTCCGTGGATTACATTGGTTGGAGCGGCTCACGTAATGGTTATTCAGAAGAATCGTGGGCAATCGCTCATTATGACGTTTGTGCTCACTACCTCTACGTTCATTCTTATTCTATATTCTACCTTCCTTACGCGAAGCGGGATTTTGGGAGACACTTCTGTACACGCGTTCACGGACTTAGGCATGTCTGGTCAGTTATTGATTTACTTGCTATCCTTCCTTTTCCTTGCCATCGGACTTCTAATTTACAATTGGAAAGACATTCCGAAGTCTGAAGATGAAGACAGTCTTTACTCGCGTGAGTTCTGGATGTTCATTGGTGCACTAGTTCTGGTGATTTCATCGTTCCAGATTATGTTTACCACGTCTATTCCCGTATGGAATAAGCTGCTAGGAACGAACCTAGCACCACCGTTAGACCCAATTGCGCACTTCAATAGCTTCCAAATTCCGCTGGCCATAATGTTGGCTCTTCTTATCGCGGTAACGCAGTATTTCAAGTACAAGAAAACCGACCCGCAACAAATCACCAAAGCCCTGACGATTCCGTTCATTCTCTCCGTACTTGGCACGGCTGCAATTGGGTACGCCATGCACTACAGCAATTTGATGTATTTGGCAATGTTGTTCGCGACCTTGTTCTTGATTTTTGCCAATGCATATTATTGGCTAAAAGTGCTCAAAGGCAATATGAAAATTGCTGGTGCATCTGTAGCACACATCGGTTTTGGAATGATTTTGCTCGGTGCATTTCTAAGCACATCTAAAACCCAAGTCATTTCTATGAATACGTCTGGTACAGATGTAGAAAGTCTTGGTTCGGATGGCGACTTCAGTAACCGCGACAACATCCTGATGATGAAAGGAGATACGTTGCGAATGGCAGATTACTTCGTGACGTACGCAGGTAAAAATAGAGAGGGTGTCAATGTCTTTTATCAAGTTGATTATCTCACCAAAACAGGAGACGATTACAACTTAGAATTCTCGCTTTATCCGCGTGTTCAGACCAATCCTCGCATGGGGAATGTTGCAGAGCCAGACACGAAGCATTTCTTGCATAAAGACATCTACACTTTTGTAACCTACGCTGAGGTTGAAACGGAAGAAGCAACGGAAGAACCTGAGGAATACAAGAACACTTCTACCCAAACAGTTGCTGCCGGAGACACACTTTTCGCGGGAACAGCCATTGTTGTTTTCAATGGTTTTGAACGGAATGTAGATTCAACCCTTTACGACATTCAGGAAGGAGATATTGCTGTAGCGGCAAACCTTACTGCTATTGATATTTCGGGAAAGAAATATGATGTTAACCCGATTTACGTAATCCGCGATAGAATGGCCATTCCGGTACCGGGAGAGCTAGAAGAACTCGGACTTCGGTTTGTGATAAACAAGGTTATTCCTGAAACAGGAAAAGCAGAAATTGCCGTTTTTGAAAAGCCAGATAATTACCGTGAATTCATCGTAATGCAGGCCATGATTTTCCCATGGATAAACATCCTTTGGGCAGGCTGCTTGGTTATGATTATCGGAACAGTCTTGGCCATACGCAGGAGGTTGAGGAGCTGATTACTGCTCTTTTCGTTGAAGAGTAAATAAGCAGCCCATGTTGCACGAAACACTCATAAGTTCCCAACCTTCATCGTTCATTTTATTCACATGTTTAAGCGCTGGGTTTAAATCGTAACCTGAATGCTGGAGTTCCTTTTTGCTGAACTTGATAAGTTCAAATTGCTCTCCGTTTATTGATACCGCTATGGTTCCTTGAGTTGTGAAGAAAAGAGTGGCATAATCATACTTCTCCTGCGCCATCAATGAGTTCACAGAAAAGAGCAAAGCAAGAGCCAAAAGGGTTGTTTTGAGGTGTTTCATGGTTTTAGTGTTTTTGTTGTGATGAAAGTAAAGATTATCGTGGGGTTGGTTTTGCGTTTGTGAGAAATATTGCTTGTCGTTTCAGTAATCCCCCTCCCTACGGGCACCCCCTTTTAAAGGGGGACGGGGTTCGGTGCGTTGATTTGGAACTGTAGAAAACTGCAACATTTTCAGATATGCACAATCTCCATCATTCCGTCTGAAGAGTATGGGGTTCAGCACGTTGATATAGAACTGTCGAAAACCGCAACATTTGTCTTCTATCTCCGAACTTTCAAGTTTGCACAATCTCCATCCTCCTTTGTAAAGGAGGTGGGCCGACCAGCGCAGCGGTCGGGTCGGAGGATTTCACAACGAGGGCGAGGATTGAATTAGTCGATTATTTTTATGCCAATGAAATTCATTCCCTACAATAAGAACCTCAAGGAATTCTCGCAGCAACTGCGACAACATTCCACCAAAGGAGAGGTGTTGCTATGGAATCGTTTAAAGCAAAAGCAACTCGCAGGATACACTTTCAACCGACAGAAACCGCTTGGCAATTATATCGTTGATTTTTACTGCAAACCATTGAAACTGGTGATTGAAATAGATGGTGCAAGTCATCATTTTGAGGATATTATGGTAAATGATGTAAAGAGGCAGCAAATTCTGGAGGAATTGGGTTTGTCGTTTCTACGTTTTACGGAAAGTCAGGCACGGTTTGATTTGAATAATGTGATTTGGGAGATTGATAAATGGGTTGAGGCTTTTGAAGATGATGAAAAGTAATCCCGAGCCAGTCCAGTAATCCCCCGTCATCATTCCGCAAAAGCTCCATGATGCCACCCCCTTTTTTCGAAGGGGGATGGGGTTCAGCACGTTGATTGAGAATTGTAGAAAACCTCAACATTTGTCTTCTATCTCCGAACTTTCAAGTTTGCACAATCTCCGTCCTCCTTTATAAAGGAGGTGTCGCGCTTTTGGCGTGACGGAGGATTCTTTAGTTTAGCACCATGTATATCGAACCCAAAAACGTAGTTCTTATTGGTGCTGGACAGATGGCATATCACTTGGGTAATGCGCTCAAACGTTCAAATAATAAACTTCCGAAGGTTGTAAAACGTGGGGTTATGAACCAAATGAAAAACTCTCAAGCGTAGAATTAGTTCGAGAAAAGTATCGTGGTATTCATCCTGCTCTTGGTTATCCAGCTTGTCCGGACCACACCGAAAAGACTGAGTTGCTCAAATTGCTAAATGCTACCTATTTAACAGGCATGACTTTAATAGATAGCCTCTTGCAATGATGCCAGCATCATCTGTAAGTGGTTGGTATTTCTCACATCCTGAGAGCAAATATTTTGGGCTTGGTAAGATTGAAAAAGACCAAACAAAGGATTACGCTGAACGAAAAGGAATGGAGCTAAAGCAGGTTGAAAGATGGTTGGGGCCTAATCTGAATTATGATTAATGAGATTTCAGAGGTCAGATTTCAGACCATGGGCCATCAACTCTGTACCAAGTTCTGATATCTGACCTCTGGGGTCTGAAATCTGTTATCTCTTTTCTAAATCACCCGCTGCATACCAGAATCAATCGAATAGAAATTCCCTGCCGTCATCTCGGCATCCCCAAATCCCGGTTCATATCCATCTGCAGTTATTTCCCCTTCAATTATAACCGTCTCGTTAGGTTCAAAACCAGGGATGGTCATGTTCAAAAACCCATCATCGGTAGACGTAGCGCTGATAGTAACACCACCCGGAGCGTTAAAAACAGTAAGCTTCGCTCCACTAATAGGCACGCCCGTCTCAATATCATAGATGTACCCTCCGAGTTCAATTACTGTAGTAGGAACGCTGCTGCCGCTGTTTGATGAAGTGTTTGTGATGAGTTCTTTGATACGTGCGAAGATGAAGCGTTCGCGTTTGGCGGGGTCGTTTTCGAAAATGATTTGTCCGTCTTCGAACATCTTCTGAAGGCTCTCATAGATGGCGTTGTTTGCATTGACCTTTTCATCTGTTCCTTCGTGTTCGTCTTGCCCCGAATCGGTGAAGGTGTTGTAGTGGGTGATGAAGGTGTTGTGGAGGTCGGAAAAATCGGTTGGGAAGGTGGCCGGCATACCTGCCGCTGTGAGTATGGCGGTATTATCGGTTATGTAGCTGGTGGCGGAGGTGAACATGAGTTCAGTCTCGCCCCAATTGCGCGTGGTGGCTTTGGTGTAATGCGCTTCTCCAGCGGCTTCGATATTTGGCTTTTGTAATTCTGGAGGGAAGGCAGACTTGATGTAGCTGCGCAGGGCTCGCCATTTGTTGAGTGCGAGTGTGGCTGTTTGCCCCATGAAGATGTAGGCGGTTTCTGTGTCTTGATTACGCGACTGAAAGTCTGGTAAGTTCTTGGCGGTTTCGATTGCCGCGACCATTGTGGTGCCGAAGACTACGGTATTGGTGGTTTTGAAGGCTTCGAAAGCGGGTTGATTTTCGTTGTAACTCTGCAAGCCAATGCCGCATATAGCGTAGAGTTCGGCTTGAGTGCAATGATACTTGGCAATTGGTCTTGAAGTTCCCATAACGTTTGTTTTTAAAGAGTTAATACTTTTTGTTAGACGATGTCTCTTATCTAAAACTACGGCAGAAAAAAAATATTGTGAGATGCTCTGAGAAAATATGTTAATAAGCTGTGATGACTATAAACAAAGGGGTTGCGGTGAAGTGAGACGCGGGATATGTGGTGCGCGAAGGAGGCTCAGTACAGCTCGAAGACGGCTCAGTAAAGGACGAAGGCCGTGCAGCAGAAAGCTAAGCCTGTGCAGCTACTATGTAAGGAGGCTCAGGGAGTGTGCAAGACGGTTCAACGAGCGTGCAAGGCTTCTCAGTAATTATGCAAAGAGGCTAAGCTTACTGTACATGTGACGCAGCGGGTCGGCCCCTCCTGACCTCCCCAAAAGGGAGGGGATTTGAGATAGGACGGATGCTACTTGAGGTTGCACGAAGAGGCGCAAAGGGAAAGGAGTTGGGTTTTATGATTGGCGATGAACGAAATGCGATTTAGGATTAACGATTTTGACGGATGCTATGTGGGGTTGCACGCAGAGACGCGGAGAGGTGGAGAAATCGGAGGCACAAGTGACAAACTTGCGCTAGCAGTGGGGTCTCTTATGTCATCAAAACCGAGAACTCGGAATATACGCTAACTCAAAATCAACCAGAGTATGATTGACAAAGACAACATACTCTAACACGCTTTCATCTTGCTCATGATTACCAATAATGAAAAGCCTTTTCCTTTTCGCGGTATCATACTTATACGCGTATTCGAGTAATTGCCCTAAAGCCTCTCGAATACAATACATAGCAGACGAAGCTATTTTCACTTCATAGAAATCTACGGTATCGAGGTGTTCAACCCGTAGGTCAATATTATTTTCTTCCATTAAGACATTTTCCTCACCAAATTGAGCAACAAACTGCTCGTAAATCTGCTGTTGAAGAATGTTGTGCTTTTTGGTAATGACCACCTCTTTAGCACCAATAAGTGCAATAGACTCCTTTATATCTTTAAGAGTTGTTCCCTTCTGCTGTATCAGGAAATTTGAAGTTTCTCCCTCCTTCAATATCGCCTGATGGCTTCGGTACAACTGCCAAAGGACATCAACATCTTCCCAAAAGTTTTTTGCAGACACCTGTGGCATAAGAAACTCATGCAGAGTAGATAACCTGACATTCTTGGCTGTTTTATGTCCGAACAGATAAGCTAGTGTTCTAACAGCCCATCTGTCAGATATCGGCAGAATTCGTTTGTCTGAGTAGATAAAGGCGATTTTCCAAACAACTAAAGGGGCAATCTTTTTTCCATCAATACTCGTAAAATCTCCTCGCTGCGCAGATTCAATAATCTCTACAATAATGTTTCTTGTATATAAGAAAGCGACTTCTCGTGTTTCCCCTGCCCGTGTCCGCCATGTATATCTGTCATCGCTCCAGTAGCCGTTCGGTTTCTTGGTCTTATCTCTCCGTTCGTAAATCTCAAACTTGGCAGAGGAGGCAGCACCAGAAATATTACCCAAAGGCCGTGTTCCATATTCAAGCATGTAGCAGAAACCCTCTTTGCTACCTTGCTTGTTGTATTCCTCAAGGGTCATGTTACGTACCCTTTGTAAAGGCCAAGTCTCTAAGAATCCGTTGAGAAGTTGGTCGTTGTTCATTTCATCAGTTTTTTTCTCAATTGTTGGCGGATGTTTTAGTCTAAGAGGGTATCCCCGTATAGCTTTCTTTAAATCGTTTTGGGACTTGCTTTGTCAAGGCTGTCAATCGCAACTTTTAATGACTGAATCAGTTCATTCATATTGAATTTTCGAACCGACATCTTCTTAAGTCGCCCCGCCTCATTTCTGAAGTAATCTAGCATAACCTGAACAGTATTGTGTTCAGCAACTAAATAATCAGGGTAGTTACTTTTATAGCGTTCTTGAATATGTGCGTTAAGTAACATCAATGACTGATGACTGCACCCTTTAAGAGATTTTCGCAAACGCTTCTCAGTAATCTGCTGAAAGAACGGTGTGACGGGTCTGCTCTTCATGAATATAGCCAACCCTTCTTGGTCTGCACTTTCAACAAGACTGAGAAATTGAATGGCATCATTTGCAACCACCTTGCTCTTGATTCCTTGATGTGCATTTTGAATCCATGGTTTTACCACTTTGTCCACAAATTCATCTCCGGTCGCAAAGTGAAACATAGTCTCCATCCGATGGGTATTCTCAATGGATGTGTTTCCCTTCTTAATAGAAATAGCAATTCCTTTCTGAACCATGTTCTCAAGATCTGCTTCACTTGCATTCACAAGCCCATTCTTAATGAAGTATTTGAAAAATGAGGCTATCTGAGAATAGTCGTATATCACGTATGTACCCTTTTTGGCGTAGTCCCAAACCATCCTAGTCAAACTGCGAAACTCCGCTTCTTCCAGTTCGCGAAAATTGTTCACCAGCAATCGCCTGAAAGCGGCAATGTGAGGTGGAACATTCTCGGGAAGCAGAGCGGAAAGATCTTTGTCTAATTCATCCGTATTCAATACTCCTGTAAGAATGAAATGGTAAACGGATGGCAGATAAACATAATCAAGAATAAGGTCGATAGTGGGTTCGTTTTCATCGGTCAGATACTCATTCACGATACGTTTGATATACTTTAACTCTGAGGAAATTTCTTCCTCTTTCTGAGGCTCATCATAAACATTTGCCTGTGCCTTTTTAAAACTCATCATGCGATTGAGTTGGTAAAGGTCATTTAAGCTATGCGGGTCATTCACGTCTTTGGAAGTCAGAAAGCCTTTCTTGTACTCTAAAGCAATGATTACGTTGAATAGTAGTAGTTTTTGAAAAGCGTTATCAATAAGTTCCTTCTTCTCAATCGCATTGTATTGTTCCCTGAGGTTGTCCAGAATAAATCGGATACTACGGAAGTTATCGACCTTGAACTTGATCAACATTCGGATGAATCTATCTGAATGTCCTTGTATGAAACCCGTAAACGCGTGGTCAGTATCTTTGTAACTCAACATAAGTTGAGGACAGACCACAGCAATGTCAGGCTTATAGGTCACTATGCGTCCGATTACTTTCTCTTTTACCCTATCAAACTCTTTAGTCACACCATCGTTATCTGAATTTTCAGCAGGCTTGGAAGCTAGGTTTCCAACTTCACTCTCATGAGCAATTATAACTGTCTTCATTCCCTGATGCTCAACGTAGTGGTTGATAAATCCGAGAAGTTCTGAAATGGGAATATTAGACCGCTCAAGGTCATCAAAGCAGACAACATACTTCTGCATTTCGCCTAGTACGCTGGCCTTTAAATCAATGTCCTTAAACAAGGCACTAGGATCTAAATCTACTTTACCGCCACCTGCAGCGATGTTGGATACTACGCCCAACATTCCTTTTGCAACCATGGCTCCTCCGCGAACCCATTTGTGCTTTTTCGGGTCAATAGATGAGAGTGCCATATGCCAGAATAGATTCGATTCTAGGTCTGCTGTGGAGGAAACGCCATACAAGGAAAGGTATATGGGTTTCAATCCTTTCTCCGTTATCAAAGGAACAATGGAATGATTCCAATAGTGCGTCTTGCCACAGCCCCAAGCGCCCGTTATCATAATGGCATGGTCGGCCTTTGACTTATCGATATACTTTTCTAATACTTGGTCAATGTTGCTCATCTGCTTGTTCTAGTTTGTAAATTTTAAGGCTTCAAGAAGTTTCTTTGGTCAACGGTTCTGGCATGAAACCAGTGAGTCTTACGCTGAATTACCAGTCTCCTTTTTTACTTTTTGCTCTAACTCGCTCATGATTTGCATTCACAACTTTTCTAACCTCTGGCGGATAAATAGGCAGGGTCAAGTTTCCAACCTCTTTCAGCCATTCTTCCTTCATAAAGGAAACAAACACGTGCGCATCCATCAACTTTGGTCGCTCAGGTCTGACTAAGGAAGATAAGACATGGTCAAATTGTCCAAAGGCCTCTTTTTCTAATTCGCGGTTCTTCGAACCGATACCTTTTCCATGACATAATTTGAGAATGGAAAGACCATCCAATGCTACGTCATAATCATCATTGTGCACAAAAGCATCATAGGCAATTCCGAAACCTATCCTACAGCAGATTTCACCTAATGTTGTCTGCCGTTCTTCCTTCCCTCCATAATGGAAATAGTGAATCACCAAGGATTCAATCGTATGGGTTATTTTCCTAGGCATTCCCCCCCTGACCATATGAGAAAGGTCTTCTAGGAAATAAAGCATTTCCTCTACTACACGATAACTAGCTAATCTTTCATAACCGAACAGTTTTTGTAAGGCCTTATGCCGTTTCTCCCAGGTCGTCTCCTCATAATACTCAGCCGTAATCTCTACTAACTTGATAAGCAGTTGTGCTGTTAAGGATGCGTTCAAGGAAACATCATTCAAGTACCCCGCGGATTCTGAACTTACTTCACTGTTTTGAAACGAGGAAGAAATTGGGAATTTCGTAATCGCTTCCACCTTTAGAGTTTTACGGAACGCCTTCTTTCGATTTACTGCTGTTTCAAAGAACACCTGGAAGTGTGTATACGCCTCTTTTGGGAAGCGGACATGATTCCTTTCGATTATTTTCTTGGCCTTAGGAAGAGAATCGAATTGCTTGAACGCGGTTGCCTTTTGAAACTCTTTAAGGATTTCGTCTGCATAGAATTCCATTGGGAAGTAGTCCTCGATCATAAAGTCTGAACCATTGTTAGTAAACCCGCTGTGCTTGGGATAAACCATGCAGTCAACCATTTCAATATTCTTCTTTGAAATTATCTCGTAAGCGGCATTAAAAGATTGTCTACCCTGATAATCATCATCAAACACACATAAACACAACTGCGATTTTCGAAGTGTTGGGATGATAGATTTCTCGAGCAGATGCACCATATTATCGCATCCGCCACAACTAATAATCTGAAAGTCAAACTCCGGATAACTACTTCCGTAATACTCTAGTGCGCTACGGATATAGTCATGGTCAAACCGCCCTTCTACCAACATGATGTCTTTCTCTGAGCTTGCGATTAGGGTATCACCATTCAAATTGTTGTCATTCATTAGGGCAGGGTTTTGCTGGCCTAACTTACTACTCCCTTCAATGACAAACAAGAACCAACTGGCAAGACCTTTACGGTTTCCAAAACCTTGAAAGTCTTGGTGAACACATACCCCTCTTCCTTCGAGAACCTCAAAACAGTCCGTAACTCAGAAAGACAAAAAGAGCCTTCCCCCGATCAACTGACAAAGACTCCCGATCTATTGGCAAAGCCCCCCGATCGATCGCCAAAATGCCCCAGAGAAGTAGCAAATAGTAGCACACTACAGGCAAAGAATACCAAGCATGGGGCAAGCGCAACCATAGTAGCAGTAAAGGGCAGTAAGTCAATAGAGGCGTGCCACAAGCACTGGATAGCCTAAAGAGAGAAGCCTACTTCTTCTTCTCCTTAATCCCCCTAAAAATTTCGCTAAAAAGAATATTCAGACGAATTTGGTAATAGGGCGAATTGAAATTCTCTTTCACCGCTTTATTTCCCTTTAGCATGACTCTGTACCCCAATCCCACACCAAACCCTACCCATTTGGTAAAAAGGTAATCCACGGCTACCCCAGCCTCCATAGGAACTACCAAACCATTTGCAAACCGACTGGATTCTGAACTTTTGTAATATGTTTCTCCAATTCCTATTTGAACCGGTACAGAAAGCGTCCAATCATCTTCTTTATAAAAGCTGTAGTCAATATAGCCTGTAACGTACCTAAGCCTAGGCGAGGCTGTTGGATCGGTGAAACCAAAGTCTGCTGGGTTGTACAGCCTTGAATTGATGTTTGTGAGTGTCCAGTAATAGCCTAGTCCACATCTCACAGGAAACTTAAACTCAAAACCTGCACGAACACCCAACATGGTAACGTGATGCGTTTGCACAAATGAATTGCGCGTTTCAGCTTTCACCAAAAACTTAATCTTCTTGTTTTCTTCTTGGGCAGAAGAGGGAAAAAAGGACAAAAGGAGAAAGGAGAGAAGAAGGTATTTCAAACGGATTGCTGCGGAATTCTGAAATGAATTCCTCCCAATGACGGGAGGCTGCAAAGAGATTGCCACGGAATTTCTAAAAGACTCACCCGTAATGCCGGAGCTTGAAGCATCCGTCATTTCGACCGAAGTGGAGAAATCTGTTTGCATAGATGTCTCTGCTCGTGCCTCGCCCCACATGACGGAGTTACAATTGGATATGTTAAATCGAAAGTTCACAGCAAAAAAAAATGTCCCTAATTGCTTAAGGACATTTTTTAATCAAATATTGTAAAATCAATGCATTTCCTCTTCACCGGGCTGCAATGGAACGTTTTGAGGAATGAAATCCTCCTTAGCCCCCGGCTTGCTGTAATCATAGGCCCAACGGTGAACAGTCGGAATCGGCCCAGGCCAGTTTCCATGTCCAGGATTGATTGGTGTGGTCCACTCAAGTGCATTTGACCTCCATGGGTTCTGTGTAGCCTTGGTTCCCCTAAAAATACTGTAGAAGAAGTTGAATGCAAAGATAAACTGTGCAACGGACCCAAGGAATGCGAACATGCTAATGCTCACGTTAATGTCTTGAAGGGCATCAAACAATGGGAAGGCCTCATTTGAGTAATAACGTCTTGGAACTCCTGCCAGGCCGATAAAGTGCATGGGAAAGAAAACTCCATAAACCGAAATTACGGTCAACCACCAGTGAACATAACCCAACTTTTTATTCATCATTCTTCCGTACATCTTAGGAAACCAGTGGTAAACACCAGCAAACATTCCGAAGATGGCAGAAGCACCCATTACAATGTGAAAGTGAGCTACAACGAAGTACGTATCGTGCACGTTAATGTCCAATGCAGAATCGCCAAGAATAATTCCTGTAAGACCTCCAGTAACGAATGTGGATACAAGGCCGATGGCGAACATCATCGCTGGCGTATAAACGATATTTCCTTTCCAAAGCGTAGTGAGGTAGTTAAACACCTTTACTGCTGATGGAATTGCAACCAACAGTGTTGTGAACGTAAATACAGACCCAAGGAATGGATTCATTCCTGTTAGGAACATGTGGTGTCCCCAAACGATAAAAGATAGAAATGCAATGGCGAGCATAGACCCAACCATGGCTTTGTAACCGAAAATTGGCTTACGGGAGTTGGTGGAAATAATCTCCGAAGTGATTCCTAATGCTGGTAACAAAATAATGTAAACCTCCGGGTGACCCAAGAACCAAAAAAGGTGCTCGTAAAGGATTGGGCTACCACCGGTATGCTCCAATGCCTGTCCACCAATGAAGATGTCTGATAGGTAAAAGCTTGTTCCAAAACTCCTATCAAAAATCAACAGCAAAGATGCTGACAGAAGAACGGGGAAGGAAAGTAAACCAAGAATGGCTGTAATAAGAATCGCCCACATAGTAAGTGGTAAACGACCCATTGACATTCCCTTGGTACGAAGGTTAACGATGGTAACGATGTAATTGATACCACCAATCAATGATGACACAATGAAAAGGGTGATACTAACCAACCACATTGTCATTCCCAAACCTGAACCAGGGATAGCTTCTGGCAACGCACTTAAAGGGGGATAAACCGTCCAACCTGCTGATGCTGGTCCTGTTTCAATAAACAGAGATGCCACCATAACTACTGATGAAGCAAGAAAGAACCAATAAGAAAGCATGTTCAAAAAGCCCGAAGCCATATCTCGTGCTCCAATCTGCAATGGAATAAGCAAGTTGGCAAACGTACCCGTTAACCCGCCGGTAAGTACCATAAACACGAGAATAGTACCGTGAATGGTAACGAGCGCTAAATACATATTAGGGTCGAGGACACCGCCCTTAGCCCAATCTCCTAAAAAGAATTCCAATACTTTGAACGACTCTCCTGGCCATCCAAGTTGCATACGGAACAACATCGACAATCCCATTCCCAAGAATCCCATTACAATAGCAGTTATCAAAAACTGCTTGGAAATCATTTTGTGATCCTGACTGAACACATAATGTGTCCAGAAATCTGGCTTTGCATGATGATGATGCGCGTGCTCTGCGTGTTCTGACATCTTAATCCTTTATAAATACTAGTGAGTAGCTGGTGCTTCCTCGTGTTCGTCTTCTGCGTGTTCTCCGCCCTCTACTACTTCAGCTAAAACAACTGGTAAGGCTTCCTGTTCTGCAGGAGAAATACTTTCTGCAAACGTTTTCTTTTCTGACAACCAAGCTGCGTAATCTGCTTCAGATTCTACAATGATATCCATCTGCATGTTGTAGTGAGCAGCACCACAAATCTTATTGCAAAGCAGGAGGTAGTTGAATTCTTCATTTCCTGTAATCTCTCTCATTTCCTTCGTGGTGGTTTTTGGCACCATGTGAAATTGAGTTGTCATACCAGGAACACAGTTCATTTGCAACCTAAAGTGTGGCATGTACGCACTATGTAAAACATCTCTAGAGTGGAACTTGAAAACGACTGCCTTACCAACCGGAAGGTGAAGCTCACCTCTCACAATTTTGTCATCTTTAGAAGCCTCATCGTTCGCACTAACTCCCAGAGGGTTCTCACTTGTAATTAAACGGTAACCTGATTTACCAAGTACGTTATCATCTCCAGCATAGCGTGCTGTCCAGTCAAACTGCTTTGCGTAAAGCTCTATTTCCATCGCATCATCTGGTGCAGGGCCTGTAACCTCATTCCAAATCACCAACCCGTAAACAATCAAAGAAGTAAGTACGATGGTTGGAATTGTGGTCCAAATCATCTCCAACTTTGTACTGTGAGCGAAGAAAGTGGCTGTTCTTTCTTTCCTGTAGTAATATTTGTAACTAAAAACAAGAATGAGCAGATGGCATAGGAAGAACATTGGTGCAATAATCCACCATGTCAAATTCATTAGACCGTCAATCTGGTCTCCATGAACCGAAGCAGCCTCAGGCAACATCAGTGGCCCCCAAGCTAACGTGCAGTACACAACGAAAATCAACCACGCTGTAATACCAATCACAAACAAGGTTGCTTGTGTTTTATTATCCGTTTCTGTAACCTCAGCTGGGTTTGCACCTTTGAGGTCGGTGCTCAGTTCGAACACTCGAATCACCTTTGCCACAACTAAGATGGCGAGGATTATAACTATTGCAATAAGCAGATTGATCATTTCTCAGTTCTCTTTTACCCAATACTTAACCGCCAGATTATACATGGTGGTGTTTCGCCTCATCCAAATATGGATGGTTCTTGGCAACAAGTGGCGCTTTTGCAAGTGCGTTGTGCACAACAAACAAGAACAACCCAAGGAAACCTAGGAACAATCCTATCTCCAACACTCCAATTCCCCAATCGGCTTTAACTGTTCCTGGCATAACCATTTGAAATACATCTAACCAGTGACCACAAACGATGATTACACCAGCGATAGTCATTATGCTCGAGTTTCTCTTTGCAGATTTGTCCATCAAAATCAACATTGGCAATGCCAAGTTTAAGACCGGAAGTAACCCCCAAACAAATGAGTAATTCTCCCATCTGTCTTGGAAATATGTTACCTCTTCTGGAATGTTCGCATACCAGATAAGCATGAACTGTGAGAACCATAGGTATCCCCAGAATACAGATGCTCCAAACATGAATTTACCAAGGTCTTGGATATGCTCCTCATTGATATGCTCCATATATCCTTTACGCTTCAAATCAATAGTGATAAGGGCAAACATAGTAATACCCGTTACGAAAAAGGTTGAGAAATTGTACCAGCCGAATAGTGTACTGAACCAGTGTGTATCAATAGACATAATCCAGTCCCAAGAAGATGTTGATGAAGTTACACCGTAGAATACTAGGAATGCAGCTGCATATCCGTAGTTCTTCTTGTGGATAGAAACACCGCCTTCCATATCTTCTTTCAAAGAAGCTTTTCTGAAATATATGGTAAACGCAACCCAAATTACTATGTACAATACTGATCGCAGGTAAAAGAAAGGCTCATTCAAATAAGCGGACTTACCAGCGATAATAGAATCGTAGTGAGAGCTTTCTGGATTCATCAATTCCGGATCCATCCAGTGATAAAGATGATGAAGACCTAAGCTGTGGCTTCCTGCAAACAAAACAAGAAGAAGAATTGGACCACCAACAAGGAGGTACTGAGAAACCGCTTCTGGTACACGCTTAAACCCTGTAGACCAACCTGCTTCGGAGGCATATTGAATCGCCATCCATAGCGTTCCCATTAGGCCAATGCCCAAGAAAAAGTATGAGTTTACCAACATATTGGCCCAAATACGCTGCGCTGATGTGTGGTCGATAAAAATCGCATACAGTATAGATAGGATACCCACGGCTACTAAACCGAGAGTTAAATTCCTTGTGCTTGATTTGAATGTATAATCCATTACTGGCTACTGTTTCTCTAATTCAATTAAAGCTGTTGAAGCTCTTGGATGTACTGAATGACCTTCCAACGGTCTTCCTTGGTAAGCTGTGATGAGTGTGATCCCATCAATCCTTTTCCGTATGTAATAGTGTGGAACATCTTCCCTTCGGTAAGATTTTTCAACGCCCCCCCATTGTAAGCTGGTGGTGGTGGAAATTTCCCCGTTGCAATCAACGAACCATTACCTTCTCCTTTTGGTCCATGACAGTGCATGCACATTTTCTCGAAAATCACCTTTCCTTCTGCAGCAACTTCTACTGAAGTTTTAAATGGACTTTTCAATTCAGCGCCTGCTGCTTCGTATCCTTCCAATGTGTTAGGGTAGGCATAAGGCAGCGCGTTAATTAAATTTCCATTCTCAGGCCATTCGCCTCTTCCAATGCTTCCAGCAACTGGCAATTGAGCCGACAAGCTGTCTTTAAAGAAAGGATTTGAACTGTACGTTTCGTACGATGGAGAACGGTACATGTCAGGCATATACTCTACCCCAGGGCTATTTGGATCTTTGGTACAAGAACTCATCAGTACTACGAAGCATACTAATGCACTTCCTACCAGCGACATGTTGTATTTCAATACCTTGTTCATTTTTGAGTTATTTCCTCTGCTCCAGTTTCTTTTAAAATCACCTCGATTTCTTCTGCGCTCATACTGTTCTCGCTAAGGTCAATCAGCATCAAAAACTTATCGTCAGTTGTTCTTAGGTCTGGGTTCCAGCTTTTCTTTCCTGGGTAAATATTGTTTCTCAAGAAGTAAGTCACACACATTCCATGTGCTGCGCAAAATACAGTCATCTCAAACGTAACAGGGATGAATGCTGGTAAGTTCTGTAATAATGAAAAGTTTGGCTTACCACCAATGTTCATCGGCCAATCCAAGATGAGTGTAAACCAGAACATGAATAATGCTAGACATAATCCAACAATGCCATAAATGAACCCAGCGATGTGTAAGCGCGTTGCAGGAACTCCAATTACTGGGTCAATTCCGTGTATTGGGAATGGAGAGAATACATCATTAATATATACCCCTTTACTTACCAGCTTCTTTGCAGAGGCAAGCAAGATTTCTTCGTCTCCAAACAGACCGTGTATTTCTTTAGTGCTCATCTTCAGTCTATTTCTTGTATTGAGACCCAGTAGATTTCAAAATAGATTTCACCTCTGCAATTGGTAGTACAGGGAATGTTCTTGCATACAATAAAAACAAGGTGAAGAATATACCTAAGGTTCCTACAAAGATGCCTATGTCAACCCAAGTTGGGTAGAACATAACCCAACTCGATGGAAGGTAATCTCTGTGAAGAGACGTAACGATAATTACAAATCGTTCGAACCACATACCGATGTTCACGATAATGGAAAGAAAGAATGTAAACGTGATATTTCTTCTCAATTTCTTAGACCAGAAAACCTGCGGGCTAACTACGTTACACGTCATCATGGCTGCATAAGCCCACCAGTAAGGACCAGTTGCCCTATTGATGAAAGCGTACTGCTCATATTCAACACCTGAGTACCAAGACATGAACAACTCTGTGATGTATGCAACACCAACGATTGAACCTGTAAGCATGATAACCTTGTTCATCAACTCAACGTGGTTGATGGTGATGTACTCTTCCAAGCTCACAACCTTACGCATAACCAACATGAGCGTTTGCACCATGGCAAATCCTGAGAAGATTGCACCTGCAACGAAGTATGGAGGGAATATAGTTGTGTGCCATCCAGGAATTACCGATGTGGCAAAGTCCATAGATACAATGGTGTGTACAGAAAGCACAAGTGGTGTTGCCAATCCAGCAAGTACCAATGAAATCTCTTCAAATCGGTGCCAAGCTCTTGCGTTTCCACTCCAACCAAATGACATGATTGCGTATACAGTATGCGAAATCGGTTTTGCCGCTTTTGCAGCACGGTCACGGATAGTGGCGAAATCAGGAATAAGTCCGATGTACCAGAATACCAATGATACACTGAAGTAAGTTGAGATGGCAAAAACGTCCCAAAGAAGTGGTGAGTTAAAGTTTACCCACAACGAACCGTATTGATTTGGCAATGGAAGAACCCAGTAAGCCATCCAAATACGTCCCATGTGAATTCCTGGAAACAAAGCCGCACATATTACAGCGAAGATGGTCATCGCCTCTGCAGAACGGTTAATTGCCATACGCCATTTCTGACGGAAAAGAAGAAGTACTGCTGAGATAAGTGTACCAGCGTGACCGATACCAACCCACCAAACGAAGTTTGTAATATCCCAAGCCCAACCAACGGTCTTGTTCAATCCCCACGTTCCAATACCAACACCAACGGTGTAAAGAATACACCCCACTCCCCAAAGCATGGCAATAAGTGCAATAGTGAATGCAATCCACCATTGCCTGTTTGCCTTACCCTCTATTGGCCTTGCGATATCATTGGAAATATCGTGGTAGGATTTATCTCCTAAAACAAGTGGTTCCCTAATCCAAGCTTCTTGACTCGACATCTATCTTGCTTTAGTCTTAATTAAGCTTCGTTTTCTTCTACGTTTCTCACCTTAGTCATATATAGTACGTTCGGTTGAACGCCTACTTCTTCCAATAGGTGATAACTTCTTTCGTCTTTCGCTATTTCAGCTACCCAGCTTTCTGTGTCGTTCAAATCGCCAAACACAATAGCGTTAGTTGGGCAAGCCTCTGCACATGCAGTTTGAACTTCTTCGTTGTCCACTTTACGTCCAGCTTTCTTTGCTTTCAGCTTGGCTGCCTGAATTCCTTGTACACAGAAGCTACATTTCTCCATAACCCCTCTAGATCTCACCACAACATCTGGGTTCAAGACCATTCTTCCTAATTCATCGTTGGCAGGATTCTTACTAAAATCTTGACTTCCGTTGTAATACTGGAACCAGTTGAATCGTCTAACCTTGTAAGGACAGTTATTTGCGCAATAGCGTGTTCCAATGCAACGGTTGTAGGTCATCATGTTCAGACCTTCGTTACTATGCGTAGTTGCAGCAACAGGGCAAACAGTTTCACATGGAGCATGATTACAATGCTGACACATAACTGGTTGGTAAGCAACCTGTGGTGTTTCAGCAGCAGTTTCCATCAACGTGAACTTGTCAATCGTGCCAATTCCTTCTTCCTCTGCCTTTTCATCGGTCATCTCAGAAGAATAGTAGCGGTCAATACGCAACCAGTGCATATCGCGTCCTCTTCTCACTTCTTGTTTTCCTACAACAGGAACGTTATTTTCTGAACCACAGGCAGTAACACATGCACCGCAACCGATACACGTGTTCAAGTCTACAGTCATTCCCCAGCGGTGACCAGTGGCAATAGCATGGTCGGCCCAAAGATTTACTTCACTTGCCGGAAGGAACGGACTCGCGTGCTCTTCTTTAGCAGCTCCTTCGTTTCCATGTCCATCACCGTGGCCTTCTTCGCCATGCGAATCTCCGTGATCATCACCATGACCAGAACCTCCTGCACTTGAAACATAAAGCAACAAGTCAGGGTTTCCAGCTTTTGGATTTTGCTTGTATTCTTCAAGCGTAGTTTCTTTCAGGATAGAACCCCTTCCCATCAATGTATGATGAGACTGTGTTTGAGCTATCTCGTAAACAAGTGGGTCGCCATCTTCATCAAACACCATCTCGATAGAAGAAACAGCACCAACTAAAAATGAACCTGATGATAATGGATACGCATTTACACCCACTTCATCACCACATTTTCCAGACGCAGTTCGTCCGTAACCAACAGCTAATCCTACTGTTCCGTATTTCTGTCCTGGTGATGGATAAACGGGAGCGGTAATAGTCACTCCGTTTAGCTTCAATTCTACAACATTGGCCATGAAATCTCCACGCTCAAGTCGTGAAAAATCCATCTCCTTCATTTGCTTCGGAGACATGGTAATGTAGTTGTCCCACGTTACACGCGAAATTGGATCGGGAAGTTCTTGCAACCAAGGGTTGTTGGCTTGTGAACCATCGCCCGTACCTGCTTTTACATACAATTCAAGTTCGAAATCTCCAGTAGCAACCTTCTTAATAGTACTAGCAGCAGCGGCAACATCTCCTACAAAAGCAGGTGTTTCACCAACTGTTCCTGATTCAAACACGCCATTAAACAATGCCGTATTGAAGAAGTCATTGAATAGAAGACCGGCATCAGGACTTGATTTATGGACATCTGCCCAGTTTGTCTTGATGTAAGAGTAATAATCAGAATCGTTTCCAGCCCATTTCAACAAAGTTTCTTGAAACTGTCGTGTATCAAAAAGCGGTTGAATCGTTGGTTGAGTTAAGCTGAAGCTCCCAGCCTGTGCCTCAGAATCATTCCAGCTTTCCAAATAATGGCTGTCTGGAGCAAGGTAAGTAACGCCAGCAGCAGTTTCATCCAATCTGTCTGCAAACGAAACAGTCAAACCAACTTTCGCTAAACCAGCGTTAAAGTCAGCAGCATTTCCGTAAGAATAGCTTGGGTTTACTCCATGAATAAGCAATGCACCAACCTTACCGCCTTTCATATCCGCAACAAGTTGATCCATTTCTGAATCCACACCACCTTTAATGTAAAGTGGGTTAGCCATGTTCAAGGTAGAACCATAATTACCTAGAAGGTTATTGATGGCATTAACTACAGTTTGAACACCTGCGTCATTTGAATTACATATAACGATGCTTTTTCCTTTTGCGGCAACCAACTCGTTGGTAGCTTTTAAGATAGTAGCATCATACTCAGTAGTTTCTCCGCCTAATGCGTTTCCACCTGTTGCAAAAGCAACTTTATTGTAAAGACTGATAACAGCAGCAGCCCTTTCAGATGGCTTAATAGCCACACGTACATCAGCATTACTACCTGCAAGAGACATGTTAGACTCGAACTGGAAGTGACGTGACATCTTTCCGCCTTTCGGGCTACGCATTTTTCCGTAACCAACAGCGTTTGCTGCTCCGTTAGGAAATCCTGCTATGAAATCTGCTCCGAAACTCACAACCACATCTGCAGCAGCAAAATCGTAAGAAGGAAGAGCTTTCACACCGAAGCAAGCCTCATTGGCTTCCAACGCACCTGATGCTGAAAGAGCATCATACGTTACGTGTTTCACACCCTCGCCATACTTGGCAGCAAATTCAGCAACAGCCTTCTTAGTAGAAGGACTAATAATTGTTCCTGTAAGAATAACAATAGAGCCACCAGCTTCACCCAAATTGGCAAGTGCCGCTCCTACTTCTGCATCAACTGTTGCCCAATCAGTGGCTTCACCACCTTTCATCGGACCTGCAGCACGGGCAGAATCGTAAAGACCAAGAACCGAAGAATTGATTCGTGCATTAACTGCTCCGCTTGTCAACTTCGACTTCTTGTTTCCAACAATTTTGATTGGGCGACCCTCACGAGTCTTTACCAGAATACTTGCGTAATCCGTTCCATCAAAGAAGGTGGAAGCATAATAATTAGGAACACCAGGAGTGATCTCTTCAGGCTTGTTCAAGTACGGGATAGACTTGACGACAGGCGTCTCACAAGCAGCCAAAGTAGCCGCTCCAACGCTAAAACCGAGAAACTTCAAGAAGTCTCTACGCTTTGTACTGCCTTCATCAAGGTTATCGCTTTCCAATAAATGTTCAGCGGTTGCTTCGGGCGCAAATTCATTTTCAGCACGTTCCTGAAACTCAGGTGTGTTGTGAAGCTGATCTAGCCCTGTCCAATATTTTTTGGTTTTGCTCATGTTAGAGTTTCCAAAAATCTTTAATCGTTAATTCTAATAATGACATTTCGCACATTCTAAACCACCAATTCGCTCAACAGTAATTGCTTCACCATCGTGCCAAGAAGGCGTTCTTTCATGCATGTCTTCGTAATATCCGTTATCGGCAACTTGTACCGAAGTCTCGCGATGACAGTTGATACACCACCCCATAGTTAATGGAGAATGCTGTTCAACAACACCCATTTCTTCCATGGCACCATGACACTCTTGACACTCGATTTTTCCGATAACCACGTGTTGTGAATGATTGAAATATGAAAAGTCTGGAAGGTTGTGTATACGAACCCACTCTACAGGTGTTGGACTGTCTCCATAAACCTTAGTTTCTGGGTCATAATCCAATGCAGCATAGATTTTTCCAATCTCCTCTGTTCCACTAGGGCCCTCCTGAACATATGTATGACAATTCATACATACATTAAGTGATGGAATATTGGAATGTTTTCCTTTTTCAGCACCCGTGTGGCAATACACACAGTTGATGCCGTTTTGACCAGCGTGAATCTTGTGCGAGAATGCGATAGGTTGCGTTGGCTTATACCCTTGATAAACACCAATATTCATCAGGTCTTGAACTCCCCATTGCAAGAACAACAGCGTTCCAACAAGAATCGTTACACCAGTCCAACCACGATGCGTAGCCATCCAATGCGTAATTGAACCCCATGTTCCGCGCTCTTGAGGAGCATCAACGCCATCTTTATCGCTAACAAGTTGCGTTAATGAACGTCTTACACTGCTCAATACGAATATCAAAACAAACAAAAGGCCGCCAATGCCAATCAACACATTTCTAAGCGTTCCTTCATCCAATGCTCCAGCATCAGCATCACCCTCGGAAACAACAGCAACTACTGCCTCTTGTACTGCAGGAGCATAATTCTTTACATACTCAATAATGGCAACAATCTCCTCATCAGCTAAGTAACCGAAAGCGGTCATAGCAGTTGGGCTGTAATCCTTGATTTCATTTGCATAAGCGTCTCCGCTTGCAATCATCGCAGCTGGGTTCTTTACCCACTTCACAATCCATTCTTCAGAAGGCGCTCTTTCTGTAATTCCCTTTAAACCAGGGCCAACCAAACCCTTCTCTGTTGGAAGGTGACACGTGGCGCAATTCTGCTTAAAGAGCTTTTCTCCATCCTGAGCAAACGCCCCAAAAGAAGAGAAAAAGATGAGCGTTGTAAGTACTAGTGAATAGAGTTTCACTGAGCTACTTCGTTTAATGATTTTATCGTTTACCAACACCTTTGTTTTGTTGACTTTTTCAGCCTAAAAAGACTGCTTTTTTCACTGGGGCAAAAATAGTACTGAAACTAATCTACCTAAGCGTTTTTGTTAAAATGATTTAATTTAGAACGGTTCTAAATAATGACGGAACGATTGTAGCATATCAATAATATAAAACCGTTTTTTTCTTTCTTTGTCGACATGCGAAAGCTGTATATTTTCCTTCATATAACCTTTGCTGTCTCCGTTTGTTGCGAACGGAGCATAGGTCAGCAATCATTTAACGACATCGTTGATTCTAAGCTGAACATTGAAAGAGATGTCCGTCTCGATTCATTAATCATGCGCCACAGGCGGATAAATAAGGAGAAAGACGGCTTTGATGGCTATCGTGTACAGTTGTTTTCTGGTACTGGTACCGAAGCACGGCTACAAGCCAACAATCTTCGAGCAGAATTCATGAGCTTAAATCCTGAAGTTCCAGCTTACCTTATATACCAAGTACCCAATTTCAAAGTACGGGTAGGTGATTTCCGTACAGAATTGGAAGCAATACGTATGCAACGCGAACTGTCCTATCAATTCCCGGGCGGTTTTGTAGCCCGCGACCTTATCAAGTTTCCTAAACTTAGCATTGAGAAGGAACAAGAAGAGGAAGAATTGGAGATACCTGAGGACATAGAGGCTCCAAAAGACTGAGCCTATAGACCCTTACAGAACGCGTTCTCTTCATGTAGGCCAGATTGAGTAGACTTGTACTTCAAAACATCAATAGTCAGCATGACACGATTTTATATCCCTTTCTTTTCCATACTTATAGGGTGTGGTTTAACAACCGAAACCTTTGCACAGAGTACTTTTTCTCAGGTCCAATCATTATTACAAACCAATTGCGGTGCATCTGGCTGCCACGGTGGCGGCAGTGCTGTTGCTTTTGATGTAGACGCATCCGAAACCGACCTATACAATTCAATAGTGGGCATACAACCAACAAACCAAATGGCTCTAAATAACGGAGAGATGCTAGTTGATGCAGGACATCCGTACAACAGTTTTCTGTTGAAGAAAATCTACGATTCCATTGATGGTTATTACCCGTTACACGCTGACGAAGGCATGGCGGAACCACGGAATACCAGTCCGCTAGAAAAGACTGAGATTGAGTTGGTGCGTCAGTGGATTCTTGCTGGAGCTCCGCAATCTGGCAATGTGGTTGACCAACAGTTATTGGCTGATTATTATAGCGGTGAACACGACCCGTTTATGGATATTCCTACACCTCCAGCCGTAGAGGATGGCTTTCAGATAAGGTCTGGGCCATACTTCCTGCAGCCACAAACTGAATTTGAATACATTAAAAAAGAGTACCTACATAATACAGAAGAACTCAGAATCAAAAGGTTAGATGGATTTATGTCAGACCTTTCTCATCACCTTCTGCTTTTCAAGTATGTGGATGATGCAAGCACTGTTTCTCAGGGAATGCGGGCTGTTCCATCAGCGGCCGTGCCGTTTGATCCCCTCACATCATTATCTGCTTCTTGGGCAGATCCTGCATCTTTCGATCTACCGCAAGGCACCGCTTATTATTGGGATGCTGATGCAGTGCTCGATGTCAATTATCATAATGTAAATGCCAGCACTACCTCTATTCATCCTTCTGATTTTTATATGAACGCCTATTACTATGATGACCCAGTTGAGCCAATAGAGATGCATGCAGAAATTGACAACAACCCTGCGCTTCTCTTATTTCAAGGAGAGAATACGGTAGTTACCCAGCATGTACCTGGAGGAGGAGAAAGGTATTTATGGATGTTAGCATCACACACACATAAATACGGAACCGACTTCGACACGTACAGGAGGACGCCAGATGGTGAACGAGGAGAACAGATATATGAAGGGTTTTACGATAGTGAGTATAATTTTAATCAAGGATATTACGACTGGGAGCACCCTGCCGTTCGGTATTTCGAACCATTCGAAATGTTTGATGCAAATCTTGGACTAGAGTTCGAGACAAAATGGAATGTAGCCGAACCCTTCATCACATTTGGACTCACTACTAATGATGAAATGATGCTACTATCGTACTTGTACACAACAGTAGACCCAGCTTCGGTGGGTATTGAAGAAAGCACCTCTGACCTAACGGCAGTTGCGGTATATCCAAATCCAGTTATTGACGAATTAAATATAAAGCTGGAGCTACACCGTTCGGCCAATGTTCAGGTAGTAATGAAGGACCTGCTAGGTAGAGAGGTGGCACTATTGGTAAACGAGAAGATGAACGTAGGGAAGCATAGCATTTCTGAAAACCTTGATACGTATAATATTTCAGGAGTATTCTTTTTAGATTTCATCCTTGACGGAATAAAAGTGGAAACAAAAAAGCTGATTGCTGTTAACCGCAACTGATTCAAAAACTTCGTTTATTAGGTTTCGGTGGCTTTCTAATTACAGCTGTCCTTAATCGTATTATCATTAGAGATGATGGGTTGCTCAAAGAGCAAGAGGTAATATGCCTGAGTAATCTCATCAAATCTGCACCATATAGTTCTGTTCCCTTACCACAATTAAAGCAACGATTAACAGCTCGGCTCGTCAATAGCTGCAATAGGTGTACTTCCAATTGATACGTATTGTAATCATCATAGTTTATCACCTAATTGTAATCCGAAATCCCTTTCTTCGCCAGTGAAAAGAAAGCAACCCCTAAAAAATGCAGAAGACGTATAGCTTCTTGGTTTTCTTGATGGCAATGTTGTCATCAATCACTTTATTTGGACAGGACGTTACCGTGCCTGGGCCTGGTGGGTGTAATGCCGCTACTCTATCAGGAACGTTTCCAGTACCCTGCGGTGTAACAAGCGTAACCGTTGAACTCTATGGAGGTGGTGCAGGTGGCGGGGGTGGTGCTGATGGCTCCAATGGAGGGGTTTTTTGTGGAAATAACCGTGGCGGTGGTGGCGGTGGTGGTGGTGCTTACACTATTATAACCATCAATGTAACACCTGGATCTGTGTTTAATTATAGTGTTGGTGCTGGAGGTTGTGGCGGTAATGGAGAGGGAGAGTGTGATGATGGAGACAATGGTACAAATGGAGGTAATACTACTGTTTCAGGAACCGATGCAGGAGGCACTCCAGTTAACCTTAGTGCAGGTGGCGGACAAGGAGGAAGACGAGGTAATAGTAATGGTAACGTAGGAGGAACCTCTACGGGAGGAACGGCCTCTGGAGGCACAACAAACACCGCAGGTACTGGTGGTGGTGGTGCGCAACCCGAAGGGTCTCGTATTGGGGGAATTGGTGGCGCTGGCGCTGGCCCTTTAGGCGGTGCAGGTGGTACAGCCGGAGTTAATACCAGCACGCCAGGAGCTACTTATGGCGGTGGCGGTGGCGGTGGTGGCGATAGCAATGGAAGTAGAGGTGCCCCCGGGGCAATACTCATTACGTATGTCACTTCAACAGGTCTATCGGTAACACCAACGGTAAATGCGACTGCAGCCACGTGTTCATCAGCCGGAACGGCAACCATTACCAATTATGTAGTTGGCGAAACGTATGTTTTTGCTCCTGCCGGACCAACTGCTGGAGCGGGTGGAGCAATTACAGGAATGACCGCGGGAACAAATTATACAGTTGTAGCAGGAGCTGGCGTGTGTGCTTCTGCGCCTAGCGCTCCTTTCAGTATTGATGCAGCTACAGGCTCGGTTGTCGATCCAATTGTTGCAACTACGGCAGCATCTTGCACAGCAGACGGCACAAGTACAATTACCACCTATAATGCTGTTAATACATACGATTTTACTCCTACAGGACCAACCGTTAGCGCTGGCGGGGCAGTAAGCGGTATGACAGTCGGCACAAGCTACACGGTGACTGAAAGCGACCTCACCTGCGCATCTGCACCAAGTGCTCCGTTTACCAATGATGCGCAATTCACAGCACCAGTTATCACAATAACAGGAACGCTTTCTCATTGTGCCGGAAACAGCACAACCATCACCGCTAACGGGGGCGTGAGCTATATATGGGATGATTTGGGGAACAGCACAACTCCCGACATTACTGTTACACAAGGAATATATAATGTTGATGCTCTTGATGCCAATGGTTGCCCAGGAACAGCTTCAGCCACGGTTACAGAAACACCTCCTTTTCCCATCACATTTACAGGCGCATTAAGTCATTGCATTGGAGGAAGCACCGATGTAACAGCTAGTGGAGGTACAAGCTACGTATGGAACGACCCTGCAGCAAGCACTACCCCCACAGTAACCCTAACGCAAGGAACGTACACCGTTACCGCGTATGATGCAAACCAATGTGTAAGTACAGATGATGTCACCATTACCGAATCGGCAGCACCCGTTGCAGACTTTGCCGTGGTTGATGCCTGCACAGGAGATGCAGTTCAGTTTATAGATGCTACCACAATCCCTACAGGTAACGTAACAAGTTGGGATTGGGATTTTGGCGATGGAAACACCTCAACACTTCAAGGTCCAACACATATTTATGTCACACCTGGAACCTACGATGTAACGTTGGTGGCAAGCGCAGGAAACTGTACCGACCAAATCACCATACAAGCAAACTCATTTCCAAACCCAGTGGCAGACTTCACTACCACAAATGTGTGTGTAGGAACAGATGCCACATTTACCGACAATTCCTCAGTTACAGGTTCAACCATTTCTCAATGGGCATGGGATTTTGATGGATTGGGTAATGCTGTTCAGCAATCGCCAACCTACGTATTTCCAACAGCTGGAACATATAACGTCACGGTCGGAGTAATCACATCCGACTTTTGTGCCGATACACATACAGAGCAGATTATCATTTATCCAGCGCCCGCCCCTGCTTTTACAGCTGCGGCAGTGTGCGAAGGTTCAGCCACCAGTTTCCAGAATCAGAGCACAGGTTCTGTGGGGCAAGTTTGGGACTTTGGCGATGCAACAGGAACATCCTTAGGTGCTTCGCCAACATACACGTATGCAGCTGCAGGAACATACCCAGTTACGTTGGGCGTTACCTCTTCAAATGGTTGCATAGGTGCCGTTTTTCAGAATGTAACGGTTAATCCGCTGCCAGCAGTAAATGCGTTGAGTACAGCCATACTATGTGCTGGAGAAGCAAATGGTACAGCTACCGCAACTGCCACGGGAGGCACCGCGCCATACACCTATCAATGGACAGATTTATTTCAATCCACCACCACACTCATAGATAATCTTAGTCAAGGCCCGTACACCGTTACCGTAACAGATGCATTGGGCTGCAGAACAGATACAACCGTTACCGTTATCGAACCGCTGCCAATTAGAGTAGAGCTAATTCCCGGAGACGACACCTGTGGTTTAGGCAATGGAGCCGTTCAGGCAGTAATTTTTGGGGGAACAGCACCTTTCAACTACGTATGGTCTTCCATTAACGATTCTGCTTCTATCTATTCTGAAGATATAACGCCTTCTGGTTGGAATACCAACCTAGACCCCGGAACCTACTCGGTAGTGGTAACCGATACTGGCGGATGCTCCAATTCAGGCGAAGCCACCGTAGGACAAATTCCATCACCCGTTGCAGCATTTAGCACCCGCTCTAAACCAGAAGATTTCATCGACCCAACCGTTCAGCTAATTAATGAAAGTACAGGTGCTGTTTCGTATGAATGGCATTTAGGAGAAGGAAACATCAGCTATGCCGAAGACCCTTTATTTGAATACGATAGCGCAGGCATATACCTCGTAATGCTAGTAGCATACAACGACCCTCAATATGGCTGTACCGATACCACATTCGGATATGTTGAGGTAGAGCCCATGTTCACATTCTACGTTCCCAATGCGTTTACACCCGATAATGATGGCCTCAACGACACATGGATACCGCAAGGCGCAAACTTCGAATACGAAAGCTATAATGTTCAGGTTTACGACCGTTGGGGAGGGCTTGTCTGGCAAACCGACAACCCCAATGTGCATTGGGATGGCAATAATCAGAAAACCCTAAAAGAAGTAAAGCAAGGCATGTATGTCTATCAGTTTGTGCTAAAGAAATTCAACACTTTTAAGCCAAAGCAGATAACCGGAACGGTAACCCTTTACCGTCATAACTAACTTCTCAATCCTGTCACCTCGAGTGATTTTCATTTTCTGAAAATTGTATCGAGAGGTCTCTCGCCCCAACCACCGCCATTGCGAGCGCAGCGTGGCAATCTCCAACATCACCATCCCAAGCAACCTCCCCCGCCCGTCACCTCGAGTAATCTTCTTTTGGGAAGGCAGTTTAGCTAATGCTGAGCTTATCGGAGTAAGAGGTCTTAGTGACTTGGCTCCTTTTCTCTTCATACTTAGTCGTTTGCCCTATTCATCGCCATCACCGAAGGAATCTAGGAAATCAATTAAGTCATCATCAAGCCCCATGCACTTCTTAGTCAATTTACTGTAGTATGCCGCTTTCTCTGCATCAAGGATGTTCGTATAATACGCCCCTAGGTTCCGATAAACCTCCCTCATAGACGAGTTAATTGCCTCGTTAGATAATTCAACAGCCTTAAGTAGGTACGGAACGGCCTCTTCCCATCCATTATTGAGTTGGTGATTTAATGTGGCCATGTTATTAAGCGCTTCAGGTAAGGAAGGCTCTATATCCAACGCCTTGGAATACCACTTCATAGCACGGTAAGGGTCGTCTAATTGCTGGTAGCAAAACCCTACACTATAAGCGTAGCTTGGTTCGGGGTAATGGCATTTCTCAAAAGCGATTATACACGCATCGCGTGCGGCTTCATAATTTTCTTGTAGCGCGTAGCATCTACCCAAACCATAGTGGGCCGTTGCTGGGTTGCCTGCAAGTTTAATCTTAAACTCAAATGCTTCAATGGCATCATCTACACGGTTTAATGCCAGAAGAGCATCGCCTTTTAGCCCTAGTCCTATGTGTATTAGATTTTCCTGTTTTATCATAAGGTTGGCCCAGTGTAGTGCCTTTGCATATTCCTTGCGGTCCATATACATGTCGCAAAGGTTCTCGTAGTGTTGCTGATACTCAGGGTCTATATTGTATGCTTCGATGAAGAGTTTCTCGGCTTCTTCTGGGTTGATGCGGTCTTGCCATAGGATAACGCCCTTGCTTATTAAAGCCTCCATTCTGTCATCATCGTCTTCGGCAAGTTCTAAAAGGCGGTCAGCCTTGGTTACACCCAAGTTGTGCTTGTCTTTCAGTGAAGTGGCGTAAGGAACAATGAACCTGAGAATGTTCAGTTCATCTTCGGGGTGCTCTACCAATGCTTTCTCAAGCATTTTCATTTGTTCAGACAGGGAAGTATCGCTTGGAAACGAGATATAAGGCAAGCTAGCTAGAGTTGTTGTGCTACTCATGAATTTGGGAGTTTAATGGGTTAACCAAAGAGTGTTTTCTATTTCATCAGTCCAAGGTATAACTTTCTTGTGGTATTATAACGTAGTGTAATATAGCAATATTGCATATTTAAAAATATTATCTATAATGTTAAATAGGGAATGACTACGTCTCACTGCCACGGCAACTCCCTAAACCGCACATTCAACCCAATAAACAGGCGATTAGCTTACCGAAATAGCGCGGCTTGTATCAAACACCTCCGCCATTGCGAGCCCACCGCCTCAATCTCCAACATCACCATCCCAAGCAACCTCCCCCGCCCGTCACTTCGAGTTCGCGAGGAACGAGCGAGTATCGAGAAGTCTACCTCGGAAACCCCGTCATTCTGAACATGTCTGCCCTGAGCTTATCGAAGGGTTTCAGAATCTAAACGCTTCCAGAACTATCAAACACCTTCTCTGAGCGCAGTCGAAGAGTCTAGGGTTTAAACCGCTTTTCATTATGACGCTTAAGAAGCACCACCGCCTCAATCTCCAACATCACCATCCCAAGCAACCTAAACTTCCATCCAGGCACTCCTTTTGAGGATTACATCTTCCTTGGCAACGGCAAACCTGTTTACTCGATGAAAGAAGCAGACACAAGAAACGGACTACTCCATCAAGCCTTTCCTTTAGTTGAAACTGGTAGATTGATTTCCTGAGCGAAGCTTCCCGATGTATTCGATAAGGATCATCCGAGAACCAAATTCCGTCCACACGTTTTGCTGTCCTTCAACCTTTGCCAATAGCAATTCAAAGTCGCGTGTTATACTAAGTACGGCATCTAGCTTCCGTTCCTGCGCACTGTCATTGAAAGAAAGCACCTCACGCGCTCGCTCCGAAGCCTGGTCAAAGCTCATAAGGTCTGTGGCAATGTTCTCCGCTTCGTAACCCAGCTTAAAAAGCCCAGTAAGCTGGTCGTAAACCTCCGCGTTATCTTCTTCCACTTCGTCAACCAACTTATTGCGAGAATCCAAGACGGCAGAATACTCCGCATGCGCTGCCGTAAGCACTTCGGACTGTTTCTGAAATGCATCGTTGGCAAGGTTCGTTGCTTCAGCCAAGGCATCTGCAATCGATAGCTGTCCTAACTCAATAGCTCCTACATAACCGCCAGCCACTAGCTGCGCTTTTTCAAGTGCTCCCGCTACTTTTTTAAAAAACTCATTACCCTCTTTAACGCTTTTCGACACCTTCATGCTTCGCTTAAGAACCGCATCAGCATCTTCCATACTCTTGTCGCTCACAAGAAAGCAATGCGCAAGGCCATCAACCATTTTTTGGTCTGTTTCTGTCCAAGGAATTTGGTCATTGTATTCGTACTCAATGTTTCCTAGGCGGTGTTTAACCTGTCTAATTGCCATGTCTGTGTGTAAGGGTAATACTTTCTTATAACACTAAGCTACACATTTCCCGTAATATTGCAATAGGAGAAGGAAAGCGACTTCCTGCGGTATGGAAGCAAGGTGGCAAAACCACTTTTCAAAGCTCCGCCATTCTGAACATGCCTGCCCTGAGCTTATCGAAGAGTTTCGGAATCCAACCCTTCCAGAACTATCAAAACCCCCGTCATTGCGAAGGAGGAACGACTGCGGCAATCTCCAACATCACCATCCCAAGCAACCTCCCCGCATGTCACCTCGAGTAATCTTCTTTTGGGAAGATTGTATCGAGAGGTCTATCACCCAAACCGTATCGAGAAGTCTAACCTCTAAACCCCCGTCATTTTGAACCTGCTTTCAGAATCACCTCGGTCTATTCCAAAGAATCCAGGCCGTCAGAATCGCTTGTTTAGTTAATTGTTCTCTAAAACATTACCTGTTCGCACAATACCGTTGTGAAGATTGCAGACTTAATCTAGCGATGAGAAAATATTCATTCATCAATCCAATCTAACTTTAAGTTCTATAAAAGCCTCTTTTCCGCATTGATAAGAAGTGTTTAAATCCACTTCCAGAATCGCTGTTTTATAAACAGACTCTATAAGTTCTTTTTGGTCGTAAACCGAGTAGTATTCAATTTCCGCATTCTTTTTTCGATAGTAGACTTTTTCATAATCAAGATTTCCTGTGAAAGCCTCGTGTACTGCGACCTCAGAATAAAGAAGAAGATGTACGAACTGCTGTAGTTTATGGCTCATCAAATATTCGCCATGGACTGAACAACCAGATTTGACATAGTTTTCTATTGTCATTGCGCCATCTATGAGAACCTTTGAAGCTAATTCAGCTAGCATTACAGGAAATAGACTATCAACTAGCATTAAATTAAGTTGCTGGTTTCGAGACTTCATCTTCTGAAAAAGAAGTTGTTCTTTTATACTGATTTGAGAAAGAGTCTTTATTTCAAAACCATCATTGAGATGATAGATTGGAACGAATGTTCCCAGTACAAGGTACTTCAAGTGAACATACTTAAGTGGACGCTCTACGAGCATCATTTTCTGTAGTTCATCTGAGGACGTCACATTCATTTCTGAAAAATGTGGTTATTGTGGTAATCAAGAAAGGCTTTATCTGGATGGTATCGTTCGGGCAGTTTAATTGTTGAACCCTCATAAGTCTTGAAGAGGGCATTGACCACACCTTCTTGCGTTTCTGCAAATAATCTTTCCGAAAGCAGAACCTTGTAATCCGTAGTTATGGTTAAAAGTCCAATGTCGAATGCCCGATCATGTAACGAGTTAAGGCATAGACCATTTTCTGGATTCAATCTATTGTCTGAGTCTTTAGCCCACGGGATAATATGACTGGCTACAAGTAACTCTGGAATTTGCAATCCTGTGATACAGCATTTTGTATCATAGATTCCAATTACACTTTCTCTGAAAAAAGATTGATATGTTCGGGTTTTTGTCAAACGCAACACATCTTCACCTTTTCGTTGAGAATTCTCCTCACGAATTGAGTAATCTATTTCAGAATGACTGAATTCGGTAATCAATTGCTCGCTTTTCTCCGCTAATTTCTCTCTGTCATTAGCATATTCTTCCCAAACTTCTCGGTCTAATTTTGATGTCCCTCCTAAACCCACAATACCGTGCTTGGCTAATTCTGGGTCCAGACTTCCGAAGTTGCCAATCTTCATTTTTACTGATGAAGGTTTCCGACCAATAATTTCTGCAGTTTTTAGAATCTCAGGCTGTTTATTAGAGGCACGATTAAAAGGGACAATAAAATAAGCTCTTAAGACAACGATTGTTTGCTCCTTGGTCCAATGATCTACAGCCATAATAAGTCGGGGTTTAATTTAATACACAAAGTAAATAGAACCAAGTCATAACCTATTTACGACCCAAAATCTTATCCCTAAACTTTCTCCAATTAATAAGCCTAACGTTTAGCCTAATCAACTACCGCAAACAAACTCCCCTGCTCAATACCAGCAACCAAGTTGGTTTCCGCATTCAAATCAATGGCCTTCACTTCTTGGTAAGAATCATCTATTTCGTTGATGATATAGAACTCATCATCATCTGCATAGTAAATGATGCGCTTGCTACTTCTCGCCAGTCCTCCAGCAATTAGCAGAACAAAATCAGCAAAATCATCGCCCTGCATAGATGCAAGCGCTTTTAGGTGATCCATATTTTCAACCTTCACGTAATTCATAACGCAAATCACCGTTCCTGTTCCATAACCTATTTACGCCATCAAAAACTTCTCCCAAAACTTCCAACACCCGATACAACCGATCATTACACCATGTATCTTAGTATAATGTATGGTTACGCCCCCATTGGAAATGTACTTGTTCCCGACCCGCGCAAAAGCGCAGGTAAGCAGGCTCTGTGTGTTACGGTGCCAAAAGAATTTCCCATGCGGCAGAACAGATACCATTACCCTGCTGGCTTCTATGTAAAAGGCACTATTGACAGCCATTATGTCAAAATGGTCAAGCTCATTAAACTACAGGATGGTTCGTTCCTGTTTCCGGTGCCAACAGACATCCGTAAGAAAATGAATAAGAAAGCGGGAGATGGTGTTAACCTCAGCATTCGCAAAGACCGCCTATACCATGGTATGCACAACCAATTCATGATGACGCTATACCACGAAAAGATGAAAGAAGAAAGTCAGGAGCTCGGCATCTTCTATCACCGACTTTCAGAAAGTGGGCAGCATCAATTCAACGAATGGATCTACACCGCCCGAACCAATGAAGAACGAACCCAACGCATTGAACGAGTCATCCAAGCCTTGAGAGATAAACAAACCTTTAAGGAAATGAAGAAGCGGTAAGCCCTGCACCGATAGCACCTAACGCCTACAGCCTAGCACCCCGTTTCCTCATACATCTCCATTTACCAACCCCCTCAAAATCGCCTCAATCTCCTGAGGCGATTTACCATCTAGCAGCAGCTTAATATCAGGGGCATCCCCCTTTCTCAGGTGTGCAAGCCCGTGGTCGTCAGCACCCTTCCAGTCATACAAATCATTCGGAAGGCAGTGAAACGTATCGCATAAGCGCTCCATCATCTTATGTCCCACAGAAGCAGAACCACCATCCAGCAGCGTGCGTGCTTCACTATCTGTAAACCCATGGTTTACAAGAAAAGCCCTCGGGTGTTTCACACCGCGTAAGGCAATAAGTCTATGAATGTTTAAAACCAGCATCGTAAATAATCATGGATAACTAAGATAACGGAAACTCCAGCAACAAAGTATTTAAACTACCTCAAAAAGCCTAATAATTTTAAATGATGGTCGGGAAAGTTGCCACCAGCTCATCATGGTATCTGGGAATTGACCACCCCGTCCCGCTAAATCGGGACACCCCTCCTTCGCAGGAGCGGTGCTGCCACTCCGAGCAAATCTTGGATCAACGTGCCAGCTCTCCCTCTGAAAAGAGCCTGTACTGAGCTTGTCGAAGTAGGGAGTACCGTGCAGCGGGGAGGGGGTGTTTTAACATTTCTACCAATCTAGTGGCAAGATTGCGGACTATCATTTAGTTGACACAGTTCGCTGAACAGACCCATCCAAACAGGCACAAAGCGAGTCCAAACCAACACTAACCACTAGCAAACCACCGCTGGCAGTTTCCAAACCTCCACAACCAGTTTCCTAACCACCGCTTACAGCTTCCAAACCACCTCACCGTTGCGCCTTTACACCGCTTACAGATTCCAAACCTCCAGAAAGTTGTTCCAAACCACTGCTTAGAGTTTCCAAATAGCCGCTTTTAGTTTCCAAAACTCCTCCGTACGGTTTACCTATCCAGCATAGTTTTTCTTCACCATAATTTAATCCAACAACCCAAGGTTTAAGACTTTACAAAACACGCTGCTGGGCACTAAAAATGTCTGGCAGCCCTAAAAAACAAAGTCATGACTGATTCACAATCAAACAACCTCGATATGTACATCGTGGTTAACGGTTTCTACACCGCAAATCAAGTGCTAATAGATGTAGTTCCTGCGCGTGCCGCAGTATTCGCAGAGCTAGCACAATACATCCAATCCATCAACACAGAAATAGCTGGGCAATCCACCAACACCACGGGTGTCAAACTAGATAAAGATGCTGCCCGCGATATGTTAAATACCATAACCATGGAGTTGATATCGCCCGCCAAAGCATGGGCCGTTTTCGAAAACAACAACACACTTACAGCCGAGTTCGATTATTCGCTCAGCGATATTCAAGCCATTAAAGACGATACCATGCAAGGCTTCTGCACACATCGCCTCCAGCTTATTAACAATAACATAGCTGCTATGGCAGATTTCGGTATTGATCCGGCATCATTGGTTTCGTGGCAAGCGGCCATTGGTGCATACACAGCAATTTTGGAAAGCCCAAGAGAGGCAATCAATAGACGCCATTTGAAAACCAAACATCTTAAAGTGCTCTTCCAAGAAACCAGTGCACTGCTCCGTAATCAAATAGACCCATTAATGGTCCCATTCAAGAGCGTAGAACCTGAAGTCTTCTATGGATACAAACAGGCACGTATGATTATAGACCGTGGCGGAAGAGCACCAAATCCCAACCCCAAACCAGATACCGCCACATTATTCGGTACGGTAACTAATGAAGTAGGTGGAATCCCCATTCAAGGTGCTGTGCTCTCCGTTGCAGGTACAACGCTGTCCGCCATCAACATAACCACAGCCGACAACGGAACATACAGCCAAGCCGGCATTCCTCCCAATGAATATGCCGTGCAAGCTAGTGCAGATGGCTTCCTTCTGTTTGAAGTAACCATCTTGCTAGAAGCAAATGCTTCTTTTGAGTTGAATATAACCCTAACGCCCGAGAGTTGAAGGGTCGTTTACTAGCGCCACTCCCCTCTCTTGCAAAAGAAAGGGGGTGGTTGCTTTAGCTGCACGGAATAAGTTGAAAAAAATAGAACTCTAGGTGTTGAAAACCTTTAAGATCTGTGAAATTTGCAGAGAGAATGAAGTTCTAATCCTGTAAAACGATTGAGGTTAAACACATGCTCCCTCATATCACGCCAGTTAACGTTCAATTGATTGCGAAAACTGTTCGACTAGTTGAAGAAATGGATTGCTATTTTCGTCATATGAAACCACCATTTTTTTGGCGATTACGAATGCGCCTTCTTAATTATTTAAATACATATTCATATTTAGATTCTTGGTTAAAGAGTTTACATAGAGATGAAAATTTCTTCTTCGCTCAGATTGGTGCCAACGATGGACAAAGAAACGACCCAATTAATACGTACGTAAGAAAGTACGGTTGGAGTGGAATTTTAATTGAACCGCAACCGAAGGTTTTCGATGCTTTGGTTAAGAACTATAGTGATCAGAAAGGGCTGATCTTTGAAAATATTGCAGTTGGTGAAACTGATGGTGAAATTGAACTATTCTCTATTGATGAAGGTGAATCTGATGAGTGGCACAATCTGATAGCAACGGTTAGACCCGAAGTTGGAATCCTTAAAGATCAACACAAAAAAATAGT